>Ga0326597_10003486_pt1 | contig 22661 bp, 17 predicted proteins | sample RVTome_12_FD_203789 | JGI IMG/M metagenome (GOLD analysis project Ga0326597, IMG submission 203789) | Soil microbial communities from uranium-contaminated site in the Upper Colorado River Basin, Wyoming, United States - RVT100D185 | ecosystem: Environmental > Terrestrial > Soil > Contaminated >...
ATGCGGATCGGACGAGGTCTCGATCAGCTTGCGCCGCACGCGCCCGGTGTCGACGTCGGCCACGAACAGGTCGATCGAGAACAGGTCCTTCTCCGAGAAGAAGACGACCTGGCGTCCGTCCGGGCTCAGGGCCGGGGCGACGTTCAGCTCGCCGGCGTTTTTCTCCGAGAGGATCACCCGGCCGTAATGCGAAGGGTCGTGCCGGGACGCGTACAGCGGCTCGTACGCATCCCGCACCGCCTGGTGCCACTGCTCGGACAGCTCCTTGTGCGACAAGCCCGTCACCGACTCCAGGATCCCTTCCGCGTCGGGCCGACGCGATGCCGCGCGCAGCGCGTCCGCCACCACTTCGTCGCCCCAGCGCCCGGCGACGTAGGACCAGAGCGCCTGACCGTAGCGGTAGGGAAAATAGTCGGGGTCGTTGAGCTGGCGGATCGTGGGCAGCTTGCCGCGCCGCGAGGCGTCCCGCATCCACATGGCGGTGTGCGGGTCGACCGGCCCCACGGAAAGGTACTCCGCCATCCCTTCGATGAACCACAAGGGCAGGCGCACCGCATTGGGCACGTTCGAAGAGCTGGTGGTCCCGCCGCGGCCGGTCATGTCGAACTGGAAGGCGTGGACCAGCTCGTGACCCAGCACGTGGTCGGTTTCGGCCAGGGGCCCGGCCATGGGCATCACGATGCGGCGCTTGAGGAGCTCGGTGACGCCGCCGGTGCCTTCGCCGATGAAGCCCTGCAGGACGTTGGTCTGCTCGAAGTGCGGGTGGCTCGCATAGAGGATGAGCGGCTGGCGGCGCCCGAAGCGATGGTTGAGCAGCCGCGAGAACCGCGCGTACCACCGCTCGGCCAGGCGCCCGGCCTGCTCCACCGCCGCTTCCTCCTCCGGGTAGTAATAGATGTCGAAGTTCCTGGTCTTCAGGACCTTGAAGTCGAAGTCGCGGTACTGGACCTTGTTCTGGCCGAAGTACTGCGCCTCCGCGGGGCGGGGGGCGGGCAGGGCGAGGACGAGCGCCCCGCACGCGAGTGCTGCGGGAAAACGCGCCGGCGGGTGGCTCATGCAGGGGCTCCTTGCTCTCATTGAAGCACCAAAGCGCCGGGGGCGGGCGGAGGTAGCATGCGCCAGCCCGAGTTATTCGCCAGACGCCGTCGCGAGACGCGCGAGACGGCAGCCGAGGCGGGCAGGCGCAGCGACGAGCGACGTAAGCGCACCCGTTCGTGCCCTGAGGAGCGAGGAGCGAGCACGCCCGCCGCAGGCGCCGGATCGCGCGTCGCAGCAGGCGGCTGGTGAATAATTCGGGCTCAATGCGCGCGGCGACCATGGCAGCGGTGGCGTTTGCCCTCGCGAACGCCACCTGGGCGGCGTGGTCGCAGGGCTGGACGTATGACGAGCCCGTCCACCTCGCCTGGACGGAGCGCATGGTCGACACGGGGGTCACCGAGCGCACCAGCGTCCAGCGGTTCAACTCGAAAACCCCGGCCACGCTGCCCAACGTCCTGCTGCGGAAGGCCGCGCGCGCGGCGGGCGTTCAGGACGAGCGCACGCTGCGTTTCCTCGCCCGCCTCCCTTCCGTCGGCTGGCTGGCCCTGATCCTCGCCGGCGTCTTCGCGTTGGCGCGGCCCGCGTTCGGCCGGGAGGCGGCGATGCTGGCCGCCATCGCCACCGCTCTCGACCCCAACGTCGTCGCCCACGGGTCGCTGGCCACCGTCGACGAAGCGTACGCGGCGACGGTCGTCGCGACAGTCGCGTGCGCGGCCGCCTATGCGCGCCTTCCCTCCTGGCGCCGCGCCGCCGCTTTCGGCCTCGCGTTCGGCCTGGCGCTGGTGGTGAAGTTCTCCGCGCCTTTCCTGCTCGCCGGACTTGCGGTCGTGCCGTTCGTATTCCGCGGAGGATGGCCGCCCACACGGCGCGTGGCAGGGCATCTGCTCGGCATGGCGGCCGTCGCCTGGCTGGTCGTCGCGTCCTGGTACCTGTTCCTCGAGATCGGCCGGCCTGTCGGCGAGGTGGCGTGGCGCTCCGCGCCGCTCCAGTCACTGGCGGCGGCGGTCCCGCGGCTGCCGGCGCCGGTCCCGGCGGCGTACCTGACCGGCATCGACCGCTCACTCGCGGACGAACGCGGTGAATGGGGGACCGTGATCCTCGGCCGGCGCTATCCACAAGGCGTGTGGTTCTACTTCGCCGTCCTGTGGCTGGTGAAAACCCCGTTGCTGATCCTCGTCACGCAGGTCGCGGGCTACGCGGCGGCGGCGCGCCTCCTGGCGGGACATCCGGTGGCGCGCCTCCTCGCCTGGAACCTGGCCCTCCACCTCGCGTACTTCTCCTTCGGCTTCCACGCGCAGATCGGCTACCGCTTCGTGCTCATGCTCGTGCCTCTCGGGTACGTGCTGGCGGCGGCGGGCCTCGTGCAGGCGGGCCTTGCACCCCGGCGCAGCCGGCTGTTGATGGCGGCCGCGGTGGTCGCGCTGGCCGAGAACGCCGCCTACTTCGGCAATCCGCTCGCCTTCACCAACGCCGCCGTATGGCCCAAGCGGCTGGCCTACCGCGTGGTCGCGGACTCCAACATCGACTGGGGGCAGAGCCGCGAGCGGATCGGCAAGACGATCGCCCGAGCGGGCGCCGGCCACACCATCCTCGAACCGCTCCACGTCCTGCCCGGGCACAATACCCTCCGCCTGAACGCACTGGCGGGCGTGTTCGACTTCGAGCAGCACCGCTGGGTACGCGAGCACCTCCGGCCCGGGGGCCACTTCGACCATACGTACCTCTGGTACGAGGTGGACAACGAAACCTTCGACCGCTTCCTCGCCGACACGCGGCGCCTGAGGCCGGAGCCATGGGTCGCGGGCCCGTGTCCGCCGGAGGTTCCGCTCGAGCACCAGCCGCCCGGCGCGCGCGTGCGCTTTGCGATCGACACCCCGCCCAGCGCGGGCGACGGGTGGGTGATCTGCGTCGAGACGCGGCGCGGCGTGGATTTCGGGTTCCGCGCGGTCAAGGGCGTCATCCGCTTCGGGCGCATCGACGGAAGCGGCGGGTGCGCGGCGGAGACGATGGTCGACGGGCAGGTCTCGTGGTACCGCCTCGACCCCGGCCGCCACGCGCTGTGTCTGGTCGAGATCCCGAACCGCCGGGCCTGGCTGCCCTACTCGTTCGAGGGCACGTGGCTGGTGCGCGGCCGCAGCGCCACCCTGGGCTTGCGCCGCCGATCCTTCAGCGCTCCCACACCTCCACTTCCGGGATCGACCAGCCCTCGAAGCTCGTCCCCGCCTCCTCCACCAGGAGACTGACCCCGCCCAGCTCGCGCCCCGCCGGCCCGAGGTCGAAGCCGATCGCGGCGGAGCGCGGATCGGCGAGGAGGCGATCGAGGAGCTGCAGCGCGTGGCCGGCGTCGAACCGGGCCAGCTCCGTCCAGCGGCCGGCTACCCGTCCCGCCACGCGGAACCGCGTGGGAAACACGCTGTCGCGGCGCAGCCGCAGCACCACGCCCGACACGAGGATCGGCCGCGGAAACGTCGCCTCCAGGAACTCGTCGCCCAGGAGCGCGCGCGGGACGACCCAAGCCGTGTCCATGTCCTCGTCGAACGCGGGCGCCGGATCCCCCGCCTTCGACCGGAGGAGCCACGAAGGATCGTGGACGGCGCGGCCGGCCGGGAAGGGCGCGGCCGGCATCGCGGGTTGGGGAGCGATCCGGTACACCTCGTCCGCGGTGCTGCGGAACAGGCGCGCCGGCGGGCCGTCCAAGCGCGCCTCCAGCCGGATGCGTCCGGCCGACACCCCCGCCGGCAAGCGATCGTAGAGGTCCTGGTCGGCCAGCCGCAGGAGGGCGGGAAGCCGCTCCAGCTGCGCGGTGTCGCGCAGGCGTCGCGCCAGGTCGGCTCCGAGAGGCCGGCCATGATGGACGACGACGGTGTCCACCCCGGCGCGCTGGAGCGCGTGCAGCGAGGCCGGGGACGGAAACTCCGCGGCCAGGCGGCGGAGGTGGCGGGTGAGAAGCGGCGGGTACGCGGTGTAGCCGTGGATGATCGGCTTGAAGTGATACGCCGAGAAGTACATCTCGAGTGTCTCTTCGCGCACGAGTCCTTCGCCGTGGACGGGAACCTCCGCGATCGCACCCGTCGGATTCGCGGCGAGCCATCGATAGACCTCCGGCACGCGGTGAGCGACCGGCACCCGCTCGGTCACGGGCAGCGTGGAGAGGTGCTCGAGGGGGACCACGGCGGCCAGCCCGATCGCGAGCCACCGCGAGCGGACACCGACGAGCGCGAGCGTGCGCGCGACGAGCATGGCCACGAAGAGCATCGCGAGGAGGGAGAGACGCTCCGGGATCCGCACCAACTGGAAGCCGGGCACGAAGCGATACAGCAGCTGATAGGGGCCGGGGCCGAGCTCGTGACCGAAGACCAGGAGGTCGCGGCCCAGGGACAAGGCCACGAACAAGAGCGCAAGGCCGCCCGTGGCGGGAACCCAGACGCGAGCCGGAAGCGCGGTGGCGTGCAGGTCGGCGCGGCGACCGGCGGCCCAGAGCCCAAGGGCGATGGCCGCCATCGCCAGGGACGCGAACCCGACGAAGTGGGGCCCGCGCTGCTGCAACCGCACCTCCGTCCCCACCGCGCCGTAGACGACGTTGGTCGGGGTCGTCGAGACGTAGTGGACGAGGTCGATGCCCACCGGCAGGTCGCGCGAGTACCCGTGCTGCCGTGACGCGTCGATGTACGGCAGGGCCAGGGGGGTGAAAAGCAGCGACGCGACCAGGGCCGATCCGGCCAGCCACGGCGCGCGGCGCAGGACCATGCGCGGCGATGCCACGAAGCACGCGGCGAGGACGATGGCGAGGAGCAGCGCGCCGTACAGCAGGTGATAGTTCGAGCTCAGGCCCTGCAGGAGCATGAACCCGGCCATGCGGACGGCGCGCCGCCGGTCGCCGGTGCGCAGGTACAGGAGCAGCTCCGCCAGCGCGAGCGGGATGAATCCGTGGGCCACGATGTTGAGCCGCGGGGCCTCGTTGATCTGGTAGGTGTGGAAGCCGTAGAGCGCGCCCGCGGCCCAGGCCGCCACCTCGCCGGAGCCGAGGACGCGCGCGAGCCGGCGCGCTCCGGCCGCCGCGAGCAGGCACGCGAGGGCGACGGCGACGTTGGCGGCGAGGATCGGGTTTCGCGTCGCCCACACGACCGGGGCCACGGCGAGCGACGGCAGGAGGCGATGGTCGGTGAAGGCCAGCGCGCGGCGATGCGGATGCAGGACGTTCGCGTCGAACAGGTTGGCGGGCGCGCGGAACGCCTGGTGGACGTTCCACGCGACGAGGTACGCGCTCTCCAGCGAGTCGCCGACGTAGGCCACGGTGTCGCGGGGCCGCAGCGACAAAGGCAGGAAGCTGGCGAACGCCAGCAGCATGTAGAGGGAGAAGCCGAGCGCGCCGGGTCCCACGCGAAGCCGCTGCAACCCGGTCATTCCGCGGACAGACTACGCCTGTCCGGCTAGAACACGGACAGCTTCAGGTACTTCCTCGGGTCGCGGCGGACTTCCTCGGACAGCTTGTTGATGTTCACCGTGGCCTGGTTCATGTTGAGCATCGCGGCGTTCATGTTGCGGTACAGCTCCTCGTCGCGCATGAGCTTGCCCATTGTCCCCTCCCCCCGGTCCAATCGCCCCATCACGGTCTCGACCGCCTTCGACGTGCGCTCCAGCGAGGCCATGACGGTGTCCATCCGCGCCGTCGCGGCGTCGATCTGCTTGAGGGTGCGCTCCACCTCGGGCCCGGTGGCCACCTTCTCGAAGCCCTCGGCGGACCGTTGCAGGCTCGCGGTCAGGGTGCGCAGCTCGCGGCGCTGATCGTTCACCGCGACGCTCACGTCGCCCAGGAGCTTGCGCATCTGAGCGCTGCCCGCGTCGAGGTTGCGCGTCGTGCTGCCGATGCTCGCGATGTTCGCGTCCGACAGCACGGACTGGACGCGGGTGAGGACCTGCTCGGCCTCGCCCGCCAGCCGGTTGACCTCATTCATCATGTCTTCGTCGGTCTGGCCGGGCAGAGTGTCCCCGCCCCGGAGCTCCTGGGTGGACTTGCCGGGCACGATCTCGGCGACCATCCCGCCCAGGAGGCCGCTGCTCTTCAGGAGGACATGGGAGTCCGCGGGCACGCCGTATTCGCCCTCCAGCTCGAGCCGGATGGCCACCCCCTGGGGATCGATCCCGAAGCGCTGCACCCGGCCGATGTTCACGCCCAGCATCCGCACCGGATCGCCGCGACGGATGCCGCCGGCGTTGGGCACCGTCGTGGTCACGATGTAGCGGCCGCGGAAGATGGCGGCGTCGGTGAGGATGAACAGCGCGGCCAGGATGCAGATCATCCCCAGGATCAGGAACACCCCGACCCACAAGGTCTGGTTTCCGCCCTTGATGGGCGGCCCCTCGCCTTCTTCGGGCGGAGAGGGATCGGAGACGTCGTCGCGGTCGGTCATGGGTGTCGTTCCTCGGTGGCGGATCCCCGCGCGGGGCCTCGCATGGAGGCCTCCATGTCGCGGGCGGCGGCGGCGGCAGCGGAACGGTCGGCAAAGGCCTGGACGAGCGGCACGTCGCTGTGGCGGAACTCCTCGGGGGTGCCGATGAATTGCAGGCGGCCCCCCTCGAGCAGGGCGATGCGGTCGCAGATCAGGAGCGCGCCCTCGATGTCGTGGGTGACCACGATCGACGTCACGTGGCTGCGCGCCGCGATCTCGGTGATGAGCTTGTCGATGCCGGCGGTGTTGATGGGGTCGAGCCCGGTCACCGGCTCGTCGTAGAGCAGGATCTCGGGCTGGCCGACGATGGCGCGCGCCAGCCCCACCCGCTTGCGCATCCCGCCGGAGAGCTCGGCCGGCATCTTGGCCAGGACGACGTCGGGGTCGAGGTTCACGTCCTCGAGCGCCCCCGAGACCCGCCGCACGACCTCGACGCGGCCCAGAGACTTCGCCGCGCCCTCGGGCAGGCCGAAAGCGACGTTCTCGTAGACGTTCATCGAGTCGAACAGGGCGGCATTCTGGAAAACGTACCCGACCTTGCGGCGGATGGCCTGCAGCTCCGCGCGGCTCGCCCGGAACACCGACTGGCCGTCGACGAAGACGGCCCCGCGATCGGGCACGATGAGCCCGATCGTCGTCTTCAGGAGGACGCTCTTGCCGGTCCCGGAGGGGCCGATGATGCCGAGGAGCTCGCCGGTCTCCACGGTGAGGCTCAGCCCGGCCAGCACGGGGACGTCGAAGGCCTTGTAGAGGTTGCGGTACTCGATCACGGGTTCGATCCGGCCGCGGGCAGGGCGCTCAATTGAGGAACAGGGGCGGGAACATCGCGTCCGCGACCAGGATGGCGATGATCATGAACACGACCGACGACGTCGTGGCGCGGCCCACGCCCTCCGCCCCGCCGCGGGTCAGCATTCCCATGTGCACCGAGATGAGCGGGATGATGAAGCCGAACACCAGGGCCTTCGTCAACGAGTAGAACATGTCGTAGCTGTGCCAGAACAGCCGGGAGCCGTAGAGGAAGCTTTCGTAGCCCAGGTTCACCGTGGCCTGGGCGGCGATCATCCCCGCCAGCAGGCCGACCAGGTTGGCAAAGGCCACCAGCGCCACCATGGCCGGCATTCCGGCCACGATGCGCGGCGCGGCGAGGACGGTGACGGGGTCGCGGCCCAGCGAATACAGCGCGTCGATCTGCTCGGAGACCACCATCGTCCCCAGCTCGGCGGTGATGCGAGCGCCCACGCGGCCGATGACCACGACCGCGGTCAGGACGGGCCCCAGCTCGATGATCACGCTGGTGGTGACGATGCTGCCCAGGACGTAAAGCGGCACGGAGCCGGTGAACTGGTATCCGCCCTGCTGGGAGGTGACGAAGCCGGACAAGATGCCCGTCACCAGCACGAGGGGCAGGCTCTGGACGCCCATCGAGAAGAGCTGGTGCACGATCGCGCGCGTCGAGACCTTCCCCGACACGACGGCGCCTGCCGTCCGCCAGGCCAGCAGCCCGATGCCCCCGGCGTGCGCGGCCATCGCGGCGCCGACCTTGCCTATCGCCCGCAACGGCCCTTTCATCACCCGTTCCATGAGGCCTTAGTGTGGCATACCATCGAAGAAGGGCGCCTTCCTTGACTTCCGGACCTGCCCCGACCGGGCTTCCTGCTAGCCTCCGTCCGAGAAGTCATGTCCGAAGACGCCCTCGACGCCGCGCCAACGCCTACGCCGCATCCGCACATCCGGCTGGTGTACTCCCGGCCGGCCAATCTCCCCCCGCTCCCGCCCCGCTGCCCGGTCAACCTCGCGATCGCCATCGAGCGCCATCTGCAGGGATCGGACGGCTTTACCGACGAGCAGTTCGCGGTCGTGTTCGCCCGCCCCGCGGCTGCGGCCGATGCCGGCGGAAGGGCTCCCTCGACGCTATAGTCGTCGGCTGTCCTGGATCAGACCAGAGCGATGATGCGCCGTTCGGCGTCCGTGCGCCGCTCCGACATCCCCGGCCGCTCGGCCCGCGGAGGCGGTGGGTGGCGCCGCCTCGCGACACGGCGACGCTCCACACGCCCGCTCCTGGCGAGGGCGGCCACCGCCCCGAACAGCGCCTTCGTCTCCACCGGCTTGCGGAAATGCCGCTGGAAGCCCGCGCGGGTGACCTCCTCGGCGTCGTCGCCCAGGGTAAACGCGGTCACCGCCACCGCGGGCACGCGTCCTCCCCGGGAAGGCGGCATCGCCCGGACTCGGCGGATCAGCGCGAGGCCGTCTTCGTCGGGGAGGCCGATGTCGCTCAGCATGACGTCGGGGATCCTCTTTTCCAGCGCCACGATGGCCTCGGCGGCGGATCTCACGGCGACGACGTCGGCCCCGTACAGGGACAGGCCAAGAGCCAACACCTCGCGCGTGTCGTCGTCGTCCTCGACCACCAGCAGCCGCAGGCCGAAGAGCGTCCGGAGCCCCCTGTCCACGATGTCCTTCTACAGCAATGCCCGTGCCATGACGATCGGGCGTGAAACCTGCATACGCGGGGGCGCAGGAGGCGACTTGTCCAAGGCCGAGAAGACACGCCGGGCGCCCTTCTTCGAGCGTCTGGCCCTGGCGATCACCCACGTGGTGGGGAGCGCAAAGGCGTCCGGCGTGGCGCTCGGGATCATCGTGGCATGGGCCCTCACCGGGCCGCTCTTCGGCTTTTCCGACACCTGGCAGCTGGTGATCAACACCGGCACGACGATCGTGACCTTCCTGATGGTGTTCCTCATCCAGCAGAGCCAGAACAAGGACAGCCTCGCCACCCAGTTGAAGCTCAACGAGCTGGTCGCCGCCCTGGACGGGGCGAGCAACCGGCTGATCGACGTCGAGGGCCTGAGCGAGCACGACCTGCAGGTCCTGCAGGCCCACTATCGGCGGCTCGCCGCCATGACCAGGGAATCGGCGAACATAGGCGAGTCGCATTCGATCGAGGAGGCGGAGCGCCGTCACCGCCGCAAGACCGGCGCGCGCCGGAACAAGGGCGCATAGGAGGACTGGATGAAGAAGGATCCGGTGGTCTCGAGCTATCAAGAGGGCAGTGTCGAGTCCGTGGGCGGCGGCCCCGCCGGCAAGGACGAGGGCGACCGCTCCGGGGACGGAACGCTGCCCTCGCGGGGCCCGGCGCGGCTCGAGCGCGGGCGGGATGCGTTCGTGTCCAGCGAGGTGAGCGACAAGGCCTCGGTGCCGGGAAAGGATCCGCGCACGCGAAGCTGACTCGTCGTCCATGGGACTTCGCGAATACCACCGCAAGCGTGACTTCGCCATCACGCCCGAGCCCCGGGGCGGCGAGGTCCCGGAACGGGAGGGCGCGCGCTCGTTCGTCGTCCAGAAGCACGCCGCAACGCGCCTCCACTACGACTTCCGTCTGGAGATGGAAGGCGTGCTCAAGAGCTGGGCCGTCCCCAAGGGGCCCAGCTGCGATCCCGCCGACAAACGGCTGGCCATGCAGACCGAGGACCACCCCGTCGAGTACGGAGACTTCGAGGGCATCATCCCCGCGGGTGAGTACGGCGGCGGCACCGTGGTGTTGTGGGACCAGGGCACGTGGGAACCCGTCGAGGATCCCCACAAGGGGCTGCGGGCCGGATCGCTCAAGTTCCGCCTGAACGGCACGAAGCTTCAGGGACGCTGGGCCCTGGTCAAGATCAAGGGGCGCGCCCCCCGCGACGACGAGAAGACCTGGCTGCTCATCAAGGAGAAGGACGAGTTCGTTCGTCCCTCGGGCGAATGGAGCGTCGTCGATGCGCGCCCGGAAAGCGTCACCACCGGACGCACCCTCGAGGAGATCGCCCGCGACAAGGACCGCGTGTGGCACTCCAACCGACCGGAAGGCGGCCCGGCGAAGCCGAAAGGCCGCTTCGCGGCCAAGGCGCGTGCGCGGGCGGCGGCGGTCGACGTCACCGGCATGGCCGCCGAGGTGCCCGGTGCGCGCAAGCGCGCGGCCCCCCCGGCGCTGTCTCCGCAGCTCGCCACCCTGGTCACCGAGCCCCCGCGGGGAGACCAGTGGTTCCACGAGATGAAGTTCGACGGCTACCGGATCGTCGCGGACCTTTCCGGCGGTCACGCGCGGCTTTTCAGCCGGAACGGAAAGGATTGGACCGCGCAGTTCCCGGACGTCGCGCGCGACGTCGAGCGCCTGCCCGCGACGCGCGCGGTCCTCGACGGCGAGTTGGCGGTAGTCCTCCCCGACGGCACCACCAGCTTCCAGGCGCTGCAGAACGAAATGAGCGGCAGCGGGCAAGGCGAGCTGGTCTACTTCGTGTTCGACCTGGTGCACCTCGAAGGGTACGACCTGACCGGGGCGGCGCTCGAGGAGCGCAAGCTGGCCCTCTCCCAGCTCCTGAAAGCCGGCGGGGCCGATCTCGGGACCCTGCGTCTGAGCGATCACGTCGCCGGAGAGGGCGAAGCATTCTTCGCCAGCGCGTGCCGGCTGGGGCTGGAAGGGATCATCAGCAAGCGCCGCGACGCACGCTACGAGTCCGGCCGCAGCAAATCGTGGCTGAAGTTGAAGTGCCTCAAGCGGCAGGAGTTCGTGATCGGCGGGTATACCGACCCCGAGGGATCGCGAGAGGGGATCGGCGCGCTCCTGTTGGGGGTGCACGACGAGCAGGGCGGCCTCGTTTTCACAGGCAAGGTGGGGACGGGGTTCACGTCGAAGACGCTCAAGGACCTGGAGAGACGGCTGAAGCCGCTGGAGCGCCCGACCTCCCCGTTCGGGCGCGCGCGCATCCCGGGCGTGACGCGTGCGCACTGGGTGGAGCCGAAGCTCGTGGGCGAGGTGGCCTTTACCGAATGGACCAGCGACAGCCGCCTCCGCCATCCGTCGTTCCAGGGCCTGCGCGAGGACAAGAAGCCGGCGGAGGTCGTGCGCGAACGGGCGCAGCCCGCCGAAAGCGCGGCCCCGAAAGAGGCGGCGGTCGCCGGCGTGCGGCTCAGCAACGCCGATCGCGTCGTGTTCGACGGGCCGAAGGTCACCAAGCTCGGCCTCGCCCGCTATTACGAGAAGATCGCGGACCGCATCCTCCCCTGCGTCACGGGCCGGCCGCTGACCCTCGTACGCGGCCCCGAGGGGGCGTCGAAGCCGATCTTCTACATGAAGCACTCCGGCGTCTGGGCGCCGCCCGAGCTGCGCCGGGTGAAGATCCAGGAGAAAACCAAGGTCGGCGAGTACCTCGTCGTCGACAACCTGCCGGGCCTCATCGCCCTCGTCCAGATCGGCATTCTCGAGATCCATACCTGGAACTCGACCGTCGACCATCTCGAGCGCCCCGATCGCATCGTGTTCGACCTCGATCCCGATCCCGCCGTGGACTGGACGGCGGTGATCGACGCCGCCCGGCTCGTCCGCGCGCGCCTCGAGCGACTGGGGCTGGTGAGCTTCGTCAAGACGACCGGGGGCAAGGGGCTGCACGTCGTGGCGCCATTCCGGCCGGGCGCGTCATGGGAGGAGTCGCTCGAGTTCGCGCGGGGCCTCTCCGAGCAGATCGAGCGCGCCGACCCGAAGCACTTCACCACCGTCATGCCCAAGGCGGCGCGCAAGGGCAAGATACTCATCGACTTCCTGCGCAACAACCGGGGCAGCACGTCGGTGGCGCCCTACTCGACCCGGGCGAGACCAGAAGCGCCGCTGTCGATGCCGATCGCCTGGGAGGAGCTGACGCCCATCCTGCGCTCGGACCAGTTCACCCTCGCCAACGTCGACGACCGGCTGGCCCGCCTGGAGAAGGATCCATGGGCCGAATACGACACGGTCCGCCAGCGTCTGACCGCCGCCGCTCGCCGGGCCGTCGGCGCCTGAGCCACAATCGCGCATGCGAATCCACGCCGCCGTCGGCGTCGCCCTCGTGGGCGCGTCCGCCTTTGCCGCCGAACCTCGCCCCCGCGCGCGGGACCTCGGCATCACCCCCGGCATCTACGGGCCGGGCCGCCTCAATGCGATCACCGATGTCGAGGGTGTGCGGGTCGGGCACACGACGCTCGTCGAGGGCGCGGCGGTGCGGACGGGCGTGACGGCGGTGGTGCCCCACGGCGGCAACCTGTTCCGGGACAAGGTCGCCGCCGCCGTCTTCGCGGGCAACGCCTTCGGCAAGCTGGCCGGCTCGACCCAGGTCCAGGAGCTGGGCACGCTGGAGACGCCGATCGTCCTCACCAACACGCTGGCCGTGGGGACCGCTGTCGAGGCCCTGGTCGCGTACACCCTCGCCGTTTCCGCCAACGCCGACGCGCGCTCGGTCAACGCCGTGGTGGGCGAAACGAACGACGGCGGTCTCAACGACATTCGCGGCCGCCACGTCACCCGCGCTCACGTGCTGGCGGCGGTCCGCGGCGCGACCGGCGGCGCGCTGGCGGAAGGCAACGTCGGCGCGGGCACGGGGACGCGGGCCTTCGAGTGGAAGGGCGGGATCGGCACCGCGTCGCGCGTGCTCCCGGCCGCGGAGGGCGGCCACACGGTCGGCGTTCTCGTGCAGGCCAACTTCGGGGGCCAGCTCACCATCGGCGGCGTCCCCGTGGGCCGCGAGCTGCGGTCCGCGCGGGCAGGCGGCCTTCAGCCGACGGGGGACGGCTCCTGCATCGTCGTCGTGGCCACCGACGCCGCCCTGACCACTCGCGACCTCGAGCGTCTCGCGACCCGCGGCATCTTCGCCCTCGCCCGCACCGGGTCCTCGTTCAGCCACGGCAGCGGCGATTACGCGATCGCGTTCTCGACCTCTCCCGAGACCCGCACGCGCCACGGCGAGACCACCTCGCGCACGCGCACGCTCCTGCCCTCGGATGCCGTCTCGCCACTGTTCCAGGCCGTCCTCGAGGCCACCGAGGAGGCGGTGTACAACGCAATGCTGCGGGCGGAGACGATGACCGGCAACGGGATCACGGTCGAGGCGCTGCCCATCGACCGCCTGCGGGATCTGCTCGAGAGGTACGGCCGTCCGGCCCGATAGCAGCGAGGAGGAGCTTTGCTCCGATCGAGCGGCGGGGGGGAGCCCGAAGGGCGCAGGGGGGTGGACTCGATGACGACACCCCCCTGAATTGCCTAATTCATCCGTAGCCGCTTGAGCAGTTGTATCTGGCCCGCGTGGTAGAGGTCGTGGGCGGCGATACCGCGCACCAGCACGCGCGCGGTGGTGCGATGCCCGGCCGCGGCCTTGTCGAGGTCGCGATCCTTGAGCTCCGCCACCACTGCCCGCAGCTTCCGGTGCTCGGCCACCAGCAGCCGCACGTCCGCCGCCCACGCCTTCTCGTCGGCGGCGTCGGGACGCGGGAACCAGTTGCTGCCGGCCAGCGCGAACGAGCCGCGCTTCTCCCCGCTCAGCCGGCGACGCACCGCGTACTTCCAGTAGGCGGCGTGAACCACCAGCTCCCACACGCTGTGGCGGCCGGGGCCGGGCCGCCAGGCCGCTTCGGCGGCGCCGAGGCCGCGGATCGTCCCGCGCAGGTTCGGCCCGTGCCACGCCTTCTTCTCGAACGCCTCGTCGATGAGCGCGAGGGCGGCCTGGATCAACGGCTGGGACGCGGCCGACACTACGAACCCGCCCGGACGCCGATGGCATAGAGGTGCGACTCGCCCCGGATGAAGATCCGGCCCCGGGCGATGGCGGGCGAAGCAGCGATGGCTTCCCCCAGCGTGTTCGTCTTCAGCACCTCGTGGACGGGCCCGGCCTTGATGACGAAGGTGTCGCCCTCCATGCTGGAGAGCAGGATCTTGCCGTCGAACGCCACCGGCGACGCCATCAACGTGGCTGGCACCGGCACCCGCCCGCCTTCGTACTTCACGGCTCCGGTGCGCGCGTCCAGGCAGGTGAGGATGCCCTTGTCGGTCACCAGGTAGACGTAACCCTCGTAGGCGATGGGCGACGGGACGTACGCCGTCCCCTTGGTGTACCTCCACAAGACCCGCGGCGTGCCCGTGACGTCGCCGCTGCCGCCGGCGCGGATCGCCATCGCCAGATTCTCCGGATAGCCGGCGGACAACACCACGACGTCGCCCGCGACCACCGGCGAGGGCACGGCGTTGCTTTCCAGTCCCTTGGCCCGCCACAGCTCCGCCCCCGTGGCCGGGGCGTAGGCGATGATCCATTCCGTACCGCTGGTCACCAGCTCGTCGCGCCCCCCCGCGCGCAGGAGCACCGGCGTCGCCCAGCTCACCTGCACCTTGCGCGGCGTGCGCCAGACCTGCTTGCCCGTGCGCTTATCGAGGGCGACCACGAGCGACTTGTCGCCGTTGTCCTCGTCGCACTGCACGATCAGGAGGTCCTTGTAGAGGACGGGCGACGTGCCCACGCCGACGCCGACGGTCGCGATCCCGCCCAGCGACGCCTTCCACTTCAGGTTGCCGTCCATGTCGTAGGTGAAGAGGAGGCCTTCGGACCCGAAGTAGGTCCAGACCAGCTTGCCGTCGGTGATCGGAGTCTGCGACGCGAAGCTGCCCTTCTTGTGCCGCGTGTCGTAGGGCAGCCCCTCGTGCGCGGTCTTCTCCCAGACGACCCTTCCGTCGCGCGCGTCGATGGCGAGGACCTTGAAGGTCTGACGGCGGTCGTCGCCAACGCCCTGCGGGTGGACGTAGGGATGGCCCTCGATGATGTGCTCGACGCCCTTCGCGCCCGGAACGAGCTCGCCCTCGATCGCGGTGGTCAGGAAGATGCGATCGCCCCACACCACGGGCGAAGAATGCCCGCGTCCGGGGATCGGCGTCTTCCAGAGGACGTTGCGCGTGGGCGACCAGTCGTCGGGCAGGCCCTTCTCCACCGAGACGCCCTGGCCGTCGGGACCACGGAATTGCGCCCAGTGCGTGAGATGCGGCGCCGCCGATGCGGCGGCTGCGGCGGCGGCCGCCAGCGCGGTCCCAGCGGCCGCGCCCCTGCTTCCCCATGTGCTTCGACGCATCACCTGACCTCCGATCCCACTTGCTCCGACGAGCGCGCGATTATAAAAGATCATGAGCGTCATACCTTTTCACATATCGCGGACGTAATCTCCGCAGAGGATCGCCACTGTTGCCTTCAACCATTGCCATGATCAGGTCTGACATGAAGATGACCGGCTTGTCGCTCGCCCTGCTGGCCCTGCTGGCCAACCCGCCGCATCCCGCCCGGGCTGAAGAATGGCCCTCCTGGCGGGGCCCCCGATCCAACAACATCTCGGAAGAGACGGGCCTGCCGTCGCGGTGGACGCGCGGCGGCGAGAACATGCTCTGGCGCGCCGATTGGGTCGGCCGTTCGACGCCGGCCGTCTTCGACGGCCGGGTGTGCGCCAGCGGACGGGCGGAGTTCCGATTCGAAGCCGTCGCGTGCTGGGACGCCAGAGACGGAAAGAAGCTCTGGGAGCGCCGCTTTCCGGTCTACAACACGACCATCCCGTTCCCGCGGGTGGGTTGGGCGAGCGTGACCGCCGATCCCGAGACGGGCTACCTCTACGCGCAGAACGGCGATGGTCACCTGCTCTGCCTGGATCGCGACGGCAAGACGGTCTGGGAGCGCCGCCTGGGTGAAGAGATGGGCCGCAGCTCCGGATACGGCGGCCGCACCCATACTCCACTCGTCGACGGCCGGCACTTGATCATGAGCCTGGTGGGCACCGGTTGGGGGGATCTTTCCGCGCTCCGCCAGCGTTACGCCGCGTTCGACAAGCGGACGGGAGCGGTGAGCTGGATCGCCACGCCGAGCGACGCCGTGGTCGAGGACTTCAACAACCAGGCCAACGCAGTGGTGGCGGAGATCGGCGGGCGGCGGCTGATCATCGGCGGCGGCGCGGACGGGTGGATCTACGCCCTCCGCGCCGAGACCGGCGAGCTGCAATGGAAGTTCCGGATGAGCCAGAAATCGCTGAACAGCCCGGTCACCGTGGTCGGGAACACCGTCTACGCCACCTCCAACGGCGAGCCCGCGGTCGGCAACTTCCTGGGCCAGATCGTGGCCCTCGACGGCTCCGGCAGCGGCGACGTCACCGCGACGGCGCGGATCTGGAACACCGACGCCGTGCTGGCCGGATTCGCGGCCCCCGTCTTCCACGCCGGACGGCTGTACGTGGTGGACGACTCGGCGAACCTCCGCGCGCTGGACGCGAAGACGGGCAAGCTTCTCTTCGAGACGAACCTCGGCACCATCGGGCGCGCGGCGCCGCTCCTCGCGGACGGCAAGATCTACGCGACCGAGGTGAACGGCCACGTCACCATCCTGAGGGCGCTCGAAGATCGATTCGAGGTGCTGGACCGCGACGCGCTGACCGCGACCGAGGGGCGGCAGACCGAGCTGTGGGGCGGCTTCGCCGCCGCGTACGGCCGGCTCTACTTCATGGCCGAAGACGGCGTCTACGCGCTCGGCGACAAGGCGAAGACGTTCCCGGCGCGGCCGGCGGTGCGGCGTCCGGGCGCGGGCGACACGAGGACCGCGACCCCGCCGGCGGGCGAGGCGGCGTCGGTCCTGCTGGTCCCGGCCGAGGCGCAGGTCGCCGCCGGCAACGAGCTCGCCCTCGCGGTGCGGGCGTTCGACGCCAACGGCAATGAGGTGCGCGTCGCGCCGGGCGCGGCGTTCGCGCTCGAGAGCCTGAAGGGCACCGTCTCGGCGGACGGCCGCTTCCGCCCGGATCCGGCGGCCGGCAACCAGGCCGGGAGGGTCAAGGTGACGCTCGCCGGCAAGGAGGCCGTGGCCCGCGTCCGCGTCTTCCAACCGCTGCCGTGGAGCGAGGACTTCGAGGCCGGCAAGGTGCCGGGCCATTTCCTCGGCGCCGGCCGGTTCACGATCGCGGATCTCGACGGGTCGAAGGTCCTCCACAAGGCGCCGGCGCAGACCGGCCTCAACCGTGGCATCGCCTTCATCGGCCCGTCGTCGATGACCGGCTACACGATCGAGGCCGACCTCCGGGCTTCGAAGAGGGGGCGGCGCATGGCCGACATCGGCCTGATCAACGGCGGCTACACCCTCGACCTCCAGGGCAACCACCAGCGCCTCCAGGTGCGGAGCTGGGCCTCGGAGCTCTCGTTCTCGAAGCAGGTGGAGTTCCCGTGGCAGCCCGACGTCTGGTACCGCATGCGCCTGCGCGTCGAGCCGGCGGCGGCGAAGGTCGTCGTGCGCGGCAAGGTCTGGCCGAAGACGGAGCCCGAGCCCGCCGCGTGGACGATCGAATACGAGGACGCCTCGGGCATCCTGTCCGGCGCCCCCGCGCTCTACGCGGACTCCTCCACCGAGCTCGACTTCGACAACGTCCAGGTGATGGTGAATCGATGAATCGCTACTTCCTCTTGATGCTCGCCGCCGCCCTCCTCGCCGTAGCAGGGCACGACGGACCGTTCCTGCGCGCCGCGGAGCCGGACCGCGCGATGTTCGGGGCGCACCCCTCGCGGAACCAGGTCTCCGACGTGACGGGCCTGCCCGCGAAGTGGGACATCAAGACCGGCCTGAACGTGAAATGGACGGCAAAGTCCGGATCGCAGAGCTATGCCGGGCCCGTCGTGGCCGACGGGAAGGTCTTCATCGGCACCAACAACGAGGCCGAGCGCGACGCGCAGGTCAAGGGCGACAAGGGCGTCGTGATGGCGTTCGACGCCAAGACGGGCGAGTTCCTCTGGCAGATGGCGACCGACAAGCTGCCCTCGGGCCGCGTCAACGACTGGCCCCAACAGGGCGTGTGCTCGACCCCGTTCGTGGAGGGCAAGCGCCTCTACTACACGTCGAACCAGGGCCGGATCGTGGCCCTGGACACGGAGGGCCTGCGGGACGGAAACGCGGGCTTCCAGGGCGAGAAGTACAAGGGAGCGAAGGACGGCGACGTGGTCTGGGAGTACGACATGATCGCCGAGCTGGACGTGTTCCCCCACAACCTCGCCGCCAGCTCGCCGCTCATCGTCGGCGACCTGGTCTTCGTGACCACCGCGAATGGTGTCGACGAGGGCCACGTGAACATACCGTCGCCGCGCGCGCCGTCCTTCATCGCCCTGGACAAGAACACCGGCAAGCTCGTCTGGGAGAGCAGCGCGCCCGGCGAGGGCATCATCCACAGCAACTGGTCGAACGCGACCTACGGCACGTTCGCCGGCAAGGACGTCGTGGTCTTCCCCGCCGGGGACGGATACGTCTACGGCCTCGACCCCGCGAAGGGGTCCCTCCTGTGGAAGTTCAACGGCAACCCCAGGGACTCCGTCTACGTGCTCGGCGCGCGGGGCACGAAGAACGACTTCATCGCCTCCGCCGTCGTCCACGACCAGAAGATCTACGTCGGCATGGGCCAGGACCCCGAGCACGGCGAAGGGGTCGGTAATTTCTGGACCTTCGACCCCAGCGGCAAGACGGGCGACATCACGGACCAGCCGGGCACGAAGGTCTGGCATCGCGGCGGCAAGGACTTCCAGCGCACGATCTCCACCGTCGCCATCCAGGACGGCATCGTCTACGCGGCCGACCTCTCCGGCTTCCTGTACGCGCTCGACGCGAAGACGGGCCAGCACTACTGGACGCACGACATGCTGGCCGCGGTGTGGGCGTCGCCGTACGCGGCCGACGGCAAGATCTACCTCGGCGACGAGGACGGGGACGTGACGGTGCTGAAGCAGGGGAAGACCAAGCAGGTGCTCGGGGAGATGAACTTCGGCCAATCGGTATACGCGACCCCCTACGCGAAGGACGGCGTCCTCTACGTGCTCGCGCGCAACCAGCTCTGGGCCATAGCGGAAGGCGCGACCTTCGCAGGCGCGGCAAGATGACCACGGAAGGGCGAGGCGAGATGAGGTGAGGGTCCAAGCCCTCATCCTCTCCACACTGGCCCTCGCCGCCCCCGGACTGCACGCCGGAGGTCCCGGCAGCGACTGGCCCATGTGGGGCGGCACGCCGGAACGGAACATGGTGTCCGACGCCAAGGGACTCCCCACCGACTGGGACGTGAAGGCGAAGAAGAACGTGAAGTGGATGGCGACGCTCGGATCGCAGTCGTACGGCAACGCGGTGGTGGCGGGCGGGATGGTTTTCGTGGGCACCAACAACGACGGCCTGCGCGACCCGAAGCAGCCCGGCGACCTGGGCGTGCTCATCGCCTTCCGCGCATCGGACGGCGAGTTCCTCTGGCAGATGACCCACGAGAAGCTGGCCTCCGGGCGCGCGAACGACTGGCCGCACCAGGGAGTCGCGTCGTCGCCGCTGGTGGAGGGCGATCGCCTGTACTACGTGAGCAACCGGGCCGAGCTCGTGTGCCTGGACATCCAGGGCTTCCGGGACGGCGAGAACGACGGGCCGTTCAGGGACGAGAAGCCTTCCTCCGAGATGGACGGCGACGTGGTCTGGAAGCTCGACATGATCGCGGAGGTCGGGACCTTCCCGCACAACCTCGCCAACTCCTCCCCGGTGTCGTTCGGCGACCTCGTCTACGTGAGCACGTCGAACGGCCACGACGAGAGCCACGTGAAGGTCCCGTCGCCCGGTGCGCCCGCCCTCATCGCCGTCCACAAGGCCACCGGGAAGCTCGTCTGGCAGGACAACTCCGTCGGCGACCGGATCCTGCACGGACAGTGGGCCTCCCCCACCGTCGGGCGCATCGGGGGCGTGGACCAGGTGATCCTGGGCCAGGGTGATGGTTGGATCCGCGGCTACGAGGCGGCCACGGGCAAGAAGCTGTGGGAGTTCGACACCAATCCCAAGGACTCGGTATGGCCGAAGACGCGCAACGAGATCATCAGCACGGCCGTGGTCCACGACGGCCTCGTCTACATCGCCAACGGCCAGGACCCGGAGCATGGCGAGGGCGTCGGCCACCTGTATGCCATCGACGCCACCAAGCGCGGCGACATCACGCAGACCGGCCGCGTGTGGCACTTCGACAAGATCCGGCGCTCGATCTCCACCGCCGCCATCCAGGACGGCATCGTCTACTACCCGGACTTCAGCGGTTTCCTCCACGCCCTCGACGCCAGGACGGGGCAGGAGCTGTGGACCCACGACCTGTTCGCGGCGGTGTGGGGCTCGCCGCTGATCGCCGAGGGCCGGATCTACCTGGGCGACGAGGACGGCGACGTCGTGATCCTGCAGGCAGGGCGGGTGAAGAAGGTGCTCGGCGAGATCGCAATGGGCACCTCGGTGTACTCGACGCCGGTGCCGGCGAACGGCGTGCTGTACATCTCGGATCGAAGCCACCTGTACGCATTGGCAGCGCCCAAGTGAAAGCCGGCGCCTTCTTCCCTTTCTGCATCGCCGCCGTCACCGCCCTGGCGGCGCCGGGCGGGCCTTCGTCGTGGCCGCAGTTCCGGGGCGGGCCGCACCTCGTCGGCGTCGCCACCGGGACCGGACTGCCCGAACGGCTTCGTCCCCTCTGGACGTTCGATGCCGGGGAGGCCGTCGAGTCCTCCGCCGCCATAGCGGACGGCGCCGTCTTCGTGGGAACGCGCGCGGGTCTCGTCGCCCTCGACCTCGCCACCGGCAAGCCGCGGTGGACGTACAAGGCCGGTAGCCTGGGCATCGGCGAATCGTCCCCCGCGGTTTCCGAAGGCACCGTCTACGTCGGGGATCTCGACGGCAGCGTTCACGCCGTCGCCGCCGCGGATGGCCGCCGGCGCTGGGCGTTCAAGACCGGCAGCGAGGTGAAGGCCTCGCCGGTGGTCGCTGGCAAGCGGGTCCTCGTCGGCTCGTACGACGGCAACCTCTATGCGCTGGACTCCGCCACCGGCGCGGTCGCGTGGAAGGTGGCCACCGAGGGCCCCGTCCACGGCACGGCGGCGGTCCGAGAAGGGATCGCCTACGTCGCCGGCTGTGACCAGCGGTTCCGCGGCGTGCGCATCTCCGACGGGAAGGTGATGACCGACGTCGCGTCGGGAGCGTACACCGGCGCGTCACCCGCGATCGCCGGAGGCCGCGCCTTCTACGGGACGTTCGACAACGAGGTGCTGGCGGTGGACCTGCGCGCGGCGCGCGTGGCCTGGCGGTACCGGCCCGCGGACCGGCAGTTCCCGTTCTACTCGTCGGCGGCGGTGGCCGACGGCAAGGTCGTCCTCGGCGGCCGCGACAAGCGCGTGCACGCCATCGACGCCGCCAGCGGCACGGCGGCCTGGACCTTCGCCACGCAGGCGCGCATCGAGTCCTCGCCCGCGATCGCCGCCGGACGGGTGTACATCGGCTCCAACGACGGCCGCCTCTACGTGCTCGACCTCGCTTCCGGCCGCAAGGTGACCGAGTGGCAGGCCGGCGCCGCCCTGAGCGCCTCCCCGGCGATCGCCGGGGGGCGCCTGGTCATCGGCGCGCACGACGGCCGCATCTACTGCCTGGGCTGAGGCGCCGGGTGTCCTCGTTTCCTGTGTTCTACGGGCGCGGTCGGAGCGCTCGCGCGCCCTTGTCCATGGCTGACCAAGGGTGCTCAGGGCGCGCTGGAGTATCAAGTTGGGGGGGGAACGTCGGCGATGGCGCAAACGATGCGCCTCGCTCCCCCCAAACCCCCCAACGGGCGCCGCCGCCTGCGGCGTCGCCGCCCTCCTGATTCGCGCCTTCATCAAGACGCGCGGACCGTTCCCGGCCGACGATCGCCACCGCGACCCGAGAGCACGGCGCAGCGTTGAAGGCGCGAGGCGTCGCGCTGCCGCGAGCGACGAGAAATCATCGCGCCCATGGCTCCTTATTGCTGCTCGCGGGGAGGGGGTCCCCGCGGGATTCCTCGATGACGACATGGCGCGCCGCGAGGAGCGAGGGTAGCGCGCACCCGAGCGCCAGACCACGGCGATCGTGCTCTCGGCTCGGGCTCGCCGGTCGCCGCAGCTCAGGGGGCCGGTCGCCTCAGCCGTGCGATGGCGGCGATGCCCGCCGCCGGGCCCGCCGCGAGCACCGGAAACGCCCACTGCCAGCCCGCGGCTTCGGCGATCGCCGGCACGAGCTGGATGGTCGCGGTGGTGAGCAGGAACCCGAGCGAGGTCTGCAGCGCGAGGGCGGTGCCCACCGCGTGCGGTGGAGCGACCTCGGTCACGAGCGCGCTGAACTGCGCGGAGTCGGCGATCACGAAGAAGCCCCACGCGGCCGCGATCGGCAGCAGGAGCGCCGGGCTTCTCCCGAAGAGCAGGCCGATGACCAGGCAGCACGCGCCGCTGGCCGCCATGGCCAGGGTCACGAGGCGCGCGCGGCCGATGCGGTCGGCCATCCATCCGCCCCACACGCAGCCCGCCGCCCCGATGGCGATGGTCGCAAAGGCGTGCACGGAGGT
>Ga0326597_10003487_pt1 | contig 22659 bp, 20 predicted proteins | sample RVTome_12_FD_203789 | JGI IMG/M metagenome (GOLD analysis project Ga0326597, IMG submission 203789) | Soil microbial communities from uranium-contaminated site in the Upper Colorado River Basin, Wyoming, United States - RVT100D185 | ecosystem: Environmental > Terrestrial > Soil > Contaminated >...
GCGACAGACCGCGGCCTCGTGGCCGCGCGGTCCGCCGGACGCGTCCGGGAGCCGGGGAATAATCCGTGGCGGGTGTCGGTTTTTCGGCGGGGCGGGAGAGGCGGAAGAAGCGGACGGGAGCCTTTTTCCCTTTCTATTGAAACGAATGGCACAGACCGCAGTCCTGACGGATGACCTGGCCGTCGGCGGTCGCGTGGCTGTCGTCGTGGCACCGGAAACAGCCCGGGAAGTTCACGTGGCCGATGTTGTTCACGTACGTGCCCCAGGTGATGTTCATCGACGGGAAGACGTTGCGCCGGTAGAGACTCTGCGTCGCACGGATCGCGGCCTCGACCGCCGGCCGCTGATCGCCGTCGGCGTCCGACAGCTGCTGGCGATAAAAACTGTCGAGGCGCGTGGCGATGTCCTGCACGGCCGCTTCCCGCGACTCGTAGGATTCGGTGAGCGCCGCGACCGCCTCGCGCTTGACGAACGGCAGCGACACCGAGATCAGCCCGGTGGCGATCGCCTCGTCGACGGCGCGCGCGGCGGAAGCGGCGAACGGGTGCGTTGGCCGGTTGTGACAGTCCACGCAGTCCATCACGCGCCGCTCGCGGCCGACGAGCTGGTCGTCGGTGAAGCCTTCGACGCGGTACTCGCGGGCGGCGCCCGACGCGAGCGTCAGTCGCACCCAGGGGATGTCCTGCCGCTTGTCGTCGGTCGCGATGTACTCGATGCGGTTGCCCGGATTGACGTGCCAGTGGATGCCGATCCCTTCGCTCGCCCGCTCGCCGCCGCCGCCGACGTGAAGCTGGAGCGACGTGATCGACCCGGTGTTGGCCTCGTCTTCGGCGTACTCGTGGACCGCGCGCACAAGGTCGCCGTGGAACTTCTCCGGCCAGTGGCACTGCTCGCAGGTGTCGCGCGCGGGACGCAGGTTCTCCACCGGCGAGGGAATCGGACGCGAGAACGAATCGGCCGCCACGGCGAAGACCTGTCGCACGCCGGACAGCTTCGAGCGGACGAACCAGGGTGCGCCCGGACCGATGTGGCACTGGACGCAGGTGACGCGCGAGTGCGGGCCGTCCTGGTAGGCCGTGAACTCCGGCTGCATGACCTCATGACACACCTGGCCACAGAACGGCACCGAGTCCATGTACTCGATGCCGCGGTACGCCGCGAGCGACACGATCACGACGTTGAGGAACGTCATCAGGACGACGATGAACGTGGCGCGGCGGACGTTGGGATCGTTGAGGTCGAGGCTCGGCCATCGCGGCTTCGACGGGGCCTTGCCGCTGAGCTGCCGGCGCCGCTCGATCCACATGCCGGCCGGGATGATCGCCAGGCCGCCCACGAACAGGCCGGGCAGGATGAGGAAGACGACGATGCCGATGTAGGGGTTCGTGTGGAACCCGAAGAGCTCCAGACCGAAGACGAACAGAAACAGCGCCGCGCTGACCGTCGTCAGCGTGGCGCCGGCCATCGAGAGCAGGTTGCGCGCGTACCTCAGGCGTGGGAACTCCGCCACGTGTTTCCCCCTTGAAACGGCCTGGATTTTACCTTATCCCGGAGACCTGCGTCTGCGCTACGAAAAGAAGGCGTAGAGGATGAGGACGACGAGCGCGAGCCCCACCGTCACCGTGAGCGTCCCGGCGATCCGCCCGATGCGCCTCGCCCGCAGGGACGGGGGCGTGGTCAGGTGCGCGTCGTAGGCGCCCGCGGCGAGCAGCCGCTCGTATTCGGCCGGCCGTTCGTGCGCGAACTCCTCCGCCTCGACCCGGCCGGTGAAGATCACGAGGTCCATCGGGAACTTGTCGGGCCGCAGATGGCCGTTGAAGAAGTGGATGGTGAAGATGAAGCCAACCGCCAGCAGCGCCTCCTCGCCGTGCACGAGCATCGCCACGTTGAACATCCAGCCCGGCAGGAACGCCGAGAAGACCTCGGGAAACCAGAGCAGGAAGCCGGAGCCGCCGATGATGCCCATGCCCCAGAAGACCGCCCAGTAGTCGAACTTCTCCCAGTAGGTGAAATGATCGAACGGCGGGCGCGGCCCGAGGCCGAAGAACCAGCGGAAGTGCTGCATCATCTCGATGACGTCGCGCGGCTGCGGCACCATCGACGCGGGTCCCCAGAGGATCGACAGGTCCTTCTGGACGAACAGCCGCCGCAGGAGCCGCCAGAGGTGCAGCGTGAAGACGGCGATCAGGATGATGGCGAACAGGCGGTGCAGCACGCCCGCGACGACGAACCCGCCCCAGAGCCGCGCCAGCACCCGCGCCCACCGCATCTCACTGAACAGGAGCGGCAGCCCGGTGCCGGCGAGCCCCAGGAAGCTGAGCATCAGGAAGCTGTGCAGGAACCGGTCGTAGCGGTCGAACCGCAGGATGTGGCGAGGGCCGTCCGCCTCGCCGGTCGTCGCGTCGTGTCGCTCTGATGTCATGCGCTCGTCTGCGCCGGCTGTCAGGACCTGGGGCGTCCGTTGCCGCGCCGCCGCCGCTCGCGGATCTCGCCCAGGAACCACAGGCCTGTGTGAACACCGAAGAAGCCGAAGACGAAGAACAGCAGGCTGTACATGAACCGGCCCGCGTGATACAGGAACGGGTTGCGGGTGCGGTTCTCCTTGTCGGCGTGCGGGTCGAACTTGACGAAGTTCTCGCCCGCCCTCGGGTGGCAGCGCTGGCAGGTGGAGACGAGGCGCGTGGCCCCCACCGACGAACGCTCATCGCGCGTCGGGAAAATCTGGTGCGACGTGTGGCAGTCCGCGCAGGCCGCCACGCGGACGAAGCCGAGCGAAGTCACCTGGCCGTGGAACGTGTCGCGGTACGTGCGAATCGACTCCGTGTGGCAGGTGCCGCACTCCCGTATCACGTCGAGGCGCCACGTCACCGTCTCGGCGCGCTGGATGTCGTGCGCGGTGTGGCAGTCATGGCACGCCGGCGCCGTCGGATTGCCGGCCGACAGCGCTTCGCCGTGCACGCTCTCGGCGAACTCGTGCAGCAGGCCCTGATGGCAGCGCCCGCAGGTCGCCGGCACGTTCGCGCGGAAGACGTGGCTCTCGGGGTCCTTCAGCCGGAGGATGTCGTGGCTGCCGTGACAGTCGGCGCAGTTGGGCGCCACGACGAGGCCGCTGCGCGTGAGCGCCCGGCCGTGAATGCTGTCGACGTAGAGCGACATCACGTCGCCGATCTCGATGTGACCGCGCTCGATGATGTCCGGGCTGCCGTGGCAGTGCCCGCACGTGTCCGGCAGGTTAAGATGGTACGTGCGCGACGCGGAATCGGTCGACGGCCGGATGTCGTGGCTGCCGTGGCAGTCGACGCAGGACGCCGCCGGGCTCTGTGGATCGCCGTTCCGTGCGGCGGCGTGAATGCTCTTCTCGAACGCGGTGACCACCCCGTCGTGGCACATCGCGCAGGAGACGCGTGCCAGCTGTTCCGGATGCGGAAGATCGACCGTGGCCGAGAGGTCCATGTGACAGTCGACGCAGGCGAAGGCCCCGTGAATCGACCCCGCGAACTTCCCGGGATCGACCGCCAGCGAGCGCCCGTCGGCGTGCGTCAGACCCGCGTCCCCGTGACAGGCGAGGCAATCCTCGGTCGACAGCGACTGCGCCTCGGCGGCGAGCGGCGCCAGCGCCGTCAGCAGCAGCGCCGCGCGCGCGGTGCGGAACCACCTGATCACGTCATGACCCTCGATGCGCCCGCACGTCGGGCGCGACGCCGCCCCGCCAGACCCGACGGACGTCCGACTCGACGCGCTAGATGCGGAACAGTTGAGCCACCAGCGGCGCCAGTCGCGACGCGTCCTGGGTGCGCAGCGCCTCGGCGGCACGGGCCGCGATCCCCCGGACGACCTCGACGGTGAGGTCGTCCACCTGCTCGCGCTGGGCCGCGCTCAGCGACGAGGTCTTTCGGCGGAGCCGGTGAAGCTCCGCGCGCGACACCTCCTCGAAGCGGGCATGCAAGGCTCGAGCGACGGCTTCCACGCCAATTCATGGTGGCAAGCGCGGTGCCACTATACCCGCATCCTGGAAAAACCTGGGCAAAGTCGCGGACCGCGGCCGCATCGGGTGGCCGTCGCGGCGCGTCTGGCCACCCCATGACGGGAATCCGGCAGGTGGGCGGTTGCGGGATCGTGGAACCGACCGCGCGGCGGTTGAACGCGTGCGGGTGCCGTGACCGCGGGGTACGCGTCGCAGGGGGGGACGTCGGACGCGGGACTCACCTCAGGGGTGGGCTGGACGTTTGCGAAAGAGCCGGAACTGCGCGCCGTTCTCGATCTCGTTCGCCAGGTAGCAGATGTCGCTGCACTGGATCGAGAAGTGGTAGCCGAGCTCGGCTTCCCGGTCGGTCACTTCTTCCCATTCCTCGTCCAGGCCGACGATCGCGTTGGCCGCGGCCGCGAGCTGTTCCGGGGTCGAGCCCGGGAACCGCCTCGCCAGGACCGCGAGCACCTTCTCCCGATCGACCATGGAACCTCCGAGCACTTGGGAAGTGGGGCCCTCGCGCCGACGTCCGCCGCGGCAACCGGCGAGCTCCGGGGCGGCCTGGAGGATGTACAAGGCCTGCTCGCAGTCTTCGCGGGGGGCCGGCGGAGGGCCACCACGGGGACTTCTCGCAAGCAGGATGCCAGCTTCGGCGGGCAGCCGGCGAGGCGCGGAACCGCGTCAATCGCTGGACTACGCGGCGTCCGCTGCGTTCGACCCGGCCGCGGACCGCCCGCCGGTGCCGGATTTCCGACGCGGACGCGGCCGCATCCGCGCCCTGAACATGGGCCGCGCCGCCAGCCGCACCGCGCGCCGCCACAGCTCGTACCGGTAGAAGCCAAACGACCGTGGCGCGAGCATCGCCGTGTCGTCGGGATTGACGACGATGCTGACCTCGATGTTGGGCGCGGCGCCGATCGGGATCCAGTGGCGCCGGCAGGCGTCGTAGACGCGCGTCATCACCAGGCGCATGTCCTCGTAGGTCGGCGGCGGCCAGTCCTCCATGTCGGAGCCGACGGTCGGGCGGAAAATGCAGACCGTGGGAAACGCGCCGAGCCCGGTGATCCGGTCGATCGCGTCGAGCGTCTGGTCGATCGGCTCCACGCCCGCGATGATCTCGCCCGAGACGGCGCCGTGCGGCAGCCGCTTCGCGCAGTAGGCCATGGCGTCGAAGAACAGCTCCTGCCCCAACATGCGGGCCTTGCCGGGACAGATCTTCTCGAACCAGGCGGGGTCGTTGAACTCGACGCAGAACGACAGGTGGTCGACGCCCAGATCGATGAGGGCGTCGTAGCGGGAGAAATCGCGCTCCGGCGCGAGCTGGACGCCGACGAGGAGCCCGACCCGCTCCTTGATCTCCCGCACGTAGGCCTCGATCTGGTTGATGCCCTCGCTGCCGTGAAAGCCCCCGTTGAGGTGGACGAACGTGATGCCCGACTGCGCCTTGGCGGCGTGACAGGTCTCGATCACGTCCTCGACGGCCTTCTCGTGCGCCTCGGCGCCGCCCACGTTCATGCCGGTCGTGCAGAATTGGCAATTGAGCTTGGGCTCGTAGTGCCAGAAGGCGCAGACCGGATTCACGTAGATTCCGAGATAGGTCCCCTGGAGGACGCCGACACGGTTCATCGGCACGTCGCGCGACGTGAGCTGGCGGTACCAGAGGGGCTCGCGTGGAATGGCGACGCGGTAGCGCGTTCCGTCACGATCGTCGACGACCGCGTAACCGCCGGAGAACGATCCCTCGAGCACATAGGGAGAACGGGCGGCGAACCGCTCGACCACCGGCACGTTGACCCACACGCCCGGCTTGAGCCACGAGTCCGACGGGATGACGAGTTCGAGGCCGGATCCGAGCCCGGCGCGGGTGCGAGACACCCCACGGGCGCCTTCGAGCGAGACCGTCTCCGGCACGCGCATCCCGCGGCAGAAGAGGTCGATCTCGAGTTCGCAGGCGTTGAGCGGCATGGGGAGGCTCCAGGCTGGTTCTAGTAAAACACAAGAAATCGGAACTCGAAAATCAGAGGCGGTTCTCCGCCCTCAGTCCATGCAGCCATCGCTCGCACGCGTCCAGGTACGGCTGCCCCCAGTCGTGGCCGCCATCGAACACGATCGCTTCCACCTCGACACCGCGCTCCCGCAGATGCGCCGCGTCGGCGTCGAGCTTCGCGGGCGGATACCACTCGTCGCGCGTGCCGCACGCGATGAGCGTCGGCGGCAGCGCCGCCGACGGGTCGCGCACGACCTCGGGCGGCACGTCGCCGCCCAAAGCGAAGATGGCCTGACAGGCGCGACCGCCGAACGCCGCGGCGCGGTAGGCCATGGCCACGCCCTGCGAGAATCCGGCGTACACGAGACCTCCGGTCACGGGCCAGGTTCGCACGACTTCGTCAAGGACGGCGCGCACGTAGTCGAGGTTGTCCGCGATGAGCAGGTCCCGATCGAGGCTGGTCATCCAGCTTCCGATGGTGGCTTCGGTCTTCGTGTTGTAGAACCGGTGCAGCGCCTGAACCGACACCACCAGCCAGTCCTGCGCCGCCGGAATCCGCCGCGCCTGCTCCAGCCAGGCTTCCGCGTTCTCTCCGTAGCCGTGAAACCCGACCAGCAACGGGGCGGGCCGGCCTCCGGCCGGCTGCGCCACGACGTAACGGCCGTGCGTACGGGCGGCAATCGTACGCACGACACGGGCAGGAGCATCGGCTGCGGTCATGGCGTTGCCGGCGCATGTACCGGCGTGACGGATCCGCGCGGCCGGCGACAAGAGCATAACAGAGGCCGTCGGCGTTCCTGTCCATCACCGGCTGGCGCCGGCTTCGGCGCGCGCAGGGCCGCCCGGCGCGCCTCGACCGAAACCCGCGCGCCCCGCGCGGTCGCCGACGCGGCGATCAGTCGTGAGGGTCTGTCGGCAACCGTGTGGTTCCGGCGCACAGCGGATCGTGATGCGAGGAGTCTGTCGGGTGGTCGTGCAGACGAATCGAAGAAGGGCGACGAACGGGAAGGGAACGTCGGGTCTTGTGCGCCGGAACCATCGGCTTTTCGAGACGGACGATCGTCGGTCGCGAGTCGGCAGGGTCCCCGACCGGACAGGCCGGCCAGACGGGGTTGGCGAGCTCGAATCGCGAGATCATCACGACAGGACCTTTCGTGGTTACAGCGTGTTGCTCGCAAGCCCGGTGCCAACCCACACCGGCCGTTGTGACGGCGCGGCGAGTGCGCAGGGGCGCCGGGCACGGGCCCGGCGAAGTGCCGGCCGCCCACGCCAGTGGTGGAATATTCCGCAGCGTTATGTGAGAAAGGGCGCACCGGCCGGGAGGTGTTCGCCGCGGCGGGCGGGTTGGAACCCATCGGCGCGCCCCGTTTCCGGCAGGCCTCTTGCCGCTGGTGCGGAGGCCTGGTGCCGATTTTCCGGCACCGGCCGCGCCTGGCCCGCGCCTGACCCGTCAAGCCCTTGTCGCGACGGCCTTTGGGAGGGCCGCCACGCCCTGCCGCTGGCACGGCCGTTGCGTTTGCCTTCGTGTCGAGGCAGGTCCGCGGGCGTCCGTCCCTTCCGACTCACCTCACACGTTGTCGCGGTCGCGCGGGCCGCGCATGGAGAACCCATTCATGGCACGTCGGTGGATCACCGTAGACGGCAACGAGGCCACCGCCTCGGTCGCGCATCGCACGAACGAGGTCATCGCGATCTACCCCATCACCCCGTCGTCCAACATGGGCGAGTTCGCGGACGAGTGGTCCGCGAAGGGTCAGCGGAACGTCTGGGGCGCGGTGCCGCAGGTGACCGAGATGCAGTCGGAAGGCGGGGCTGCGGGGGCAGTCCACGGCGCGCTGCAGGCGGGCGCTCTGGCGACGACGTTCACGGCGAGCCAGGGTCTGCTGTTGATGATTCCGAATCTGTACAAGATCGCGGGCGAGCTGACCGCCTACGCGATGCACGTCTCGGCGCGCACGGTCGCGACGCACGCGTTGTCGATCTTCGGCGATCACTCCGACGTGATGGCCTGCCGGCAGACGGGCATGGCGCTGATCGCGTCGGGCTCGGTGCAGGAGGCGCACGACTTCGCCTGCATCGCACAGGCCGCGACGCTGCGCGCGCGCGTGCCGTTCATCCATTTCTTCGACGGGTTCCGCACGTCGCACGAAGTCGCGAAGATCGAGGAGCTGAGCGACGACGACCTGCTGGCGATGCTGCCCGACGAGCTGATCTCGGCGCATCGCCGCCGGGCGCTCTCGCCCGACCATCCGGTGCTGCGCGGGACGGCGCAGAACCCGGACGCGTTCTTCCAGGCGCGCGAGGCCTGCAACCCCTTCTACCTCGCCTGCCCGGGCATCGTCCAGGAGACGATGGACCAGTTCGCCGCGCGGACCGGCCGGACGTACCGGCTGTTCGACTACGTGGGACACCCGCAGGCCGAGCGGGTGATCATCATGATGGGCTCCGGCGCGGAGACGGCGCACGAGACGGTGGACGCGCTGGTGGCGCAGGGGGAGAAGGTCGGGCTGATCAAGGTCCGCCTCTACCGGCCGTTCTCGCTCAAGGACTTCACGGCGGCGCTGCCGCCGTCGGTCCGCGCGATCGCGGTGCTCGACCGGACGAAGGAGCCGGGCGCGCTCGGCGAGCCGCTCTACCTCGACGTCGTATCGGCGATCAACGAGGCCCGGTCGGCCGGCCTGTCGTATCCGTCGCACGTGCCGGCGATCGTCGGCGGGCGCTACGGGTTGTCGTCGAAGGAGTTCACCCCGGGGATGGTGAAGGCGGTCTTCGACGAGCTGACGCAGACCCGGCCGCGCCCGCACTTCACGGTCGGCATCACCGACGACGTGACGCACCTGTCGCTGCCGGTCGACCCGGACTTCGACCTCGACAGCACGCGGGCGGACGTGGTCCGGGGGGTGTTCTTCGGCCTCGGATCGGACGGCACGGTCGGCGCCAACAAGAACTCGATCAAGATCATCGGCGAGGAGACGAACAACTACGCGCAGGGCTACTTCGTCTACGACTCGAAGAAGGCCGGAGCGGTCACGATCTCGCACCTGCGGTTCGGGCCGCGCCCGATTCAGTCGTCGTACCTGATCAAGCGCGCGAACTTCGTCGCGTGCCACCAGTACGAGTTCCTGGACCGCTACGACGTGCTCGAGTACGCCTCGCCCGGGGCCGTGTTCCTGCTCGACGCGCCGTTCGGCCCCGACGAGGTCTGGGCGGAGCTGTCGAAGGAGGTCCAGGCCGCCATCATCGAGAAGCGGCTCAAGTTCTACGTGATCGACGGCTACACGGTGGCGCGCGACGCCGGGATGGGCACGCGCATCAACACGATCATGCAGACCTGCTTCTTCGCGATCTCCGGCGTGCTGCCGAAGGACGAAGCGATCGTCCAGATCAAGTCGGCGATCGAGAAGACCTACGGCAAGCGGGGCGAGGCGGTGGTGCGCGCGAACTTCGCGGCGGTCGATGCGACGCTGGCCCACCTGCACGAGGTCAAGGTGCCGGCGGGGCTCACGGCCACGCGCGTCATGCCGCCGATCGTGTCGGACGTGTCGCCCGACTTCGTCCAGCGGGTGACGGCGGTCATGATGGCGAACAAGGGGGATCTGCTGCCGGTCAGCGCGTTCCCGGTCGACGGGACGTGGCCGATGGACACCGCGCAATGGGAGAAGCGGAACATCGCCGCCGAGATCCCGATCTGGGACGCAGCGATCTGCATCCAGTGCAACAAGTGCGCGCTGGTCTGCCCGCACGCGGCGATCCGCGCGAAGGTCTACCCGTCGGACGCCCTCGCCGCCGCCCCCGAGACGTTCAAGGCGGTCGACTACAAGGGGCTCGAGTTCAAGGGCTACAAGTACACGATCCAGGTGGCGCCAGAGGACTGCACGGGCTGCACGCTGTGCGCGGTGGTCTGCCCGGCGAAGGACAAGTCGAACCCGAAGCACAAGTCGCTCGACATGGCCCCGCAGCGGCCGCTGCGGGAGGCGGAGCGGCACAACTACGCCTTCTTCCTCGACCTGCCGGAGGCGGACCGCACGCTGGTCAAGTCGGACGTCAAGGGCACGCAGTTCCTCGAACCGCTCTTCGAGTACTCCGGCGCGTGCGCGGGCTGCGGCGAGACGCCGTACATCAAGCTGCTGACCCAGCTGTTCGGCGATCGGACGATGATCGCCAACGCGACCGGCTGCTCGTCGATCTACGGCGGCAACCTGCCCACGACGCCGTTCGCGGTCAACCGGGACGGCCGCGGGCCGACCTGGTCGAACTCGCTGTTCGAGGACAACGCCGAGTTCGGGTTCGGCTTCCGGCTCGCGGTGGACAAGTTCCAGGAGCAGGCGCGCGATCTCGTCCAGGCACTGGCGGGCGTCATCGGCTCGGAGCTGGCCGACGGGGTCCTGCAGGCCGATCAGTCGGACGAGGTGGGCATCAGGGCGCAGCGTGAACGGGTCGTGGCGCTCCGGCAGAAGCTGGCGGGCGTCGGCACGCCCGAGGCCGCCCGGCTCGACCAGCTGGCCGACTACCTCGTGAAGAAGAGCATCTGGGTCGTGGGCGGCGACGGGTGGGCCTACGACATCGGCTACGGCGGCCTCGACCATGTCTTCGCCATGAACCGCGACGTCAACATCCTCGTGCTCGACACCGAGGTGTACTCGAACACGGGCGGCCAGCAGTCCAAGGCGACCCCGCTCGCGGCGGCGGCCAAGTTCGCCATGGCGGGCAAAGCGACGCCCAAGAAGGACCTCGGGATGATGGCGATGGTCTACGGCTATGTCTACGTCGCGCACGTCGCGTTCGGCGCGAAGGACGCGCAGACGGTCAAAGCGTTCCAGGAGGCGGAGTCGTACCCCGGGACGTCGCTGATCATCGCCTACAGCCACTGCATCGCGCACGGCTACGATCTGGCGCACGGCCTCGATCAGCAGAAGCTGGCGGTCGACAGCGGGTACTGGCCGCTCTACCGCTTCGACCCGCGGCGCGCGTGGGAAGGACAGAACCCGCTCCTGCTCGAGTCCGGGCCGCCCAAGTTCGAGCTGGGCAAGTACGCGCGCAACGAAGCGCGCTACCGGATGGTCGAGCAGGCCTTCCCGGAACGCTTCAAGACGCTGCTCGAAGCCGCGCAGCAGGAAGTGAAGACCCGCTACGCGATGTACGAACAGCTCGCGGGCAAGGCCAAACCGTAGGCGCGACGCTCGGCGTCGCCCGCGCGAGGAGCACGCATGGATCTGTCAACGACGTATCTGGGATTCCCGCTGCCGCATCCGCTGATGCCGGGCGCCTCGCCGCTCGTCGACGACCTCGACATGGTCCGGCGCCTCGAGGACGCCGGCGCCGCGGCCATCGTCATGCACTCGCTGTTCGAGGAGCAGATCACGCGCGAGCAGCTCGGCTCGGTGCACGACATGATGGTGCACGAGGACTCCTTCGCCGAAGCGCTCTCCTACTTCCCCTCTCCCGATGAGTACGCGCTGGGACCCGACCGCTACCTGGAGCAGCTCCGGCGCGTCAAGGCGATGGTGGACGTGCCGGTCATCGGATCGCTCAACGGGACGACGCCGCAGGGCTGGCTGAGCTACGCGAAACAGATCCAGGAGGCGGGCGCCGACGCGCTGGAGGTGAACTTCTATCACGTCGCCACCGACCCCCAGGAGAGCGGCGCCGCGGTCGAGCAGCGGCTGCTCGACGTCGTCCGGCTGGTCAAGGCGGCGGTGACGATCCCGGTCGCCGTCAAGCTGTCGCCGTTCTTCTCGTCGCTGCCGTACGTCGCGCAGCAGCTCGACGCGCTGGGCGCCGACGGCCTCGTGCTCTTCAACCGGTTCTACCAGCCGGACATCGATCCCGAGGCGCTCGAGGCGGTGCCCCGGCTCAACCTGTCCACGTCCGACGAGCTGCTGATGCGCGTGCGGGCGCTCGCCACGCTGTCGGGGCGGGTCCGAGCGTCGCTCGCGGCGACCGGCGGCGCGCACACCGCGATCGACGCACTGAAGGCGGTCATGGCGGGCGCGCACGCCGTGCAGATGGTCGCCGCCCTGCTCCACCACGGGCCGCCGCACCTGCGGACCGTCCGCGAGGAGCTCGCGCGGTGGCTCGAGGATCACGAGTACGAGTCGCTCCGCCAGGCCCAGGGCAGCATGAGCCTGCTGCGCTGCCCGGACCCCGACGCGTTCGAGCGCGGCAACTACATGCGCGTGCTCCAGACCTGGCGGCTGACGCGCGCGTAGGGCGCGCGCGCGCGCCCGGGAGACGATGCCATGAGTAATTTCGCGCGGGCGACGGCGGCCGTCCTGGCGATCACCATCGCCGCGTGGCCCCGCGCCGCCGCCGCCGACTTCACCAGCGACCTGGCCGCCGCGATGGCCCCGTACTACGGCGCGCTCGTCGCCAGCACCGTCGGCGACGCCGAGTCCACCCAGCGCAACCTCGTGATCTTCGCGGTCCGCTGGACGCGCGTCGCCGCCGGGCGCGCCACCGCGCCCGAACCGCTCGCAACCGACCCGGACTGGCCCGCGATGGTCGCGACGATCGATCGGTTCATCGCGCGCGCGCAGGAGCTGGTGCGTGCCCGGAATCTGCACGACGCCCACCGAGAGATCGAAGGCGTCCGGCTCGCGCTGCTCACGATGCGTGCGCGCCACGGCCTCCAGACGCTCGACGATCGGCTGACCGAGTACCACGAGTCGATGGAGCGCGTGATCGCGCGCGCATCCCTGTACAACGAGATCATCCTCGCGGACGAGGACTACGCGGAGCTGTCGAAGGACCTCGCGCAAGCTGGTGGCCTCTGGACCCGCGTCGAAGGGCAGGCCGGCGCGGTTGCGGACGACAAGGACTGGACGAACGCCGCCGTCCGCGGCGCCGACGCGAGGCGGGAGCTCGCCCGGCTCATCGCTGCGCGCGACGATGCGGCGATCATGCGCGCGGCGGAGATGATGAAGGCTGCGTACCTGGATCTGCTGTTGGTGCTGGCGCGCGCGACGCGCTGAGCGCGCCCGGACCGCGCCGCCCGAACGCGTCGCCCGAAAGGGAGGTCAGCCATGAAGTGGACACGGGTCTTCGCAACGCTGGCGTGCGTCGCGGCGCTGGGCGCCGTCGGCATCGCGCGCGCCGCGCCGGCGCCGCGCCAGGAGTCCCCGTACGTGGGTGCCGACGCGTGCAAGGACTGCCACGCGGCCATTCACGAGTCGTGGGCCGCCACCGCGCACGCCAGGGCGCTCCTGCGTCTGAGCGCGACCGACCAGGCGGGCGGTCAGTGCATTCGCTGTCACGTGACCGGCTCGCCGGAACAGATCGCCGGCGAGGGTGCCAGCCCGAGCTTCCCAGGGGTGCAGTGCGAGGCCTGCCACGGCGCCGGGCGCGCGCACGCGGCGGCGGCCGCGGCCGGCACGCCGCAGGCCAGCCGCCTCGTCAAGACGCCGGCCGAGAAGGCGTGCACGCGCTGCCACAGCGAGGAGAGTCCGCACTACTCGCCGTTTTTCTACGCGGCGATGAAGGGGCTCGTGCACCGGATGCGCTAGCCGAGCCCGGTCAGATCCGGATCGTGCGCGACCAGCCAAGAAGTGAACGCCGACGCCCATGCCGCGGCGAGCAGGAGGTGGCGCTCGGCGTCCGCCAATCGGCCAGCGCGGGCGTGTGCGAGCGCGAGGCGCTGGTCGACCTCGAGCAGCAGCCGGGTCGCCTGTGCGCGATCGATAGATGACCGCAGTCCCATTTCGGGGTGGTACTCGTCGACCGCGGCGTCGATTGCGCCTCTGGCGTGATGCACCACGCCGAGCGCCAGATGGCCGCCGATCACCCGCGGCCCACGCCGCGACACGGCCCCGGTAGCCTGCAGATCGATGACGAGCCGGGCCGCGGTCTCCGCCGCCCGCAAGTCGCCCGTCAGCCGCAGCGCCTCGACCGCGTGAGGTCAAAACAAGAGGTCAAAAGTAATGGAGGCGCGGGGTTACCGCGCGCCTCCCGGTTCGCCGATCCCGGCGTGCACGCCGGCGCCGTGCTCGCCGGCCGCCGTCGCGGCCAGGTGCAGTCCCTCCGCGTAGTGGATGAACTGGACGTAGGCCCCCACGAACGCGCGCCCCGCATCAACGCTGGTGTCGGCCCGCCGCGCGGCTGCCGCGGCCTCGGCGAAGCGCGTGCGCAGGCCGTTGGCCACCGCGGCCGTCAGCTCCTCGACCAGCGCGTCGGCCGAGCCTGTCTCGATCGCGCGGTCGGCGAGCGCGATCGCAGGCTCGACCGTCCCGGCCGGCTTCAGGCCGGTGTACGGCGCGCCCTCGCCCATCCGATGCACCCGAACGAGCGTCTCGAAGAAGAACTGGTCGGCGAGCGCCTGCGCTTCGGGGCCGCGGCCTCGCACGATGACCGCGCGGCGGAAGGCGTCGCGCATCTCCGCCTCGTCTTCCGGGCGCACCCATCGCAGCACGGGGGTGACGTCGCCCGTGGCGAGGGCGAGCCGCGCCGCCTTCACGACCGGGCCGTCGAGCGTGTCGCAGTGCGCGTCGACGACGGTCGGCCAGGCCAGCAACGTCACGGCCGCCGCGACTCCGACGATCGTTCGAACGAAGGTCTTCCTCATACGGTCTCCTTTGCCGGACCCACGCCGACGGGACCACGAGATGCCCGCCCGTGCACCCAACCACCCCAGGTCCGGCGGCCGGCGTCGGCGGTCGGTCAGTGATCGCCCTGGTTGGCGAGCCGACCGAGCAGCGCCTCGGTCCGCTCGTGCGACACGGCCAACCGCTCCTGCACCTCGTCGAACGCGAACTGATGGCCGGCCTGCACGGCCTGCGTCAGCGGCACCTCGGCCTGCTCGTAGTCGTACTCGAGCTTCGAGCGCCGCTCGTCGTCACGCACCCGCCGAATCAGCGACCCGGCCTCGTCGAGCATCTTCCGCACGTCCCGGACACCCTCGAGCAGCAGACCCGCCAGGCGTTGCGATTCGGCAACCGCCGTGCGATCTTCGGACCTGTGGCATCTGGAGCAGCGGCTCGTGAGCGCCTTTGGCGAGGGCAGGAACGCCGCCACCTCGCCATGACAGGTCGAGCAGGTCGGGGCGTTGCCGTCGCCCGCTTGCAGCAGCTCGTAGTGACGGCTCTTCTGGAAGTTCACGACCGGTCCCAGATGACACGCGCCGCACGTCCGGGGCAGGTTGGCCGGGTGGACGGGACTGGCCGGATTGCGCGGACCGAGAATGCCCTGGTGCGCGCGGAACGACTCGAACGTGGTGGGATCGCCCCCGTGACACCGCTCGCAGCCCACGCCGTTCCGGCCGTGCGCGGAGAACTCCCAGTCGGTCAGGTGACGGCCCGCCGGCTCGTTCGGGTTGGCGAAGTGACAGTCAGCGCACCGGCTCTGCTGTTGGGCCGCGGCACCACGCGGCGCCAGGGCGAGTCCCGCGACCAGCACGAGGTGCACACCGCCAAGCCGCATCAGTGACATGATCTGCCCTTTCCGCGTCGCCGGGGCTCGACGCGCCACGACGCGCTGTTGTCTCGACCTCGACGTTTCACCATGCCGCCGTCGCGACGGCGACCTGCTCTCATCTCGCTGTCACGCAGAGGGCATCTCGATCGTACAATCAACGCGGACCTGGCGCCACACGGCCCGGGCTGCGGGGCCTCCACCGCCGGAGACGCGAGTGGCCGCACGGCACGCGCCGATCGCCGGCCTCCCGCGCGAGGGTATCCATGGTCCGTCCCCACAGCGGCTGGTTCAGACTGTCGTTCGCGGTCGGCTTCGCGCTCGGCGTGGTCCTGCTCGGCCGCATCTACATCACGTACCGATACGTGGCCGGCGATCTCGCCCTCGATCATTTGGCGATGGCCGCGGGCCTGCACGTGTCCCGCCTCGAAGAGCGCGCCCGACTCGACCGGACGGGCACGGAAGCCGACGCGCAGAACCTGCTGGAGGCCGCCGTCCAGGAGCAGCCCGAACAGCTGGCCTGGCTGCGGGTCGCCGATCAGACCGGCCGCGTCCGGGCCGCGGCGGGCCGGCCGCCGGACGAGCCTCTCGACCTGGGCGCGGTCGAGGACATCATCTCGTTCCGGCAACAGGCCGTCACCCGACTGCGCTCGACCGGCAGCGGCACGGTCGTCGTGGTCGTGATGCCGTTCCGCTATCGCCTCGCCGTGGATCGCCTCACGCCTGGCGATCAGGAGACGCCCTCGGGCGTGCCGCGGTTCATGATCGCCGAGCTGGGCCTGCGGCCCGAGGGGTTCACGAACCCCTTCGTGGCCCTTCGGCGCAGCCTCGCGCTCAGCACACTGGCCGCGCTGGCGTTGATGGCGGCGATGGTCGTGGGTGCGCTGCGCTTCCCGGCCTATCTGCGAGGGCGTCATCTCGAACAGCAACTCAGCCTGGCGCGGCGGGTGCAGCGAGGCCTGCTGCCCGACCAGCCGCCGGTGACCGCAGGCCTCGATGTGGCGGCCACCTTCGAGCCGGCGGAGCAGGTCGGCGGCGACTACTACGATGTCTTCCCCACGCGTCACGGCGACGTGGCGCTAGTCCTCGGTGATGTGTCGGGCAAGGGACTGCCGGCCGCGCTCGTCATGGGCCTCGTGCATGGCGCCGTGCGGACGGCTGCGGAAGCGGGCGGCGCGGCGACCCTCGGCGAATCGGTCACGGACCTCAACGGACTGCTGCACGCGCGCACGTCCGAGGAGCGCTTCGTGAGCCTGTTCTGGGGCTACCTGAACCCGTCGACGCGCCGGTTTCGCTACGTGAACGCCGGACACCTGCCACCCCTGCTCTTCCGGCGCCGCCCGAGCGGCGACTGGGAGACGTGGCGGCTCGATACTGGTGGCCCGGTGGTCGGCCTGCTGCCCGGCGTCGCGTACGCGCAGGGCGAATGCATGCTGGAGGTCGGCGATCGGCTGGTGCTGTACTCGGACGGTCTCCTCGAGGCGACCGACAGCCGCGACGTCGAGTTCGGCGAGCAGGGCGTCGTCCACGTCGTCGAGGCCGAGCCCGACGGTCCGGTGGCCGTGCTGTGCGACGAGATCGTCCGTCAGGCCCGCGCGTTCACCGGCCAGAGGAGCTTCCGCGACGATCTGACGGTACTCGTGGTCCGCGTCGCGTCGGCCCCGGCGTAGCGTCGATGTGACATCCGGCTTGAGGCGACAGGCTGCGGGCTGCCGGCAGGAACTACTCACCGCACTGATGCCCGGAGCCTGATGTCTGGAGCGTGGATGTCTCACCGGGATCAGGCATCCCCGGTCTTCGGCGCCGCCCGCACCGCGCGTCGAATCGCCGGCATGAGCTCGCGCGAGAAGCGCGTCTTGGCCACGAACCCGTCCGCGCCAGCCAGGCGGGCGGCGTCGGCGTACTGCGGAGCCACCCAGCCGGTCAGCATGACGATCGGAACATCGGGGCGGGCCGCCCGAAGGCGCGGCAGCAACTCCAGCCCGGTGACCCGGGGCATGCCGATGTCGAGCAGGATCACGTCCGGCTCGGTGGTTTCCGCTTGCGCGAGCGCCTCGTCCGCCGTGCTGGCCAACCAGACGATGTCGGCGAACCCGTGTTCGAGGAGGTACCGGCGGATGAGCTGCGCCACCGCGCGGTCGTCGTCGATGAGCAGGACGGATACAGGCTTCACAGCGGACTCCGGCTCCCCGCGACAGGGAGACCGCCGGCCGACGCTGGTGTCCACGCCGACAAGCGCGGACCGTCCACCGGCCCCAGGCCTGGCCGACGCTCACCATCGGCCATCCGGGCCGTTCTTCGAAGGCACCGTGGTGCCGACGACATCATGATAGCCGAGCCGTTGGGGGAGGGGAATCCACAATCGTGCGGCGCCGAGCGGCAGGTGGCCGGGCCTCGCCATCAGAATCCGATCGCCGCGCCGAGGCCGACGACGTGCGAGCGGTAGTTGTAGAAGAGATCGTTCGACTCGTGCCGCGTGTAGGTGTAGTTCACGAGCAGGTCGACGGCCACCGGACCGGTCTGGTCGGGCAGAAAGGGATGGGTCCACGACAGCCCCGTCCGCCAGATCCGATCCTCGCGGAGCGGATCGCCGGCGAGCGGATCGCCGTCCAGGCCGTAGGCCGGCGTCGCCGTGTAGGCTTTCCGCGACCACGCCCCCCAGCCCTTGAGCGTGTCGCCCCGCGTGAAGACCTGCTTGATGGATCCGCTCGCCGTGCGCTGCTCGCTCGCGAACGGATCGTCGTAGACGCCGTCGTCGAAAAAGAGCGCCGGCGTGACGACCATGACCGACGGCAACGAGCCGAAGATCTCGCGCTGGAAGTACTGCAGTGACACGCCCGTGCGGTCGGCCAGCGACTGCGCGACGCGGCCCAGCCAGGACACCTGACCCGCGCCGGCTCCGGTGGTCATCGCGACGTGCATCCGCGGCGCCCGGTCGAGCGCCGCCAACCCGCCCGGTCCGCGTCCGCGCCCCTGCTCACCGGCGGCCGGCGAGTCCACCGGATCGATCGCGATCGGCGCCACGTCGAGCAGCCCGTCGTACGACTTTCGACCGACCCGCACCTCGCCGATGAGGGTGGTCCGAGTCGGCAGGTTGACGAGCAAGCTCGTGAACAGCCCGTGCTCGGCCTGGTCGAGCTCCGCGTAGTCGGGGAAGCGACGCACGTCGAGCCGGTAGCCGGCGCGCCAGGCCAGGCCATCGCGCGGCTGTGTCTCCATGTTCACGAACACCCCGAAAGCCCGATAGCCGGCTGCCGCCCACGACGCGCCGTTGTCGCGCCACGTGGCGGTACCACCGAGGTACAGGCGTGTTGCCCCCGACCCGAGATCGGCCCGATACGTCGTACCCAGTCGGTGGACAAAGAAGGTCCAGTCGCCGGGCGTGCTGAAGTCGCCCGCGTCGAGGTCGTAGGAGATCCGCAGGCGCGCGCCCGCCAGCCATTGCTCGACGAGCACCCCGCCACCGGTGGCTTCGGACCTGCCTTTCGTTCTTCATGTCATGCCCCAATTGCTGCAGCATTCCTTGGGCATTCCGTGGACATTCCCTGGCCATTCCCTGGGCATTCCCTGGGCATTCCGTCACCAGCGGTCGCCGGGATCTCGTCAGGTCCTGACGGCCGCAGGTGCGAGATCCTGTCAAATCCGGGCCCCACGGGTGCCGGCGGCGGCCGAATCGTCCGGATTTCGCGGCACGGCTGTTGCTCCCTTTCCAGGGCATCCCGCGCGGCGCGGTTGGCCGCGAGGGCCGAACCCGGCTCCAGAAGAGTCGGCCAGCGCAGGAGTTCCCGGATGGAGCTGCTACGAGCGCTTGGCGCCGTCGTCGAGAAGCCGGATGCCGCCGTGACCCGCCTCGCGGCGATGCTCGAGTTGCCTGCGCAGCCGACGGCGGCCGAGTGGACATTCCTGTTCGAACACCAGCTCCCGCCCGTGGCGTCGCGGTACTTGAGTGCCGATGGCGAGGACTCCCCTCCCATCTACGAGCGCATGGCGACCTACTGGCGTGCCGCGGGGGCGTCGCCGCCGTCCAGGCCCGACCACCTCGGGCAATTGCTCGGCTTCTACGCGGATCTCGTGGACATGCAGGCGCACGAGGGCGACGAGGCGCGGCGTCACGCGGTCGGGCGACTGCGCAAGACGGTCCTCTGGGATCACCTGCTCACCTGGCTGCCCGGCTATCTGACGAAGGTCGATCTGATCGCGCCGCGGGCGTACCGGCGGTGGGGACAGCTCGTCTGGCAGGTCGCGGCGCGCGAAGCGTGGACCGTCGGCGCGCCGGCGGCAGCCCCCGCGTTCCTGGCTGCGCTGCGGGCGCTGCCCGGTCCGGCACACGGTGACGTCGCGGGGCTGGTGGCGCACCTGGCCGCACCCGCACGCTCGGGCCTGATCCTCGCGCCCGTGGATCTCAACCGCGCCGCGGACGCCGTGCACACCAGTCTGCCCGACGGCCCGGTGCGCGAGGCGCTGAGCGCGCTCGTCGCGGCCCGGGAGGCCGGCATGATCGAGTGGCTCGCGACCGAAACCCGACGCTGGGAAGCGCGCCATGAGCGGAATTGCGACCTGCTGCCCGCGCTGTCCGACCACTGGACGCGGCGTGCGCACACCACGCGCGTCGCGCTCCAGGCGTGGACCCGGGCGTCGACACCGGCGTCGACGACCACGGCGGGCCGGGGCGCCGGGGCGGCCGGCCGGACGCGCGCGAGCCGGCGGCCCCCAGCCCTCGCCCGCCACCACGGCGACCACACGAAAGGGCTGCCGTAGTCAGCCGTCGATCTCGGCACGCGTTTCAGGTACGCTGTCGGGCGACCACATGGCTGAACCTGTCCGTTCGTCCCCCCCGACGGCCGGCGAAGAGGCCGCGCCCGCCGCGGGCGTCCGACGGAGTCCCCGCCGGCTCGTCGGCCGGGTGCGCCTCAATCTGCTGCTCGATTCGGTGTCTGGCCCGGTCCCCGCGCTGTTCGCGGCGTGGCTCGCCGGCCTGGTGCTGACCTCCGCCCAGTCGCCCATGCTGGCGGTGCTCATCGTGATCGGCTTCGCGGGCGCCTTCATCGCAGGATTGGTCGGCCTCGGCGGCGCCATCGTCCTCATCCCGATGCTCATCTACGGCCCGGAGCTCGTGGGCCAGCCCAGCCTGGACATCCACGCCGCGGCGGGTGTGACGATGGTGCAGGTCGCCGTCGCGGGCACGGCCGGCATGCTGGCGCACCGGCGTGTGGGCAATCTCGACTGGTCCGTGGTCGCGACGCTCGGTGGGTCCATGGCCGCCGGCTCGCTCGCGGGGGCGCTGACGTCGGGTCTGCTCGCGGACGAGCAGCTCAGCGCGATCTTCGCGGCGCTCGCCGCCGTCGCGGCGGTCCTGATGCTCGCGGGCCGCCGCACGATGGTGGCCGAGGTGACGCCGGGTCCAATCGACTACAACCGCGCGGCCGCCGTGACGGCGGGACTGGTCGTCGGGGTGTTCGTGGGCATGGTGGGCGCGGGCGGTGGGTTCGTGATCATTCCCATCATGGTGTTCGTGCTCGGCATTCCGGTGCGCGTGGCCGTCGGTTCGACGCTGGCCATCGTGGCGGCCGCCGGCATCTCGGGGGGGATCGGGAAGGCCGTCACGGGCCAGATCGACTGGACGATGGCGCTGGCGCTGGTGGTCGGCGCGCTGCCGGGCGCCCACGCGGGCGCGCGACTCAGCCGGCGCCTCCCGGTGGGCCTGCTGGCCCGCCTGCTCGGGGGGCTGATCGCCGCCATCGCGATCAAGATGTGGTGGGACCTGCTCGCCGGAGGCTAGTGTCACGGAGGGCGTGGCCACAGCGTCAGAGATCACGGAGGAATCCGGAGCATCTCCGCGCTCTCGATCTATCGGTGTTCGCGCTCCGCGTCCTCGCAGCCCGTGGCGTGATTTCTGCGACGGGCTGTCTAGGCCAGCGTCAGTGGGACAGAGAGGTGTCGGTGCTGGGTTCTTCGTTCTTGGTGCTTGGATGGTTCTTGGTGCCTGGTGCTTCGTCCGGTACCTCGCTGCACTCGTGATCTCGCACCAAGCACCAAGCACGCACCAGGCACGAAGCACGCAGAACCAGGTACTGATGCGGTTGTCGTCAGATCGAGGCTAGGACGTCGTGTCGGCGGCGCCGGACGCGCTGGAGCGCAGTCATGATGCGGAACTTCAAGCGGATTCTGGTGCACGTCGACGTGATGGCCTCGTCCCACCCGGCGCTGGACCGGGCGGTCGAGCTGGCCCGCCACGTCGACGCCGAGTTGAAGATCGTCCACGTCCCCGCGGAGTTCTCTCGCCGCACCCGGCTGTCCCTCTCCGAGGATCTGCAGGCGCGGCTGATCGCCCAGCGTGCCGAGCGGCTCCAGGCCATCGCGTCGAACCTCGGCACGGGCGCCGGCCGGGCGCTGGCGATCACGACCGAGGTGATGACCGGCCGGCCCGCGATCGAAATCGTGCGCGACGTCCTGCGCCACGGACACGACGTGCTGCTCAAGTCGCACGGGTCGTTGTCCGAACGGGCGCGAGGACCGCTGTTCGACGCCCTCGACATGCAGCTGCTCCGCAAGTGCCCCTGCCCCGTGTGGCTGGTGGGCCCCGATCCTCCGCGCCGAGGCCGTGTGCTGGCCGCCATCGACCCGAATCCCGAGGACCCGGCGGAGCAGGCGCTGAACCTCCGAATCCTCGAGATGGCGCTCTACCTCGTCGGGGCCGAGTACCGCGAGCTGGTGATTCTGCACGTCTGGCACGCGTTCGGGCAGGAGCTGCTGAGGCCGCTCGCGAGCGAAGAGGACGTGAAGACCTACGTCGAGGCGGCCCGCGACGTCGCGACCCGGGACATGGACGACTGCCTCGCGCCCCTGCGCGCGCGGCTCGGCCAGGCCGCGGTCCGGCTCGAACAGGGCGAGCCGGGCACGCTGATCCCGCAGCTCGCTGCCGACGAGCAGATCGATCTGGTCGTCATGGGCAGCGTCGCGCGCACCGGCATCACGGGGCTGGTCATGGGCAACACGGCCGAGCGGGTCCTGGCGTCACTGACCTGCTCGGTGCTGACGGTGAAGCCGGACGGGTTCGTCTGTCCCGTGACGCTCGACGCGTGACCCCTGCACCTGTAAGTGCTTGGTGCTTGGTGCTTGGTGCCTTGTGCGTGCTTGGTGCTTGGTGCCTCGTGCGTGCCTGGTGCTTGGTGTCTCGTGCGTGCCTGGTGCTTGGTGTCTCGTGCGTGCCTGGTGCTTGGTGCCTCGTGCGTGCCTGGTGCTTGGTGTCTCGTGCGTGCCTGGTGCTTGGTGTCTCGTGCGTGCCTGGTGCTTGGTGCCTCGT
>Ga0326597_10003488_pt1 | contig 22656 bp, 20 predicted proteins | sample RVTome_12_FD_203789 | JGI IMG/M metagenome (GOLD analysis project Ga0326597, IMG submission 203789) | Soil microbial communities from uranium-contaminated site in the Upper Colorado River Basin, Wyoming, United States - RVT100D185 | ecosystem: Environmental > Terrestrial > Soil > Contaminated >...
GAGCCGGCGGTTCCGTCCCACTCGTACCTGCGAGAACAAGACGGGGCCCGGCGAATCCCGCCGGATCTGTGGCGCATACCGGAGATAGGCCGCAGCGAACACCAGGAGCCCCACCAGCGCGCCCAGCACGTCGATCGGGCGCTTGAGGGCGATGGCCCACAGCGGCCGCCGCACCGGATCGAGCGAGAGAATGCCGATTCCGTCCACCTGAACGAGATCCTGGCGCGTCCAGTCACGCCGCGGCAGATCCAGGATCAGCCGCGACGTCACGCCCATCTCCTGACAGAGGTCGAGATCCTCCTCCACAAGAGGGAAGTCCCGCGGGCCGACTGCGAACACGACTTCGTCGGTGGGTTGGCTCCGCATGATCTCCGGGAGATCCTTCACCCCGCCGACGATGGGCACGCCTTCGATCTTGTCCGTCGGGCCCGACGCTCGGTCATCGGCCACGCCGATCACGTGCACACCCCAGTACGGGTGCTCGCGGAGGAACTGGATGTATCGCGCGGCGCGGTCACCCGTCCCCACGATCAGCGCCCGGCGGGAGTTGACGCCTTCTCGCCGCTGGCGCTGTAGGGCGCGATTGATCGCCAATTGCTTGGCCGCCAACCCGACGAAGGCGGTGACGATAAACAGGTGGAGGAGCAACCGGCTGACCTCCCACCGGCGCGCCACGAACGGGATCCCCAGAAGCAGCATGCTCCCAACCGCGTGCGCCTTGGCGAGGTTGACCAGGGTATCGGCATACCGTCGATCGCGGAGCGGCCGATAGAAGCCGAACGCATTCAGGCAACAGAACCAGATCCCCAGGATCAGGGCCAGCAGCCACCAGTGATCGTCGAATTCCCGGAGGGGGCGGACTCCGGCCAGCGACATCCAGTCGCGCAGGCCGTACGCCAGAAAGAACGATCCCGCGACCACGACGAGATCGCTGGCGATGGCGAGCCGCCGAAACAGGGGAGAGTAGTCAACGGACATGAGAGTGCCTCGGGAGATGCTCCGTCGCGTCGGCGCCGCCCGGCGCGGATGCCCTGGACCACGACCGGCCCTGCGCAAGCGCGAGGAATTGCTGCTCCATGGCTGACAGGATCCGTTCCCGATCCCAGTGGGCCCAGGCGTACGCGCGACCCTGCGCTCCCATTCGGTGCCGGCGGTCGGCGTCGGCGCCTAGCGTCCGCACAACGGTCGCCAATGCCTCAGGATCCTCGGCCGCTGTGATGACGCCCGCTCCTGCCTCCGTCACCACGCACGCCACCTCGCTACTGGCGTTGAGGGAGGCGACGACCGGCTTGCCGGCTGCGAGCAGCGTGAGTACCTTGGACGGGAACACGATGTCCGCGACGGCGCGTTGCTGCGTCACGAGAGCGAGATCGGTAGCCGCCAACACATCGCGGAAGACCACCGCTGGCTGGAGCGGCAGGATGCGCAGATTGCTGAGCCCGATTGCCGCCGCGCGGGCCTCCAGCGCTGGCCGAACCGCGCCGTCGCCGATGAGGAGGTAGACAATCTCCGGGCAATCCCGCGACCGCTCCGCCGCCGCCAGCACAACGTCGAGCCCTTGCTTGACTCCCATGTTCCCCACGTGGACCACCAGAAAGCAATTTGCGAGGCCGAACCGCTGACGGAACGCCGCCCCGCCACCCGTCAGCGGAAGCTCGAACACGCTGGGGTCGGCCCAGCCAGGGGAGACCGTCACCCGCTCGGGCGGAATCCCCTTGCTGACGATCTTGCGCCGCATCGCAGGCGTCAGTGTGGACACGAGGGCGGCTCGTCGGTACGCCAGACGCTCAACGGCATAGAGGAACCTGACCATCGGCCCCGATGGGAGCATCCCCAGATCGACGGCCGCATCCGGCTGGAGATCCTCAACCCGGAAGGCGTAGGGGATGCCCCACAGTCGGCTCAGGAGCAGGGTGGGCAGGGCCAGCCCGAGGGGCGGAGATACGGTCAGCAGGACATCCGGGCGGCGGCTCGCCATCGCCCGGAGACACGCCGACGCGATGAACGAACTTTCGTGGAGCATCCGCCGGAGCGTGGTCACGCGCCGTGGCACATAGAGGTAGGACCGGAGGATTTCCACCCCCTTGCGCGTCTCGCGGCTGAACACTCGGCCGCGGTATGCCGCGTTCACGCGCCAATGCGGATAGTACGGGAACGCAGTGCACATGACCGTGTCGTGCCCCTGGGCCGCCATGTGCTCGCAGCGCCCCGTGTTGAAAACCGCGATCCCGGTCTCCTCCGGCCAGTAGTTGATTCCGAGCGTCAGCAGCCGCATTGCGCCCTATCCACCGCCGCGGGTCGCGCCCAGCGCAAGTTTGTTACCCCAGCGGCCCAAGACGAGATTCACACCCCAGAACGCGGCACGGAAGAGCCCGAAACACGGCCCGGCGTCAAACCACCGGAACCACGGGAACGGCTCATGTGGGTAGTACATCAGTGTCCGGCGCCAGACCACGCGCGAGAATCCAGCCTGGCGCAGGCGCGTCGCAACGTCGCGTGCGTCCAATCGTCGAACGCGGTTCCCGGCCTTCTCTACCTCCTCGGCCAGCCCGAGGTGCACGGCCAGGTGTGTGAGGACGGCTTGGGCCGGTTCCAGGATCAGCACCCCCTGTCGCGCCACGCGCGCCATCTCGCGGATCGCCCGGCCGGGGTCGTCCAGATGGTGCAGCCCGTCATGCACCGCCACGACGTCGAAACAGGCGTCACGGAACGGGAGCGCCTCGGTGTCGGCGACGCGGAACTCGGCGTGGAAGCCGTAGCGCCTGGCGCGCTCGCGCGCTCGGGCCAGCGCCTGGATCGACACATCGGTGCCGGTCACCCGGGCGCCGCGCCGGGCGAGCGCCTCCGTCATCAGTCCCGAACCGCAGCACACTTCCAGGACGGTCCGTCCCGCCAGGTTCAGCTCAAGCACGGCCAGGCCGGTCTGGAACTTGTGCCCGATCAGGAACTCATAGAGCCGCCCGCAGCCGTGCGGCCGCCGGATCTCGAACTCGGGATCGCACAGGTTGTCGTAGTACCGCTGCTGACGGGCGTAATGAGCGTATGTGCTCCGATGCATCATGGCCGGCCCTCGGGCATCTTGGCCGTGGTGCCCTTCAGCACTGTGACCCGCTCCGGGGCCCCCAAACGAAGAGGCTCGCGGACGTCGACGAACGTATTGCCCGCCACGATCGCTCCGTGCACGTTGGCGTCCAGTTCGATGCCGACCGGGGTGTGCGTGATCTGGTTCCCGTCCACCACAACGTCGCGGCCTACGATCGCGTTCGCCGGAGGTTGCTTCGGGCGATACCGCCACATGACGAGGACCCGATGCCCCCACGAGAGCCGGTTGCCACGGAACACGGCGCCGCGCACATACTCGAAGCGCCGCCCGAGTTCCGTTAAGCGGCCCGCCATGGTGAAGCCGAGGTATCCGTAGTCCGCGTTGCCCTCAGGTGTAGAACCGGACGGCCCCACGCCGCCGTGAAACGTCACCGCGGTATCCAGAGTGTTGCCGAGCCACTGTACGAACCATCCGCCCAACCCCCACATCCCCTGACTGCGCTTCACCGCATTCCCGTCGAATGTGCAATCGTAAAGCGAGCCCCAGAGCTGGAACAACACACTGACGTCCTCGGCCGAATTGCGGTAGAAAATGCAGTGGCCCATCAGGCGATGAAGCAGGACAAGACTGCTTGCGTCCGGTTGCACGTCCCAGTCCCGCGTCACGTGGATACCCTGGGCGTCGTTGTCCTGGACTGACCGGAATTGGCCGGCGCCCCGTCCGCTCACGATAAGCGCGTCGAAATCGCGGTAGGCGCCCGGGGCCAGGTCGGCCTTGGCGAACTGCAGCGCTCGGCCGGACGCCGACGCGACGTTTCCGACCCAGGGTTTGACTTGCACGCCGCCCTCTCGAACCATGCCGGAGTCCGGATTGACGTCGAAGGTGAGCCACTCGCGCTCACCACGTCCGAGGTTTCGCCCCGTGTTGTGGGCGCCGTAGATATGGCGAAGTGGCACGTTAAGCGGTCTCCAGCTCGACATGCCGTCAATGTGGTTCCGCTCAAGGACGATGTACTGACCGCCGAGGTCCGTCCAGGAGACGCCCATGGGGTTGCTGAAGCGATTGTTGGTAAACCGACCATTCCGAATCTCCTGGAAGCGCTGGGAGCCAACGAATTCCGAATCAGATACTTCCAGCGTTTGGACTCCGCGAATGCCCACCGCGAGGTCTCGGCTGCCAGTGTTGATGATTCCCCAGCGGGCGAATGCCCACTGGGGATCGCCCTCCACACGGTCCTTCGGGCGCCCGGAATACGGCAGGTACTGGATGCGCACTTGACGCAGAAAGATGTTCTTGGTTTCCTGCACCGGTGACGATGTGCCAAAGGAACCCCCGCGCAGGGCAACCTGGGCGTTTCTCACCATGATGGACAGCTTCTCCAGCCCATATTCACCAGATCCGGCCAGAGCTGCTGGAATGAAGTCAGCGGTTGACGTGGGACCTGTAAGCGGCCACTTCAGCCACGTCAGGTCCTGGCCGTCCCCGCGTACGACCACGCGGTTTGGCAGTTGGAAAGTCCCTACGACCCGATAGGTGCCGGACGGCAGGTACACGACGCCGCCGCCCTGGCGCTTGGCCGCCTCCAGCGCTTGGCGGAATGCCGGACTGTCGTCGGTCACATTGTCGCCGCGGGCTCCGTACTCTCGCACATTGAAGATGCGCTCAGGCCAGCCCGCCCGTGCGTGCACCCGGAGCGTCTGGCCTCCGCCCCAACCGGTCGGTCCGCCGAACCCGTTGTGCACCCACACGCTGTAGTCGGCGGGCGGCAAAGTTCGCGGTAGGGATGCCACAACGCTGTACTTCTCCACGGCGCCCACCGGAACCGGAACCACTCGGCCGTCGGGTCCCCGGAGGGCGACCCGCATTCGTGCTTGGCCTGATTCGTCACGGCCGAAGTTCCGACCGATGATCTGGATGGCCCCCCCGGGGACTGCCTCGTTCGCGCCCAGGTCTGGCACAAGTTGAGTCGGCTGGATCCACTCCACCTGCGGCAATCCGATGAGCCGCCGCGCACCACCCGCGTTGACTGCAAACAGGCCGGGAGTCAGCGATGCCGGAAGCACGAACTTAAGCGAACCGTCGGAGGCTTGGATGCTCGGCACTCGGACTGCCGGCGTCCCGGCCGGTGACGCCCGCCTCGCCTGCGACGCCGACGGTAGCCCGCCTGGCTCTGCGTCAGGCAGGCGCGAGATCTCCAGCTCGCTGACACCCGCCAAGTCGCCTCCGTACAGCAGGACCACATCGCCCGGGTCTACCGGCTCCGACGCCCAGAAGACTGTCGGTCCGCCAACCGCCCAGCCGGGAAACATCGTCACCATAAGCACGACGATGACCGCACCGACGGTGCGATTCACGCACCCGCACCAGCAGCAGCACGTCACACTCGTCCGTCGCTGTCCCTCTCGCGGCTCGCGGCTCGCGGCTCGCGGCTCGATTGTTTTCACCCCACGATCTCCGGCGGTGGCCCGGGGCGGCCCCGCTTTCGCGCCATGACGAAGACCGACTTCCAGAGCGGCCACACCCCACCGACCCCATGCCAGGTGACCGGGGAGAAACCTGCCCGCCGCAGACACCGCTCCAGGGATCGCCACGTAAAGAACCGGATGTGACTGAGGTCCGGGTTGTAGTGCCGATCGAAGGCCAAGAGCGCGATGAGGAGGTTCTTGACCAGCCCGTGGTACGGGGTCGTCAGCAGCAGCGTCCCGCTCGGCTTGAGCACCCGGTTCAGCTCGGCCAGCGCGCCGTGCACGGTGAAGAGGCGCTCCAGCACCTCCGTGCAGCAGACGGCGTCGAAGCGCTCATTCTCAAACGGCAGCGGTTCCTCGAGGGAGCCGATCCGGATGTCCGCATCCGGGCACCGCCGCCGGGCCCGGATGGCCGCGCCCTCCGCCAGCTCCAGGCCCGAGACCTGGAAGCCGAATCGCCGGAGAAACGCCAGGAAGGCCCCGTCACCACAGCCCGCGTCCAGAACATGGTGGCTCCCGCCGCGACCCCCGACCAGGAGCGGCCGGAGCGCGGCCTCAAGGCGAACCATGCGCTCGGCCGACGTCGGGTCGCCCTGCGGCGGGGCGTAGTCCTGTTGCCAGTACGCCTCGTAGAATTCCTTCACGCGCATGCCGAACCCTCCCTCTGACCCCGGCTGGCCGCCGCATCCCTCCCGCACTCGGCGAGGATCTCGTGGTAGACCTCGACCATCCGCTGACCGGCAGCCGCCCAGTTGAACCGCTCCGCGACGAGGCGCCGCGCGCGCTCGCTCATGACCGCCCGGGCAGCCGGGTCCTCGATCACCGCATCCAGCGCGCGACTGACCTCGCTCGCATCGCAGTTGACCACGAGACCTGCCCCCGCCTCCGCCACCTCGCGCCAGATGTTCACCCGGTTGGAGATGACGACCGGCAGCCCGCACGCCATGGCTTCGACCACCGCCACCCCGAAGTTCTCCGTGTAGGAGGGCAGGACGAACACGTCGGCGTTGCTCAGCGCAGCGAGCTTCTGCGATCCGACCAGCATACCGGTGAAGGTGCACCGGTGAAGCACTCCTTCGGTTTCGAGCCATTGGCGCACCGCGTCGCCGTAGCCGTCATTGTCGGGACCGGCCAGCAGGAGATGCACGTCTCCGCGCTGGCGCGTGAGCTGGCCGAACGCCTTCGCCAACAGGTCGAGCCCTTTCTTGAAGTTCAGGCGGCCCAGGAACAGGACCACTCGACGGCCCCGCGTCTCGGGCCACAGCTCGGCAAAGGTGGCTCTCCCCGGGCCGTCCCCGTACCGTTCCGCGTGCACGCCGGGAGGGGCGATGACACCACGGGCTCGGAGACCCAGCGGCCGCACCAGCGCCTCTTCCTCCTGCGCCGTGAAGTGGATCGCCGCCGCCCGGTTGAGGTTCCGCCACTCGAAGAGCCGCTCGTAGAGCCACTTGCGTCCCCGGTGCCGTCGGAACAGATACGGGTCCAGCGCCCCGTGCGGCCACACCAGATACGGGACGGCGGCGCGCCGGCAGTAGTGGGCCGCGACCGTGGACGGGAAATTGTAGAGCATGTGGATGTGCACGATGTCCTGCTCGGGAATCGCCCGGCGGACCGCATGGGCGAGCGGTCGGGACATGGCGTAGGACCGGGGAGTCTGGACCGGGAAGTACCGGATCTCTACTCCGTTGTCCCACACGGGCCGGCCGAGCGGGACATCCAACGTTCCGGGGCCGTCGATGTTGGTCGTGTAGATCGTCACCTGCTCTCCCTGTTGCGCAAGCTCCTGACACAGCTCCAGGCAGACTTGTGGTGGCCCGCCGTAGCGCGGCGCCAGGCCCCAGATCACGTGCAAGATCCGCATCGGCGTCACAGCGCCGCCACCTCCCGATACACATCGGCCAGGACCCGCCCCTGGCCTTCCGCAGAGAAGGGTCGGCTGCCATCTCGTCCGGCCTCGGCCATCTCCTTGCGCACGCCAGGATCCTCCGCGATCTCAACGATGCGGGCAGCCATGCCCTCCGCGTCCTCCGGCTCGTGGAGGGCCGCCGCACTTCCCGCGACCTCTGGGATCGCGCCCGCACGGGACGCGACGACTGGGAGTCCGGCCGCCATCGCCTCGACGACTGGCCGGCAGAACCCCTCGTAGAATGACGGGTAGAGCAGCACGGTCGCAGCGTGGTAGATGCGGACCAGCTCCGCTAGGTCCACCCGACCGGCGTACCGCATCACGTCGTCCGGCAGCTCCGCCTGTCGCAGGGCGTCCCGCTCCACCGGTCCGAACGGAGCCCCCACCTTCAGGAGCCACACTGCTCTGGTACTTCGTGCGCGGAGGCGGGCGACGACCCGGCACACCGCGGACAGGTTCTTCCGCGGGTCGTTGCTCCCGACGTGGAGCAGCGCGATATCCTCGGCGCCGATCCCCAGGTGCGCCCGGGTGGCCGCCACCTCCGCGGCGTCGCCGGGCGCCCAGAACTCCGACGGGACGCTCTCGTATACGACCCGCAGGCGCCCCGCAGAAATTCCGAGGTAGCGCTGGCACTCCCCCGCCGTGTGCCGCGACACGGTGAGAATAACCCGGGCCCGCCGGAGCGCCTGGAGCCGTAGCGCCGTGGGCAGCATCCCCGCCCGCGCTGGCGCGCCCTGGAAGCGAAGCTGCCCGGTCGCCAGGGCGAGTGGGTAGAGATCGTGACACGTGACAACAGTCCTCGGACGCGGCAACCGCCAGAGGAGTTGGGCGTTGCCGTGATCCACGATGTGATACACGTCCGCGCGCTGGGCGGCGGCCCAGGCTGGATAGGTGACGTAGCGTATCCAGCGGCTCCGGAACCACCCCACCCCCGGCCGGGAGCTGAACGGCGGCGTCAGCAGATCCGCGTGCAGGCCGGGCACCCTCGCGAGTGAGGCCATCAGTCCAGATGCGTACACTTGCATGCTGACCCCCGCGTGGAAGGGCATCGTCGGGAGAAGCCCGACCCGAAGCTCCGCCGCCCCCGATCCGCGCATCAACTCTCTGCTCCTTTCCGCCGTCGGAGGTCCAGGCAGGCGGCAACGATCCCGTCTGCGCAGCGCTCGACGCTATACGCATCCACCAGCGCCCGGCTGCGCGCGCCGAACTCCGCTCGCCGCTCTGGGCTCGCCACGAGCGTTTCGATGGCCTCTGTCAGCGCGGCAACGTCCCGGTGAGGGACGACGAAGCCGTTCCAGCCGGAGTGCACGAGGTCTTCGGCACAGCCGACCTTGTCGGACACAACGATGGGCAGCCCGAAATTCATCGCCTCATTCACCACGAGCCCCCAGGTCTCGTGCCATGCCGACGGCAAAACGAGCAGATCGGCCGCCGTGTAGGCAGCCGGAAGCTCGGACTGATTCAGGAACCCCGCCATGAGGACACCCGGGATCCGCCGGCGCGCGACCAGATCCTCGACTGCGGCGCGCTCGGCGCCCTCGCCCACCATCAGGAGCCAGCACGGGTGCTCCTGTCGGACCCGCTCGTAGGCCTCGACCAGCAGGAGCGGCTGCTTCTTCTCGATCAACTTTCCGCAGAACAGCACGACGGAGGCGTCGTCGATGACGCCGAAATGGGCACGAATCGCGTCGCGCTGCGGGGTCAGCGCCGCCGCCCGCTCGCGAAACAGGCAATTGTCCACGCAGTGGGACGCCGCGAAGAGCCGGTGGGTCGGCATCCCGAAGTGAAGAAAGTACCGCCGGTTCTGCGCGCCGACGTGCAGGCCCGTCGCCTGACTGAATAGGGCCCGGAGAATCACTGTCTTCGCGGCTCGCTTCCACCACGGACGGTGGTCGAGCAGCGTCTGGTCCTCGCGGATCAGCAAGCGAGCACCAGAGAACCGTGCGCCTAGGGCGGCCAGCAGGCTCGTGGGGTGGTTGTACCCGTGCAGCCAGACGACGTCGTAGCCACTGCGGACCACCTCCCGTACCACATCCCAGTTCGGCCAAGCGCGCCATCCCGCGTCAAGCCCGGTGCGCTCGGCACTCGGACAGAACCGGGAGCGATAACCGTCCAACAGCGTCGTGTCCCATCGGACCTTCCGCGCGAAGCCGGGATCGTAAAACTCCCGAAGGCTGGCGGCCGAGTAGTAGTACACCGTCAGGTCGATCTCCGGCCTCGATGCCAGCTGACGGTAGAGCGGGACATAGTATTGAATGGGATGAGAGACGAGGTGAGCCACCCGCACGGGCCGCGTCTTCGCTGCACCATTCCCGGTCCACCGGGCATCCCTGGCTCCCGCCGGGGCGACGGTGCCGGCCGGGCGGGCGTAACTCAGGCTTCCCATGCTGGCCTCCCGAGAGGCGCACGGCGGCTGGCGGCGGTCACCCAGCGCTCGATCCGGCGGCCGGCCAGCCAATCCACCAGCAAGAGCACGGCGATGAGCCGCCCGATCGTGAAGAGATCCGTCACGTCCGCCTCCACCTGGACGGCGGTAGCCATGCCCAAGGCGTAGACGTACAATCCCAGGAGTCCGTTGCGCGCGGCGGCCAGGCTCCGCTCGCAGACGCCGAGGAAGACACCCAGCAACGCCATATAGAGGACCATTCCGACGAGCCCACCGTCCGCATAGCCGTGAGTGAGCACGGTACTCGCCATATCAAAGATCGGCAGCCCGAAATGCCGCTCAATCAACTCCTCCACCTGCCAGGTCTCCGTGGCCAACAACTGCTCCTTGCCAGGCCAGATTGCCCGAGGGACCGCCGCGACGAGCGCCGTCAGGAAGACTCGCCCGCCCATAAATGGCACGCCATTGCCATGCGCCGCCATCACGTCCACCAGCAGGTCGGGGATGTTCGAGCGCGACCGCACGTTATCAAGGTAGGGGCTGTCGGCCCCGAACGACGCCCGCAGGTCAAAGGTCGCGAGGGCGTCCGGAATGACGTCCCGGATGAGGATATCCGTGCGCGCCGCGATGCCGGCGCGGTATAGCCCCGCCTGCCGTGCCACCGCTCGCAGGTGGAATATGAAAGGCCCCATGACAAACAACAACAACGCCGCAACGGCGCTATAGGTGACGATCTGGCGCAGCCGAAGCCGTCGCCCCGTCCAGAGGCCCACGAGGAGCAGGGCCACGATCACCACGAACAGGGACCGTCGAGACCACAGGAGCGCGTAGCCGAGCTCCCCGGCGACCAGCAGGAGCCCCACGCATCGCCGCAGGGGCCTTGGGTCCATCAGCAGCACCGCGCCCAGGAACAGGATGAGCAGGTGCCCGAGTTGGGCCAACTGGATCGTCGTGGACGTCCCCGCCCCTACCTCGGTCATAACATCGCCCACGTGGGCCATCACCAGACCCTGCGATGCGCCGTACCAGCGCAGTCCCCAGAGCGACGCCGTGGCGAGGAACACCACGGTGAGGCGCGTGGCCTGGACCCGCACGCAGAGTTGTGACTTGAGCGCGCCCGCGCCGCCCGCCGGGCACATCAGCAGGAAGCCCGCGCGACTCGCGATCAGCCCAAGGGCCAGCAGGAGGAACACCTGCAAGGAGTGGCCCACACGGGCCGTCGAGGCGAACACCGGATCCAGTCCGACGATCCCGCCGGCGCAGAAGAACACGGCCGCGAACACGAGCGACACCGTCCACAGATCGACCCGACCCGGTCGCTTCAAGTACAGATGCCCCCAGTACGCCACGACGGAGCCGAGGAACAGCCAGGACAGGAGCCCGTAGCCCGCGGTGAACCGCCCGCCGCCCAATTCATTGAAAAGCAGGGCGAACGAGGCCGACGCGAGAAGGAAGCCGAGGAGCGCCCACTCCGCGGTGGGCCGCGTTAACTCAGCATTGCCTCGCATAGCACCCGTTCCATCACCCGCTCGTTGAGGTGGCCATTCATCACGCACCGCTGCCTGCCCTTCTCCGCGATAGCGGCGCGACGCTCGCTGTCCGCCAACAGCGGGCGACAACGCTCGGCACAGTCCGCCGCATCACTCCAGAATACCGCCTCCTCGTCCTCACGATAGAGATCGAGATGTTCGCTTGTTCGCTCGGCGCAGAGCACGCCGCCGGCGAAGGGGATTTCCATCGAGCGGCCGGTGTGCAGATCGCGGTTCCCTTTGGACACCAGGCCGAGGCAGACCCTGGCGCCCCGGATCGCCTTGACGTAGTCGTCACCGTAGATGGCGGGACCGCGCCATGCGGCCCGGAGCGACGGCCACTCGCGCGCCTTCTGCCAGCCGTTCCCATAGATGGCCAGGGGCACGCCATGCTGGATCAGCTCGGCCATGAACGGACCTCGCTCTGGCATCCACGCACCGGCGAAGAGGACATCGCTACCCCAGCGCAGGTGATCCGCGGGTAGCAGCGGGAGCGGAGCATGGGCCTCTTCGTCGGCGCTGCGGTAGACGCGAAGCACCCGTCGAGCGCCTCGCGCATACGCCTCGGCGACGTTGACCTGGCGTCGCACGACGACCAGATCATAGAGCGCCACCGACTTGAGATGGAGCCGCCAGCGCCGCCCATCACGCCCGCCGTATGGGTCGTCCACGTTGTAGTTCGCGATGACACCGCACCGACTCCGCAGATCCTGCACCAAGCGTGGACCGACCAGTTCGCCGGCATCCACGAGAGAGAGTGCCCATGCATTCGTGGGGATCCGGGCAAGCACCTGCCGGCGGATGAACTCCTCGAAGCAGAGCACCCCCGTCTGCCATATCCATAGTCGCACCCACCGCGACCTGGGCAAGAATGCCCATGGGTCTACGTGGTGAACCCGATGGCCCAACCGACGCAGCGCCTGGGCTCGGTGTCCGGAAGTGCCACCGGTTGATCCGACGTAGAGAACGTCCACTCAACTCGCCTGTCGGTCCAACAGTTCGAGATACGTTCGCTCGACCGCCGCCCCGTACGCCTCCCAGCCACCGATAGAGGTGACCCGCCGCAGGGCGGCTTCTCCCATACGATCCCGCTCGGCCGGATGGGCCAGCATCCACTCCAGTCGCTCCCGGATCGAGCGGCTATCCCGGATCGGCACGATGAATCCCTCCTGGCCATCGGTCAGCAGATCCGCGACCCCGGTGTTGGTACTGGCGATGACTGGCACACCGCACGCCATCGCCTCCACCTGCACCCGGCCGAACCCGTCCTCGACGGATGGGAGGACGAGTGTGCTCCCCTGGCTGTATGTCGCCGCCAGCCGCGCTGGCGGGACGAATCCCTTGTGGATAAAGAGGTCACGGCTACGGGCCAACAGCCCTCTAGCCTCCTTCGCGACCGCGCCCACGACCCACAGTTCAAGCAGGTTGCGCTGCACCAGGGGACGGACCGCCTCCAGCAAGTAGCCGATCCCTTTACGGATGGACACGCTGCCAACAAAGAGCACCCGGAAGCGGTCGTCCTGGCGCGGCTGCCGCGAAAAGGACGACAGGTCGACGCCATAGGGACAGACATGAAGCTTGTCGGCCGGAACACCGTGCTCCAGGAACGTGCGGAGGGCGAAGCGTGAAGGCACGATGATCGCATCTGCCAACGCGTACTCGGCGAGCTCCCGTTCGACTATCCAGTCGGGGAAGCCGCCGGGCTTCGGAAGGGACCAGCGAGGGAGCTCCTCCTCGAGGATCGTCTTCTGGGAGAGGATGTGCGCGGAGCCTCGGTTGCAGACATAGTGACCGCCCTGCCGGTGGATCGCCGCCCCCAGCTCGAGGCCCCAGCTTGACAGCGCGTCCAGGATGCGGATGCCATCCAGATGCCGGGGCACCCAGGCCGCGAACTCTGATCGAGAGCGGCGTGCCATCCGCCAGGACCAGTCCCTCGGCAGGTAAATGCCGCCGCGGGGCAAGCGCTGGAGCACCTGATGCCACGTGGCCCAGCTCAATTTGATGTGAATGTGGTCGGCGACCGCCGGATTGATCCTCCACCTCGGGGTCGCGGTGAAGAGCGACACGTCCCAGCCGCGGCGACGGAGCGCCTTCCCCTGATTGAACATGTGGAACGGCGTGTGTGACACTAGCCCGACCGGCACGCGTCTCGGCACCGGGGTCGCCGACACCGCCGCGTCCTCCACAACAGGTCTCGTCATGTTCTCGCACCTCATGCACGTTGCGCGGCGAGAACCCCCAGGCGCACGAGCGACGCCCGGCTCTTTCGGAGGAGCAGTCTCCGCTCGCCGCTATCCAACCCCGAGATCAACACCGCGACGATGCTCGCGGCCAGGGCCGCCGCTCCGATCTCCACCCACTGCAAGACCCGGGGGCCGCTCGCGATCTGGGCCGCTGCCCACGCCGCGGGGAACGCGAACGCCACTCCGACGCCCAGGCTCATCCACTGGCGAACGGCGAATCGTCGGAAGTCGTCGCGAACCAACCGACAAGCCTGCCGGGGGACGAACACGTAGCAGGCGAGCGCTTCTCCCGCGATGAACCCGATCGGGACCGCCGCCACCCCGTACCGCCCGATCAGGAGTGCGGCGACGGCGAGACCCACAACGCTTGACACCGCGGAGGCGACAGCGACCGTCTGGGGCCGGTTGGAGGCGACCGGCAAAACGCTGCTGGCCACCCAGGGCGCTTGGAGTACGACCTGAACCAACAGAAGCCGGAGGAGGGTGACATCTGCCATGAGCTTGCCTCCGGTCCATACATCGATGACCCCAGGCCCCACCTGCCACAGGGCGGCGGCGCAGACGATCGAGAGGGCCGTGCTTCCGAGCACGATGAGGCGGTGGATCAGGCGAAGCCGTCCGTAATCGCCGGTCGCCTCCATGGCCGTCAAGTGCGGCCAGAGCGAGTTGTTGACGGTGAACACCACTTGACGGATGAGGCTGGTCAAGGTCCGGGAGGTCACGAAGACCGCCACCGCTACGCCGCCCAATTGCGTGGCAACCAAGAGGACGGCCCCCTGCAGTGTGAGCGCGCTCGCCAGCGTCAGCAGCGCGAAGAACAAGCTGGGTGCCATAAGCTCGGAGAGTGCCCACGCCCGGGCCTGTGTCGGCCGGGGCCACAGCTTCGGCCATCGGCGCGAGGTGTGCCAGAGGACGAATGCCGCGGTGGCCGCGAGCGGAATGAGGTTGAAACCCGCAAGCGCGGGCATGCCGCCTCCGAGACCCAGCACGACCGGAACCAAGGCAACCGCCGCAAGATGCCGCGCGTTGCCGAGCCACACGGACCAGGCCAAGCGGCCCGTGGTCCGATAGATGGACGACAGGAACCCCACTGGCATGGCCCAGAGGATCTGGAGGCCCAGCAGCCACGCCACCCAGGCCGCATGGTCGGCCGGGATGGCTCGCAGCCCCAACCATCTGGCCACGGGAAGCTGCCAGACCGCCACTGCCAGGAGGAGGCTGCCGCCCCCCGCCACCACGGCATAGAACGCGAATGCCGACGCCTGGTATCGGGTGTACGCGCCAAGATCGCCGCGCGCGTATTCCTGGGTGAGGCGGTTGGTGCCCGCGGTATTCATGCCGAAGTCACAGGTCGATAGATACTGGGTGAGCGAGGCCAGGGCGAGCCATTCGCCGTACGCCGCCACCGACCAGTAGCGCAAGAACAGCGGCACGAGCAGCAGGTGGCCGATGGTCCGGATCCCCTGCCCACAGACAATCGCCACAAACCCGCGGACGACCTGCCCTCTCCGCGACGGCCGGGCGGCCGGCGCGGTAGCCAGCGCCGCGGTGGCAGGCTCAGCGCTTGCCATCGGGGGCTCCGGCCGAGGCGTGCCTTGAGCTTTCGTCTCGGGCGAGATGAGCCCGCAGCGCGCGGTAGGCGTTGCCGTTCTCCGGAAGCGCTGCGGCCGGTGGAGAGACCAGGGACACTGCCAGGGCCTGGAAGACGGGTCTACCGGTCTCTGGAGTCGTCATCGGTATCATCGCGGTATGTTCCGTAGTAGCCACGCCGACGGCCGGCCACGCCGTCATCCACGCCGTTCACGACCACGCCGAGCAGGTTCGCCCGCACCATCCAAAGCCGCTGAATGGCCTCCAGGGCTTCGTCCCGCCTCGTGCGCCCGTGACGCAACACCAGCACGACCCCTTCGACACGTGGGGCCAGGTTGAGGGCGTCGCTGATGCCCAACAGAGGCGACGCATCAAAGATGACGTGCGCATATCGCTCGGCGAGCGCCTCCAGTGCCTGGTCCATCCGGCGGGAGGCCAGCAGCTCCCCCGGATTTCCTGGACGCCCGCCCGCGGGCAGCAGGGAGAGGTTGGGAATATGGGTCGGCGTGAGCACTGTTGAGAGCTCGGAATCACCGGCCAGGAACGTGGACAGCCCGGGCGTTCGCGGGACGTTCAGGATCGTGTGGAGTTCCGGGTGGCGCAGATTCCCGTCTACGAGCAGGATCTCGCCCGACCCGAGCTGGGCCAACGCCACGGCCAGATTCATGGCCAGCGATGTTTTCCCGTCCCCGGCCTCAACCGATGTCACCATGAACGTGCGTGGAGCCCCGTCCGGCATCGAGTAGAGGATGCTCGTCCGCAGATCCCGGAAGAACTCGGCGAAGGTCGACCCCGACGCCAGGTGCGTCACCAGCGCGAGCCGGTGCCGCCGTGCATACCTGCGGGCCAGGCTGTGGACCTCTGGAACCAGACCCAGCTTGGGAACCCCGAGCAGTCGCTCGACGTCGTCCACGTTGGCGATGCGCCGGTCGCGGCCCTCGAAGATGAAGGCCACCCCGACTCCCGCCACGAGCCCGACCACGCTCGCCAACAGCAGGACCATCGCCTTCCGCGGTCGCGCGGGTTGAAGCGGCACTTCGGCCCGATCGACGATCGAGATGGGCGAGGTCAGGAGATCGGCCGAGATTTGCGTCTCCTTGAGGCGGGTCAGCAAGGAAATGTACAGCTCCCGGCTCGCGTCCACGTCGCGCCGCAGGATGTTGTACGCCACCATGTGATCGCCGAGCTGCAGCGCCTGCGCCCGCTGTTCATCCATCGCCCGTGTGATCTGGCGCTCGTTCCGGAGCGCGGCCTGGTAGTCCGTTTCGAGAGCTTTGACCACGCGTTCGACCTCGGTGCGGACCTGCCCCCGGATCTCATTGATGCTCTGCTGGAGTTGGCGCATCGGTGGATAGTCTGCCTTGAAGGTCTGCGCGAGCTGCTGATACTCCGCCTCGCGAGTCGCAAGATCGCCCTTGAGCCTTACGAGCAGTGGGCTCTGCAGGACCGCCGGCAACGCATTGATATCGGCCGTCTTGGCCTGCTCCACCTGGCTTTCCTTGGCGAAGCGATCAGCCCGCGCCTTCAGCAGGGAGTCGGAGAGTGTGGCGAGCTGCTGAGTGATGAGGTCCTGCCGCTCGGTACCTCCTCCGCCCCCCCGGCCCATCAGCGTCCCGGGCGACACGAAGTTGATCCCCTTGGCCTTGAGGAACGCGTTCAGGTTCTCCTCGGCGGTTTCGAGCCTGGCGCGCTCCTCCGCCATCTGCTTGGTAAGAAAGCCGGATGCGTACAGCCCGGTCTCCGCTTTGAGCTCCTGGGTCTGTGCTATAAACGTCTCGCTGAGCGTGTTGGCCACCCGTGCCGCCAGCACGGGATCACGGCTTTCGAAGGTGACGTTCACGAGGCGCGAGGCGCGGACCGGCTCCACGGACAGCCGACCCTGGAAGGCTCGGGTCAGGGGGGATTCGACTGTAGGATCGCCGGTCACACCGGGGCTGGAGGCCAGGGGCGGGGGCGTCAACGCCGCCAGCCGCTCCCGAACCCACGCCCGCAGCTGGCTGACCCAGAGCTGCGCCTCCTCTTGGAAATCCGGGTGAGTACTCAAGACGAGAAGCTTGATCACCCGGTTGGCCAGCGTACGCCCCTGCAGTAGCTTCTGGTGCGTCTGCAGGGAATCCGGCAACGGGTCGGTTTGCTTGACGACCTCGTCGAACGTGAGAACGCGTGGCTCCTCTTTGTCGATGCGGAGCGTCGCCGTGGCCATGTACACGGGTCGGGTGGTGACGACCCACACGCCCGCGGCCAAGACCGTTGCCGCGAACACCAACGCAATCGTCCCTGGGCGTCGTCTCAGGACCTTCCAGAGGTCGCCGGATCCAGAATCCATTCCCTCGGCCGCCTGCTCCCCGGGGCCAGTGACCCACGGCATGGCCGCGAGCGGGACCCGGGCATGTCGGTCCCCGACGCGCGGATAGCGTCTCGCCGGCACGCTCGGTCCAGGGCGCTCGCCCTGACCGCCCATATGATTCGACATGCTCACAACCCCACCCCCACGCCAAACACACCGCTGAAGAGCTCTAATGTGCCGTATACGAAGGCCTTGATCGAGTTCTTCCCCACGATGATCACATCGTTCTTCTGAACTTCTGGGGCTCCCTTGCCCGCCTCGAACTCGTCGAGATCGAGCGCAGTGACTCCGACCTGGCCATCCGGCCTCGTGCGGTAATGGCGCACGTCTCCGAGTGCCGCGATGTTGGTCGGCCCGCCGGCCGCCAGGATGGCCTGGTGCACGGTGGTCTTCCCCTTGAGGGGGACCGAGCCGGGGCGGGCGACCTGGCCACCGACATAGACCGAGCCCGCTCGCGGAACCTGAATGACGTCTCCGGCTTCGAGGGGGACGTTCAGCTCTTCGTTCCCGTTGGCAATGGCCTCGAGGTCAATCGCCGTCATGACATCTGTCGTTTCCGTCGTCGTCCCCGGGGCCGCCGACTCCGTCACCTGCGCACGGCCGGCCTGGGCGCGGGCGACGGCATCCGCCGGAGCTCGCCGGAACACGTATACGACGTGGTCGGCGTCGTCGGTGAGGCCCTCGGCCATCGCCAGCGCGTCTGCCAGGCGGAGGCGTCCCGTGAGCTCCAGGACGCCGCCCTTCCGGACCGCGCCCAGGACCGAGATCCGCTGGCTACGGCGCTCGTGGACGTAGACAGACACCTGCGGGTCGTGCATGTACTTCTCCTGGAGGCGCCGGCGGAGGTCCTCTTCCAATTCGGCGGGGCTGCGGCCCGATACGGGGACCGCCCCGAGCAGGGGCAGGGTGATACCGCCGTCGCGCGGCACGCGTACCTTCCGGCCGGAGAGTTCGAACATATTGACCACCGAGATTTCGATCAGATCGCCGGGGCCGAGGGGTAGGTCACCCGGGGTGTCGCGTGGCGCGGCCCTTCGGAACAGCCGGGTGTTGAGCCTGTCTGCGTTGTCGGGGGACCCATGTCCGGATGGCACCTCGGGGGGAAGGGAGACAGTCGCCGCATCGGGAGCGTTGCCCGCGCCTGCGACCGGCGGATCCACAGCCGACCTCGATGTCGTCGTGCACGACGAAGCCACCAGCGCCAGGAGCGCGACCATGACGAGCATCCACCACGCCGTTTTGCCCACTCCGGTCACGCTGTCCGTCGACGGTCGCGCGGGCATCGTTCTCAGGCTATGGCTTCGTCCCAAGTCATGCTCGGAACGAAACACGGGGATCTCGTTCAATCTCAATCATGGCCGAAGCCAGCTCGTGGAGGATCGCAAAGGCCTCCTCATCGGACGGTGCGGTGACCCGGAGCACGGTCGGTCTGTGGTCACAACGCAGGTCCACGGTCACTTCCCCGCCGGGCCCCTGCGAGGGATGCGAGATCACCGCGTCGTGGAAGATCGGCGAGCGGGCGAAGACCCTTCGGATCTCCTCCACCAGCGTGAGGCGATCAATCGATGTTCGCTGACCCGATCCGGCCGCCATACATCACCCTTCCTCTCTCCCCTGGCCGCGTGAGCCCGCTGCTGCCGCGCACCGGCCCCGGGAGAGTCGAAGGCCCGGAGGATCGCTCCGGGCCTTTCCACTGCGCACGAGCATGAGTTTACCGCTTCTTTCCTGCCTGCGTGGTCTTTCCTGCTTCCGGCTCTTTACTACTTTGGCACCTGCACTTGCATCGATGTCACGACCTTCTGGCCACCTCGCACCTCAAAGCTGGCCTTGACGATCGCCCCCTCCTTGAGGGACTCTCGCGGGATATTCAGGCCGGGGGGGATCGTGAGCTGGGTCCCATCCTCGAGCGTCACCATCCTTCCGGAGGGATCCACGGCCTTGATCTTCCCTTCGACTTCCGTGCGTCCCGCCCCGGGAGGCCCGGGAGCACCGGCCTGGGCCTGGACCTCGCCGACCCAGCCAACCGGCATGGCCACAAGGAGGGCGACCAGGATGAGGAGGATACGTCGTGTGCTGTTCATCATGTGCACCTCCGACTCCGTTGAGCTCGGCCGGACGTGAGACCCCGCCCGGCCGCGCCCGTGCGCAACGGACCGAACGCCTATGGGGTTCTGGGACTGCCTGAAGGTGGTGCGGTGGATCCTCTCGGCGCCACCTCGATCGACTTGGCGATGTTCTTTCCGTCCCTGGCCTCGTAAGAGGCCTTGACCTTGTCCCCTTCCCGGATATCCAGGAGAGAGGCCTTCATTCCGGCGACCGCAATCTGGGTGTCACCGGTCACCTCCAGCGTCGTACTGAGGAGGCCGAGAAACCACCCGACCTGGACCGTCTTGGCTACGGGGTCGACATTCTTCACCGGCCCGTCGATGAGCTTTTCCTGCGGCGGGCTCGGGGTCCTCGGTGCCGGCAGATCGGATGGCCCGGGAGCCCCAGGCGCACCCGGGGTCGAAGGCGACGCCGGCCCGGTCTGGGCCATCGCGAGGGGTACGGTCAACGCCAGGATTGCCGCTGCAATTGCCAGCGGTTTCAGGATGCGCATCATCTTGCTTCCTCCCTTCTGTCTGGGCTTTCTCCGGTTCAGCCTGATCCGGAGAGCCGGGGGCAACGCGCCCATCTCGAGAGCTGGGCAACCCATGTGCCCATGCGTGGTGAGGGGAATCGGGAGGGGGAAAGAACGTGACGGTCTCGCGTCGCCGCCTTGAACCTGCGCCACGAGGTCCACCCCGATGGCCCCCGCCTTGTACCCTTTAGCTCTATGGATGAGGATACGGAATCGGATGAGGAACCACAATCAGGTGAAACCTGATTTCGCCTAGGAAAAAACCTGAGGGAGGGAGCGCGGCATGTAAAGTTTTTTATCCTTTCTGCTCCAGGCTCAGCTCGTTGCGCACGGCGCGGACCCCGGGCACCTGGGAGGCCACCTCCGAGGCGCGGACGCTCGTCGGGAGGGAAGGCGCTTTCCCGGTCAGCGTGACGATCCCGTTGTCCGAGCGGATCTCGATGTCGGCCTGCTCCAGGCGCGGGTCACCCTTAATCCGTTTTTCGACATCCCTCACGATCTGGTCGTCCTTCCGGTCCACCACCTCCCGGGCAGCCTGCGAGACGACGACGAGCTGGTTGTGTACTTTCTGCGCCCCCTTGATCTTCAGGGCGACCTCTTCAGCGGCCTGACGGGCTTCTTCACTCCCCACCTTGCCGTGGAGGGTGATCACGCCTTGTCGTGTGGTGACGGACACCTCCCGGCTGCCGACCCGTTCATCGGCCAAGAGGGCGAGCTTGGTCTTCAGCGTGATCCAAGAGTCGCTGAGTTCCCAGGTGGCGGTCTTGGCGGTCTCCTTGACCGCCTGGGTGCCCGACTTCCCTTTCGGGGGTTCCCCCGCCGCGCGAGCGGCCGCTGAAACAATTCCCAGCGCCACCAGCGTTACGACAAAGATGCTCGTTCGACGCAGCATGGTTCGGTCCTCCTCCGGTGGTAGGCCCCCGGCTTCTCGTCCGCCGGCGAGCAGCCCGCCGGTTTTCCATCGTGGCGACCCGGCGAGGGCTGGCGAGCCGTGGCCGCCACAGATGCCCCCACCGGACTTCATCCCTGACGGTGCCGGGTCCCGCTACCGACCCGCGATCCCGATGACCCCGATGAGGATCAGGTAGATGGCGACCACGTAGTTCAAGAGCCTGGGCATAATCAGGATCAAGGTACCCGCGACCAGGGCGGCAACAGGAGAGAGCATACTAACGCTGATAGCCACCATCGGAGAACTCCCTTGACGACCTCCACGTTGATGACTCTGTGCGGCAGCTCCGGAAGCAGCGGGCCTCCCGCGAGGGCAGGCTGCCCTCACGGCCGCCCTCGTGCCGGGACGCGTCGTCTATCCCTTCCCCGCCTGCATTCTTGTGGTTAGTCCGGGACGTTCCGCTGGAAGGCTGTCGCCAGGGTCTGGCGCAGCTCGGCCAGCAGGGCTTCGTCTGCTATTTCCCCCAGGATCAGCTTAACGGTGAACCCGCACTTCCGACAGCGTTTGTACTGATAGACGCACCTTCCATCTTGTTGGAGTGTGCCGATCTCCTCCATGTCCGAGAAACAGCAGGGCTTGGGCCGTTGCGGGGAGATGATTCGGTCGGGATAGAGGTTCTGCGGCCTCTTCCGATCCGTGTATTCGACGATGGTCGCCATTGTCTGTTTCATCCTACTATGCGTTCCGACGTCCAGGGGCGGAAGAACCGGCAGGCCATACGGCCTACGCTCTGCGCGTAACATGAGGATTCAGGTCACGCCCGACGGCCTGGCACGATTGAGCAATCCTCCGTTCCGAGGCACCTGTACGCTGTCCTCAGGCAAAACCGAGCCCCCCTGCACATCAGGTCGGCCCGCCCATCGGGAACCGCCACGCTGGCAGCCTATGGCCCACAGAAGACCTCAATTTCGGACACGGGCCAGCAGCCAAGATCCTCCCATGCGTCGAGGCTGCCGCGATCCCATGGAGGAGCCTTGGCCCGGCACGCCATTACATCCTCCTCCAGTTCATCCACGTATGGGCTTCGGTGCGTTCGCCTGCAGAATGGGCAGTCCCGAATCATCATTGTCGTTCCCATCTCGTAGATTTCTCCATCAGGCGATGGGTCTTCTTGCTCCTCTTGACGGCTGCCGGTGGCATGGGCTCGCGCCGGCGACCGGGTTCGGCACGCGCTGGGCCGCGGGATAGCTCGTGACCCAATCGACCTGTTCGAGGGGATAAGATGGCAAGCGCCATGCCAACTTCATGTGTGTAAGGTGTTCCGCCTTCAACCATCGAATCGTTTCTGCGAGCCGCAACTTCAAAGCCCGCGATCCTTGCCCCCTTTCGCTGACTCGCTGTGACTCGCCATGCCCACTGCCCCCGACGCCAAGCGCCCGTCTTTCCGATCCCGGACTGTGACGACGCTCTCTGCGAGCTTGCTGTTGGGTAGGATGACCGTGTTATGTAGAACTCCTGTGTCAGCAGAAGGAACTGGCAAAGCCGGTGCCAGCCAGAACTGGTCCCGGCCGGACAGCGCTCGCGCGCGCGTTGACTGGGAGTTGCGGATGGCATGGGTGACTTGCGAAGAAAGGC
>Ga0326597_10003489_pt1 | contig 22640 bp, 22 predicted proteins | sample RVTome_12_FD_203789 | JGI IMG/M metagenome (GOLD analysis project Ga0326597, IMG submission 203789) | Soil microbial communities from uranium-contaminated site in the Upper Colorado River Basin, Wyoming, United States - RVT100D185 | ecosystem: Environmental > Terrestrial > Soil > Contaminated >...
TTCCCATGAATGAAACCACCGGCTGACGGATGATGTGCCCGCTGGACACTGAGTGCTTGCGATCCGCGCACACGCAGCGCCAAGCGACTCTACTCCGCCCCTCAACCCTCGCCCTCCCCCGGGGCGGCGAGGATCACCTTGACCTTGATCATCTCCCCCGCCCGTTTCACGCCGAGCGTGACCTCGTCACCGGGCTTGTGCTTGGCCAATTCGGTCATCAAAGCCCGGATATCGGCGACCGGGGCGGCGTTCCAACTCAGGATCAGGTCGCCGGCCTTGAGGCCCGCCGCCGCCGCCGGCGTGCCCTCGGTCACGCCGTCGAGGAGGACGCCCGTCGTCTCCGCGCTGTAGTTCGGCTGGATGCCCAATCGCACCTGGGACCGCGCCATCGGCCGGGCAGGTTCCTCCTCGCCCTGGGCCGCCACCTCCCCGGGGGGCCGGTCGAGCATGTCGAGGCGGAATCCCCCGCCCGTTCGCTGGAACTCCAGTTTGCCCGGCATGGCGGCAAACTCCATCGCCAGCGCGTGCGCCAGGCCGACGATCTTCACCGCGCCCACGGGGTTGATGAGCGACGCCACGTCCGCAGGCCGGTGATACTGCTCGTGCAGGCCGGTGAAGAAAAAGAGCACAGGAATGCCCACGGCGTTGAAACTGGCGTGATCGCTCGGCCCGCTGCCGCTCTCCTGGCTGACCACGCGCAGTCCGCTGGCGTCGAAGAAGGTCTTTGTCATCTCCGCCAGGCCGGTCGCGCTGCCGATGCCGCTCACCTCCACGCTGTTGTCGCGCAGGCGGCCGACCATGTCGAGATTGAGCATGATGTTGACCTGGTCGGCGGTGAGGGTGGGCTTGCGCGTGTAGTGCCGCGAGCCGTTGAGACCCGATTCCTCGGCCGAGAAGGTCATCAGGAGGATCGATCGGGCGTCCGAATCGGCCGGTAGATTCGCGTAGACCTCGCTGAGTCGCTGGGCGAGCACGAGCACGGCCGATGTGCCCGAGCCGTTGTCATCGGCGCCGGGATGAATGGTGCCCGCAGCCGAACGGCCCGAAAGGCTCCCGAAGTACCCGTACCCGACGTGGTCGTAGTGGGCGCCGATGATGATCCACTGGTCCTTGAGATTGCCGTGCCCGCGAATGACCCCGCCGACGTTGTCGGTGGGATTCTGCGTGCGCTTGAGTTCGACGGCGAGAGACGCGGTCGTCTGATCGCCGAAGTGGATGGCCTCGAAGTCGTCGGCGTCGGCGGACTTCTTGAACTCGCTGAGCCCCTTGGCCCCGACCTTCTGGAGGAGCCGATCGGCGGCCGGCAGAGACATCTGCGCCACCGGGACGCCGACGCGGCGCCAGGTGGTCTGGGAGGCGGTCATGAGTTCATGGGTCCGGCTGTCGCGCGTATCGGGGGGATTGACGAGGATGATCGCCACGGCCCCGCGACGAGCCGCCTCCATCAACTTGGTCTGCGGATTGGCGTGCTCGCTCCAGCCTTCGCGCCCGCCGTTCCACTTGCTGCGGCCGTTCTCGTCGGTCGGCTCGTGGGCGAGGACGATGGCGATGCGGCCGGTGAGGTCGGTTTCGCCGAAGTGATCCTGCCCGTCAGGGCCGCCGGCGATGCCGTAGCCGACGAAGGTGAGCGGCCCGCTGACCTCGCCCTCGCCGACGCCGAGCGCGTTGAACTCGCGGCCCGCTTCGAGCACCGTCTTCGCGCCCGCGGCATCGACGAAAGAAAGTTCCTGCCGCGCCACGTCCATCCCGCCAGGCATGTTGAAGGGCTGGCGGTAACTGACCCAGAGCGACCCATCTCCCACGGGATTGCCCTCGGAGTCATACTCCGGAAAGGCGGGCTGAAGGCCGAAGTGGCGGAACCAGAACTCGATGTACTCGGCGGCGAAGCGATTGCCCTTCGTGCCCGGCGCTCGGCCCTCGAAGAAGGGGTTGGCGAGCGTGGTGATGTGAGCCAGGTAGGCGCGGACGTCCGGGTCGAGCGAAGCGAGAATCGCCGGCATGTCCACTTCGCCGTTGGCGTCGATCCAACCCTGCGTCGAGGCGGCGGCGTTGGCGGGCGCGGCGGCCGCAGTCTGGGCACGCGCCTGGCCGCCGAGGCCGACGATGAGACTGCCCGCAAGAAGGAGCGCGGCGGCGGGAATGGACAACGTGCGCGACATACGGCTGATCCGATCGAGCATGGCCTGTGAACCCTTCTGATGGTGGTGGAGGCAAGGGGGCGCGGGGCGGAGCGGTCATCATATCGGCCGCGGCCGGGCGGGACGATGCTCCAAGGTTAGTGCCGACCCGCGCCGGCGTTGCATCTTCAGCAGCGGCGGCCGGCCTGGTCGCGGGAGAGCACCTGAATCTGGACGCGGCGAGCAGAGCAAGTCGCCGGCCCTGCGCAAGCCTCTGCTATGATACGGCCGGCTGAGGCGCCGACACCGGTCGGATCGACCTGAGCCGCTGGTTTCTCCCATCCAAGGACCATTCGCGCCCATGCCGCCGACCATTGCCAGCCGCCGCCCCATCTCCATCGACCCTTCCATGAGCACGCCACACCAGCCCCAGCCGCCCGCCGGATCATGCGATGCCGCCCTGGCGCCGCCGGATGACTTCGCTGACCGGCACATCGGCCCCAGTGCCGATGAGATCGACGCGATGCTCACGAGCCTCGGCTTCGACTCGCTCGATGCACTCAGCGCGGCCATCGTGCCCGAGTCGATCCAGTTGGGCCGGGCGCTGAAGATCGAAGACGCGCGCCGCGAGTTCGACCTCCTCGCCGAACTCCGCACCATCGCCGACCAGAACAAGGTCAATCGCACCTTCATCGGGATGGGCTACCACGGCTGCATCACGCCGCCGGTCATTCTCCGCAACGTCATGGAGAATCCCGGCTGGTACACGCAGTACACCCCGTACCAGGCCGAGATTTCGCAAGGGCGCCTCGAAGCATTGCTCAACTTTCAGACGATGATTGCAGACCTGACCGGCCTGCCGCTTGCTGGCGCATCGCTGCTCGACGAAGCGACGGCCGCGGCGGAGGCGATGGCGATGTGCTTCGCCATCGCCGGGGGCGGCAGCGGCGACCGCCGCGCCTTCTTCGTCGCCGACCATTGTCATCCACAGATCATCGCCGTCGTGCGCACCCGCGCCAAGTCAATGGGCGTGCAACTCATCGTCGGCAACCCCGGCGCCATCGACTTCACCGGCCAGGCGCATGCGTTGGAGTCCAACGGTTTCTGCGGCGTTCTCGTGCAGTATCCGACGACGGATGGGCGGATCAACGACTATGCGAAACTCGCCGAAGCGACCCACGCGGCGGGGGCGCTGCTCGTCGTCGCGGCCGATCCGCTGGCGCTGGCGCTGCTCAAGACGCCCGGCGAGTTCGGGGCGGACATCGCGGTGGGGAGCACACAGCGATTCGGCGTGCCGATGGGTGGAGGCGGGCCGCACGCCGCCTACATCGCCACGCGCGAGCAGTACGTGCGCCGCCTGCCTGGGCGGATCATCGGCGTCTCGCGCGACGCCACCGGCCGCCCCGCGCTGCGCATGGCCATCCAGACCCGCGAGCAGCACATCAAGCGCGAAAAGGCCACCAGCAACATCTGCACCGCGCAGGCATTGCTCGCCATCATGGCCGGGATGTATGCCGTCTACCACGGGCCCAAGGGCCTGCGGCGCATCGCCGAGCGCGTACACGCGTACACCGCAGCCCTGATCGTCGGCATCGAGCAACTCGGACACGAGACGCTCGGCGACGGACCCGTCTTCGACACGCTGCGCGTGCGCCTGGGCAAGGGCGTGAAGAGCGCGGCGGTCCACGCCGCGGCCGAGGCGCTGGGGATCAACCTGCGCCGCTATGGCGACGGCACCGTGGGCATCGCGCTCGACGAGACTGTTTCACCCGCCGACGTTCGCGGCATTCTCACCGCGCTGGCCGGCAAGGGCGACAAGGCGGTCGAGACTGACGTGCAGGCCCTGCTCACCGAAGCGCAGAAGCGCGGCCTGCTCAGCTTCGGCCCCTTCGAGCGCACCAGCGCCTACCTCACCCACCCCGTCTTCAACACGCACCACTCCGAAACGGAGATGCTTCGCTACCTCACGAAACTCCAGTCGCGCGATCTCTCGCTGGCGCATTCGATGATCGCGCTCGGCTCATGCACGATGAAACTCAACGCGACGAGCGAGATGATCCCCGTGACCTGGCCGGAGTTCGGCAACATCCACCCCGACACGCCGGCGGACCAGATGCGCGGCTACCAGCGAATCTACGCCGATCTGGAGCGATGGCTCTGCGAGATCACGGGCTTCGCGGCCGTCTCGCTCCAGCCCAACGCCGGCTCGCAGGGCGAGTACGCCGGCCTGCTCGCCATCCGCGCCTATCACGAGTCGCGCGGCGACACCCACCGCAACATCTGCCTCATCCCCGTCTCGGCGCACGGCACCAACCCCGCCAGCGCCGTCATTGCAGGCTTCAACGTCGTGGCCGTCGAGTGCGACCGGCACGGCAACGTCGATCTCAACGATCTCCGCGCCAAGGCGGCCGCACATGCCGACCGCCTCGGGGCGCTGATGATCACCTATCCCTCGACGCACGGCGTCTTTGAGCCGCAGGTGAAAGAGGTCTGCGCCGTCGTACACGAGTTCGGTGGTCAGGTGTACATGGACGGGGCGAACATGAACGCACAGGTCGGCCTCTGCCGTCCCGGCGACATCGGCGCGGATGTCTGCCATCTGAACCTCCACAAAACCTTCTGCATCCCCCACGGCGGCGGCGGACCGGGCATGGGGCCGATCGGTGTGGCGCAGCATCTTGCGGCGTTTCTGCCGCGGAACCCGCTGGATCGGGTCGAGGACGACACGGCTCGCCTAGGCGATGCGGCTCGCGTCGGCGCCGTCGCGGCCGCGCCCTACGGCAGCCCGAGCATCCTCACCATCTCATGGGTCTACATCGCGCTCATGGGCGCTTCCGGCCTCCGAAAGGCCTCGCAGGTCGCGATGCTCAACGCCAACTACATGGCCCATCGCCTTAAGAAACACTACGACGTGCTCTACAGCGGCGTCGGCGGGCACGTCGCCCACGAGTTCATCCTCGACTTCCGCGCCTTCGAGAAGTCGGCCGGCGTCAAGGTCGAGGACGTCGCCAAGCGCCTCATGGACTACGGCTTCCACGCTCCCACCATGAGTTTCCCCGTGCTCGGCACACTCATGATCGAGCCGACCGAGAGCGAATCCAAGGCGGAACTCGACCGCTTCTGCGAAGCATTGATTCAGATCCGCGAGGAGATCCGCGCCATCGAAGAGGGCCGAGCCGACCGCATCGACAACGCTCTCAAGAACGCCCCGCACCCGATCCACGTCGTCGCGGCTGACGAGTGGCCGCACAGGTATTCGCGCGAGCAGGCGGCGTACCCGGCCGCGTGGCTGCGCGATGCGAAGTTCTGGCCGCCGGTGGCGCGGATTGATAATCCGTATGGGGATCGGAATCTGGTGTGTACGTGTGTGGCGATGAGTGAGATGTGAGCGATACGATCGGGCGCGCGCGTTGGGTGGCATGGCCTGGCGCTTTGCCTGGCTATGCCGAACGGGCAGGGGCATTCGATCACAGGTGGGGCGAGGGCAGAGCAACGCGAAGCGCGACGCCATGCTGCGCTGGCTCCGTGCGCACGGCGAAGACTGGTGACCAGTGCTCGCCGCTCATCGCACCGCGATGGGTCCACCAACGAGCCGCGCCCGTGAGGAAGCCGGCGCACAACTCCCAAGCTCCCCGCGCCGCCCGCTTCCTCAAAGGCGCGGCTCGCGCGCTCCGCTACGCGAAGCTCAACGCAACGACGCGAAAAGGGAAAAAGAGCGGCGAAGACCGACGATCGGCGAGCGCCGCTTCCTCACTGGCGCGGCTCGTGCGCTCCGCTGGCGCGGATCGCGGCGGCGCTCACTCGCTTGTGGCAGGCTCGGCGGAGGTCGCCGCCCCATTCGCGGCCGTCTCGCCCTCGACGAGTCGCTGGAGGCCGCGGCGCTGGTCGCGGAGGCGGCGGCTCTTGCCCACGCGCTCGCGGAGGAAGTACAACTTCGACCGGCGCGCATCGCCGCGGCGGACGACCTCGATCTTCGCCACGCGCGGCGAGTGGATCGGCACCACGATCTCCACGCCGGCGTTGGAGACGATGCGCCGCACCGTGATCGTCTCGTTGATCCCGCTGCCGTTGCGGGCGATGAGCACCCCCTGGTAGACCTGGATGCGCTCCTTCTCGCCCTCGATGATGCGGCGATGGACGTCGATCGTGTCGCCGATGCTGATCTCGGGGAGATCGGTCTTGATCTGCTTCTCAACGACGCTGGCGAGGAGTTGCTGCTGGTTCATGGCGTGTCTTTCTGAGGAAGAAGGAGAGACGCAAGCGTGGTCGTGGGCACTTGGACAGACTTGCGAGCCGCTCTTCCTTCGCTTCGTTCCGGCAACCTCACGTCGCCGGGGGATTGTTTCCTTCAAGCAGATCGGGCCGCCGCTCGGCCGTCCGCATTCTTCGCTGTTCCATACGCCATCGATCCACCTCGCCGTGATCGCCGCTGAGGAGGATGTCCGGCACTTCCCGGCCGCGCCACTGCCGCGGCCTTGTGTATTGCGGGCAGTCGAGCAACATCTGTCCGCGATCGATCGGGCTGAAACTGTCCTGCTCGGCCGACTGCTCGTGCCCGAGCGCTCCGGGCAGGAGCCGCACAATGGCGTCGATGAGCACCATCGCCGGCAGTTCCCCGCCGCTGAGCACGTAGTCGCCGATGCTCAGTTCCATCGGCTCGAGTTCTTCGATCACCCGTTCATCAATGCCTTCGTAGTGGCCGGCGATGAGCAGCAGTCGATCCCGCTGCGCCAGGTCGGCCACGATGGCCTGCGTGAGGCGCGTGCCTTGGGGCGTGAGGAGGATTCGCGTGGCCGGCCTTGGGTCGAGAGCCTCGGCCGCGAGGACCGCATCCCACACTGGCTGGCACATCATCACCATGCCCGGCCCGCCTCCGAAGGGGCGATCATCAACTTTGCTGTGTTTGTTCTCCGTGTAATCTCGAATGTTGACCAGGTTGAATTCGACGAGGCCCGCCGCCTGCGCCCTTCCGGGGATCGAAGCGCCCAGCACCGGACCGAACACCTCCGGAAACAGGCTCAGCACGTCGATCCGCATGATCCACCGCCCCTTCCCGAGCGCCGGCTCAGGCCGGGGGCCGGTTCAGGCGCCGGCCGGCTCGGCCGGGGTGTACGTGCGGCCGGGCGTGGGATCGACGCCGATGCGCTTGAGCAGGCCGGCGACGGTCTCGCTGGGCTGGGCGCCGACGCTGAGCCAGTACTGAATTCGCTCGGCGTTGAAGTTGATCTGCTTGCCCGCGTCGGTGTGGGTCGGGTCAAACCAGCCGAGTTCCTCGATCACACGCCCGTTGCGGGGCGAGCGGGAATCCATGGCGTTGAGGCGATAGCGAGGCGTGTGGCGCCGGCCGAAACGCTTGAGACGTAGACGAACCATGTATGGATGCTCCGAAGAATGTGAAGGCCCGGGCCTCGAAACCGCTTCGAGTATCCGCCGGGATCGCCGCCAGAGCGGGCGGGGACGTGGGGCGGATCGGGGGCCGTTTCCGGCGAGTTTCAGGACACAGAGTGTACGCGGCGGGCGAGGTGATTCAAGCCGGCGGAGTGGCGGGGAAGGGCAATCGCGTTTTCGTCGTCATGCCCGCGAAGGCGGGCATCCAGCGAGGCGTCAAGGGTCGCTCATTCTTGTTTTCGTGGCCGAAACCCCCATGTCGTCCAGCGCGACTGGTTTCCCGCCTGCGCGGGAATGACGAAAGCGCGATTGCCCTGGGCGGAGCGGCTGGAAAATGACCGCGGGTCGCGGAGTGATCCGCGACCCGCCGACGTGGTTCAGATTTGGCGCCTCGGCCGCTCCTTGCAGGGCGGCGCACCGTCTACTTTCCCAAGAGGGTCCAAGGGGAGGCCTTCGCACTCGAAGACGTGGAGGCCAGTTCCCCGCCCTTGTACCAGAGGGAGGCGAGGAGGACGATGAGGGCGAAGACGCCGGCGAGCGCGAGGACAGTGTAGACATCAAGGTTGCCCCCCGATGAGACGCGGCGCGAGGCTGTGCCTTTGAATTGAGACATGAGTCAATCTCCGGTAAGGGGCCCCGGTGGGCCGCAGTTCCATCGTGCATCAGAGGCGCGAGAGCAGGCCGCCGCGCACTTCGTCGTTGATCATGACCTGGCCCTGCTCGAGTTCGATGAACCCCACGGCGCGATTGAGGTCGACTTTGGTGATGATGAGGTTGCCCAGGAAACTGCCGCCTCGGGCGAGAAGGAACTTCATGTTTTCGGCGACACCGTCGCGGCTGCCCAGGTTGACTTCGACGTAGCGGTTCCCGTCCGCGCCCATGACGACGCTCATGACGCGACCGCTGACGAGCGGCGAGGGGATGGGCGGGCCGGCGTCTTCGCCGCTGGCTCGGGGCTGGTTCGGACCGCCGCCGGCGAGTTGCTCGCGCAGTTCCTGCATCTGCTCCTGGAGGGTCCGCTGGGCGGCGAGGGAGACGTCCAGGCGGCTGAGGCTCTCGCGCAGTTTGTCTTCGAGATCGATCGAGCGAGCCATGAGTTGCAGCGACTCGTCGCGCCGGCGCGTGATTTCCTCGCCCTGCGTCTTCACGATGATCGACTGGGTCTCAACCGTGGCGGTGAGGCGATTGAGGTGTGCCTCGATCGCGTCCTTTTCCTGCTGGAGCGTGGCGGCCCGAGAGCGGAGGTCCGCCATCTGAGTCGTCTTCCCGGCCAGTTCCTCGCGGAGGTCGGTGATGACCTTGTGCAGGGCGGACTCGGACTGCGCCTTGGCGATGTTGGCGAGGTCGAGGTCGCGGCTGGCGAGTTTGGCGGCGCCGTCTGCGGCGATGCGCAGGCCGCTTTCCTTCTGGTACCGCTCCTTCCAGGTGTCGTTGTTCATGACCAGCGGCACCGCCAGAGCCATGATGAACACGGAGAGCAAAGCCCAGAGCACGATGAAAACCTTGGTGAGGGTGTGCAACGATCGATCCTCCACACAGCGATGGTGTTTAGCCGACTCGGCCCGGCCCCCGTGGCGGGGTCGTCTCGGGCATGGTCGCGAGTCCGTCGAACCTTTCCTTTGCCGGGCACTGCGATCGAGATCCCCCGATCCCCGGCAACCGTCTTGACCGAACCACCCAGACCGTCCGATTCATCCGGGCGGATTCGGCAACGCTAATCTTCACTGCAAGTCATCCGGTGTCAACAGGGGGGCATCGGTTTCCGTTCCGGGGTCTCCCTCCCCGAGTTCGCCCGTGAGCCGGAGAATCGCCGCGGCGGCGGGGAGGCGAATCTCGGGTTCGACGCTGGAATCAAAGGCTCGGGCGAGGTGGGGCAGGGCGTCGGCCGCCGGATACTGGCCCAGCACGTACACCGCCTGACTCTGGACGGCAAGAAACGAGGGATTGGTCCGATCCCGGTACCCCGGACCGAGATATTCCAGCACGAGTGCGATCGGCTGGGGATCTCCCAGTTGAGCCAGGGAGGCGAGGGCGGCCAGCCGGACCTCCGCGCTGTGACGGTATTGCCTCCACATCGCCACGACGTTCCGCAGGTCGCCGATGGTGCGCGTGGCGCCGAGCCGGCCGAGCATCGAGGCGGCGAGAGCCATGATTTCTCCGTGCTCGGGCCTCCGGGAGTACAACTCGGAGCGGATGCGGGCGACGGCAAAGGGGTCGCCGAGTTTGGCCATGGCCTCGGCAATCTGCAACTGGACGATCCGCTGCTGCTGGGACGAAATCCGGGGCGAACGAAACTCGATCGTCTCGCGCAGCAGAGGCAGGGCGCTGACCTCGCCGATCTCGCCGAGAACCAGCGCCGCGTTTCCCGCCGCCTGGGGATCCTCCCCCTTAAGCATCTCCGCGAGCAGGCTGAGGTTGACGTCCACGCCGTTGCGCTTGAGGGCGAAGGCGGCCGCCGCGCGGACCGAGGGCGACTCGTCGCGGAGCAGCGCGTGGGCCAGCGGCGCCGACGCGGTGTAGGTGTGCTGCCCGATCGCAAAGGCGGAAACGAAACGTACGGCGAGATTCGGATCTTCGAGTCCCTCGCGCGCCGCCTGCTCGCCGGCCTTCGGCGCCGACTGAAGCGATTCGATCGCGTTGGCGCGGTAGAGCGCGTATTCGTCCTTGCGCATCGTATTGAGGTAGTCGAGCGCATCGCGGCGCAGTTCTCGCTGCTCTTCGAGGTCGCCGGCAAGAGCGGCGTAAGAGGGAGGCAGCACCGGCATGGCGGGTGTGGTCGGTCCGCACGCGCTCATCAACCCCATCACCATCGCGCCGCCCCATCGCGCCGCCGCACCGATCCTCATCACGCCACCTCTTTCGATTCGCGGTTCGCCCGTCTCGATCGCACTGCCAACAGGGAAAGAATCGCGGTCAACCCCAGACACGTCCAGCCGAACGCATCGCCGATCCTGGAGTAGAGCGAGCGGCGAGAATCCAGCGGGACCGAGGCGATCATAACCCCTTCGACATTCCCCGCCGCGCTCCCCGGCGGTCGATTGGGGCCGTACTGGATCATCCGCCCCGCCGAGTCGATGGCGGCGCTGATGCCGGTGTTGGCCGCCCGCACCATCGGCACGCGATTCTCGATGCAGCGGAATCGGCCGATCTGAAGGTGCTGCTCGCGCCCCCCGGCAAAGTCGCCGAACCAGCCGTCGTTGGTGAGGTTGATGAGCAGGTCGGCGCGGCCGCCATCGCCGCCATGCACCAGAGCGCGGCAGACGTAAGGCATGGTGGACTCGAAACAGATCGGCGTGCCGACGAGAACCTCGGATCGCACCTTCTGGTCGAAGGGCACGGGGATTCGGTCAAACGCCTGGCCCGCGTCGAGATCGAAACTCATCCCCTTGGCGCCGAGGTTGAGCAGCCACTGCTGCACGCTCGGCCAGCGATGGGCGAAGGGGATCACCTCGCCGAAGGGGGTGCGGTGCATCTTGTCGTAGCGCTGCTCGGCGAGCGCGCCGTCGTCGTCGAAGAGCATGGCGGAGTTGTAGCGCGCTTTCCATTTCCACCGGCCGACTGTCTTCTCCTTGCCATCGGCGTCGGTCGTGGTTTCGCTCGCGTACTGCAACTCATCGACGGCTGAGCCGCCGACGAGCATCGGCGTGTGCAGTTCTCTTGACAGTTGCGCGAGAGCGCCGTGGAAATAGCGCACGGCTCGAAGGTCGCGACCGATCTCCTGCTCGATGCGGTAGGTGTCGCGGATCGCCTCGACGTTGAGCGCCACGCCGGGCACCATCGTCTCAGGCCAGACGATGAGATCGGGGCGCGGCCCGTCGCCGCTGGGCGCGGCCAACTCGCGCGTGAGTTCCACGAAGTGGGCGAAGTCGGTGAACTGCTGCTCGATCGTCCACGCCTGCTTGTTGTTCTGCGGCAGATTCGTCTGCACCGCCGCGATGCGGATGGCGGTGGGATCGGCGGCGCTGAGCCGGTCGGTCTGACTGAGGCGGAACAAGCCGTAGGCGATGACGAACGTCTGCACGATGATGAAGACGCCCGTTGAAACCCGGATCGAGAGGGCGAAGCGGCCATTGCGAAAGAGCGGCAGGGTCAGCAGGTCGGCGACTACGCCGGCGAACGTGGCGGCGCAGAAACTCACAAAGTAGGTTCCCAGCAGGTCCGCCGTCTGGCACAGCACCGGCTGGGCGATGAGTGGATGCGCCAGCAGAAACCACGGGTAGCCGGTGAAGAAGAGCGGTGAGCCGCGCAGCATCTCCGTCGCCGTCCACAGGAGCGGCACGAGCAGGACGTTGGTGAGGCCGGTCACAACGGGCGCCCGACCGCGCGGCCGCAGCGTCGCCAGCACCCACGTGAACAGCGCCGGGAACGCCCCCTGCGCCATCGGCAGCAGCACGTAGCCCGGCCCCGTCACATCGATCATCCACCGCTGCACCCACAGCCACGAGAGCGTCGAAGTCAGCCACACCGCCGTCGCCGCGCGTGTGCGGCTGCTGGTCCGCAGCGCCAGCAGCACGATGGGGATGAGCGCCACATACGCCAGCGGCCAGAGGTCGTAGGGCGGAAAGGCGAGCGCATACGCGACCGCATGCAGCGCCCCCGCCGCCGTCGCGCCGATCCAGGATGTCCTTCGCACGGGTGCAGTCAAGGCGCAGCATTATCCCCGCGCCTGGCCCAATGGGAAACGGCGATTTGGTTACTGATTCCTGCAAAACGAACGTCCGTAGAGCGCCACACGCTGAACACTCACCACAAAGAGCGCAAAGTCACAAAGACTCCACCAGGAAAACCCCGGAAGGTGAAGGTCGAGTGAGACGCGATTTGCCGTGCCAAGTCGGAATGGCCCTGCTGTTCTTTGTGCCCCCTTTGTGACTTTGTGTACTTTGTGGTGAGGGTTGGGCTGCCCTCCGGTCAGAGGGGACATGAGTTCTGCAGGGATCAGTAGCCGCGACGCGGAGGCTCGGCGGAGCGGAGCGCGCCGATGAGCAGCGCCGGTCAATCCCATGCCCCCCCACACGCGACATTCCGCACCGACCCCTCCATAATTGGGCATGTCCACGGATTCCCGGATCGACCTGCTGGCCCAGCAGGCCGCGCGGTTGGTGCATTCCGGAAGAGTCGAATCGATCGATGATGCCATTCGGCGCGTCGTTGAGGAAACCGGGTGGGTCGAGGTGCCGCGTCCGAGCAAGGGCCTCGTGCGGCGATACGTGCAGGGCCTCACCATGCAGGCCATCGGCGCGCAGGAGTATCAGAAACGCATCGTCAACGTCTGGGAGGTCGCCGAACGCGTCATGAACGTCCTGGACGACTGCGACCCGCACTTGCTCGGCCGGGCGGCGCGAGGGCTCATCGACGCCGGCGTCACGCTCTACATCCGCGTCTTCACCAGCCAGCGCATCGGAGTGCTCGCCGAGCGCCTCGTCGAAGCGGGCTACCCCGAGCCGGGGTTCTCGACGGCCGACAGCCCGCGCCTGGGCCGCTTCGACCGCCTCGAACTGAGCGACAAGGGCCAGCCCATCGTCATCACCCGCTGCGCCCCGCATCAGCGAGAACTCGCGGAAGTCGATCTCTTCACCGGCCGGCCGATCGAGTCCATCGACCTCAATGCCCTGCGCCGCCAGATTGAGTCGAGCGAGGCGCTGTGAGCGTCGCGGCAGCATCGGTTCGGTCACAACTCGCCCGACTGCGCCGCCTTCCATTCGAAGAAGAACCAGACGATTCCGCCGACCACGAACAGGCCGAGAAAGGTCGGCCAATACATGCTGCGCTCCTCGGCGAGCACGGCCTTCTTCTCCAGACCGCGCCGGCACACCACACCGACCTCCTCTGGCGATTCGATTATTCGATCCAGCCCGTAAACCGTCCGCTCGACCGTGTGTCGCGCCCCGCTGCGATCCTCAAAGGTGAAGGTCAGGTACTGGCCCTTGTCGTCGTACTTCGACGGCTCGGCGCGTACCACCGTCGCCGTCGCCTCGCGTCCCCAGATCGAGAGTTTGAGTTCCGAGCAGGACTTGAACAACACGACGCAGCAGAGAATAAGAAGTCCGAGGCCGATGCGGAAGCGCCGCACCTCCGCCGCGTTTTCGCCGCCGATCAGATAGTCAAAGAGCATCGTCGGTCACTCCGGTTCTTTGAACGTTTCCAGCCGGCGCTTCACCACATTCTCCGCGCCGCCGGCGATGATGAGTTCCTGGGCGGTCTCGCTCGGCGAGACGAATGAACAGGTCTTCCCTTCGTAGGTCAGGCGCGAGCGGCGGAAGTCGATCGTCACCTCGCCCGCATCAATCGTCAGCGCTTGGCCGCCCGGGTGCGCCTGCCGCAGCGCCTCGACGAGGTCGGGGCACTCGAAGACGAGGAAGCCGTTGTTGAAGGCGTTGCGCTTGTAGGTCTCGCTGAAGGACGCGGCGATGACGCAGCGGATGCCGAGATGTTTCAAGCACGTCGCCGCCTGCTCGCGCGAGGAGCCGGTGCCGAAGTTCGCCCCGCTGACGATGACGTCGCCCTGGCGCGCCATCGCAGCGAAGGCCGGGTCGTAGTTGCCCATCGACGCCGCGGCCATCTCCGCCGGCGTCACATCGTCGCGGTAGGTCAGTTTGCCCGAGTAAATCCCGTCGGTGTTGAGATTGTCGATGGGCAGCCAGAGGACGCGGCCGGTGGCGGTCTCGGGGAACCCTTCGAGGATGGGTGTCTCCTCATCGGCCGCCGTCGAGGCCGGATGGACCGTGACCGAGAAGCGCGGCTGCACGTCGTCGAATCGCCGCGGCGCACAGATGTAACCCGCCGCCGCCGAAGCCGCGACGACGGCCGGGCTGGCGAGATATGCCTTCGCCTCGCGGCTGCCCATGCGGCCCTTGAAGTTGCGGTTCGTCGCGCTGATGCCGACCTCGCCGGGTTCGAGCGTGCCCGCGCCCAGGCCGATGCACGTCCCGCAGCCCGGCGGCAGCGCGTGGGCGCCGGCGTCGAGCAGCGCCTTCCATGTGCCGTCCTGCTCCGCTTTGCCCTGCACTTCGGCCGACGCGGCGGCGACGTAGAGATCGACCCCCTCCGCCACATGCCGCCCGCGCAGCACCGTCGCCGCATCGTGCAGGTCCGACAGGCGCGCATTGACGCAACTGAGCAGATACGCCTTGTGAATCCTGATCTGCTCCCGCTCGACATCAGGCAGCGAGCGCATCACCTTCACATGGTCCGGCCCGGAGACATGGGGGATCACCGTCGAAAGATCGAGCATCAGATCGACGGCGTAAGTCGCCTCGGCATCGGCCGCGAGATCCTGCTCGAACATCGCATCAACGTCGGCGCGCGTGTACTTCGGCCGCTCATCGCCGCGGCGCTGGAACACATCAGCCCGGCTGTACAGGTATTCGCGCAGCACTTCATCAGCGGGGAAGATGCCGGCGAGCGCCCCCCACTCCGTCGTCATGTTGGCAATGCTCAAGCGCTCATCCATCGAGAGCGTCGCCACGCCCTCGCCCGCGAACTCGACGGCCATGTTGAGCACTTCATCGTTGTTGAAGACGCCGCACAGCGCGACGATAACATCCTTGCCGACCACGCCCAGCGGTAATCGCCCCATCAGCGTGCAGCGGGCCACGCGCGGCACCTGCCACCACGTCGTGCCGATCGCCCAGATCGAGGCGGCGTCGGTGCGCACGACCGGCGTGCCGAGGCAACTGAGCGCGCCGTAGAGGTTCGAGTGCGAATCGCTGCCGACGACCATCGAGCCGGGCGTGACGTAGCCGTACTCGACCATGACCTGGTGGCTGATGCCGGTGCCGGCGGGATAGAAGTCGATGCCGTGCTGGCGCGCGAAGGCTTCGATCTTCGCGTACTTGCCGAGGTTTTCGGGCGAGAGGTTCTGAATGTCGTGGTCGATGGCGAAGACGGGCTGGCGCGGGTCGTGGAGGCGCGGGCTGTTCGCGCGTTCGGGCGCGTCGCCGCATGCGTCGCGCTCCCCTGCGCAAAGCCTGCGGGTCGCGGCTAAACGGTCTTCCCCTATTGCCTCGTGCCTGGTGCCTGGTGCCTCTCCCTTGAACAACTCGCGAAACTTGCCCATCACCGCCGACGTGTTGTCGTGCGTCATGATGTGCTTCGGGCGAATCGTGATGATCGCCCCCTGCCGCGCGACTTGGCCGGGCCGCAGCCCGACGGCGTAGCGCGTGGCGATCTTTTCGGTGAGGGTGAGGGGAGTGGGCATGGGGAAGGGTATCGCCGATGCTGGGGTGGCGTGGTCTGTAGGGAGGCTCTGCGACTGGAAGGCCACGCGAGCGCGCGACAGGCGATCAACGTCGTTCGAGCATCATTCGCGCGCTCACGTGGCCTGCGCTCCCGAAGCGTCGCTTAGACCACGGCACCCCCTGCTGCGAATCGAATCCGCTCACCCATCCGGAGTGTCGAGCAGCGATTGCAGGCGCTCGGCGAGGGGCGCCGGCAATACTGCCGTCCACGATTGATCGACCAGCCCGACTTCAATGAGGTCGCGCAAGTGAGTTCGATCCTTGTCGCGGAAGGCCGTCAGTTTGATGCGCACGAGCGCATCAAGATTGAGCACGCGAAAGCCCTCGCTGCCGCCAACGTCCGTCGATTCGGCGACATCGGGATTGGCGGCAGGCTCACCGGACTTGACGACTTCGCCTGCGAAGACGAGATGCACCGCCTGTCTGGCGCTCCCCATTGCATCATCGAGAAAGATGTCGAGGTTGCGGGCACGACGATGAACAAAGCCCGCAGCCTCCAACGCCGCCCTCGCACGATCGAAGTCAGCGCGGCGGATCATGATGTCAACATCCTGCGTATTGCGGACGGCCGCGCGATCGACTGTGGCCACCCACGCGGCGACGGCATTGCCGCCGACGACGGCATACTCAATGCCGGCGCTCCGCAGCGCCGTTGAGGCGAGGACGAGTCTCTGTCGAACCTGTTCCACGGCATCCACCATCCGCTGCAAAAGGGTCGAAGAATCAAGGCCGCCGATGGACATGATCGATCATAGACGCGCTTCGGACTCGCCGAGCAGTTCCGGCCGGGGATGCGGGTGGTTCCACCGCTGCCAGAAGGCGATGAAGCCGGGATCGCGGCAACCATCGGGCTTGGGCGCGAGCGAAGCCCAATGCTTCATCGGACAACCATGCTGCGCGCCGTGGTCCGGAGGCAGGCTTTGCAACCGGAGGACCACGCCGAATGCACGAGTGTCGATCATTGTGATTCGACCATCCACCGCGCGCGACGGGCCGCCGACCGTTTTTCGCGCGGCTTGGAAGCCCCAAGTCCGGCCCCTCCCATCGGAGCCGGTAGCCCCTGCCCCACCGCGAGACCAGTCGGGTGCAGGTACAGTCGGGGTTGAACCGGGGCCGTCTATCGCACTACGATGGGCCAGCCGCTGTTGCATTAGGCGGCAATCGGCGGCACATTTGACCGGGGATTGCCAAGGGGAAGGTAGGTTGAATGTGAAGGCAAAGTTCAGCCAAGCGTTCGAGTACACTTACCGGATCGCCGTCATGGTGTTGCTTGCGTTGTTGCTGGCCTCCGAGCGGGCGGAAACCACGCCAGCCGTCGAGGATGGCGTACCCACTGACCAGACCACCATTGACCGCTGGGAGTATGCCATCCTCGAGATCAGGGAGTACGCCTATTGGGGTTCAATCAATTCCGATTGGAGCATGACTTGGCTGCTTCCCCCCGGTGGCAAGGACGGAATCATCCACGCAAGTGTGGAGGAGGAGAGCGGAGGAAATCTCACCCATCCCTACCGGTTCTTCATTGAGGCGATCGGAGGAGTTTCCAAGGCTGGTTGGGATACTGAAGCATCTTTTCTGTCCGCGATCGGACAACAAGGCTGGAGGCTGATTGAGCGATCCGACTCCGAGAAACCTGTAGACCTCTCGTCTGACAGAAAGGCGACATCTCGCAAATCGAGGTATACCTTCGTCCGCGCAACGAAGCGGCCTTGATTGTCAGACACGCACTCCCTTGCGCTCAATCGTGTGAGAAGCAGCGCAGCAGATCACTCAGTCCTACCTCGATATCCTCTCCTGTTGCTGGTCAAGAAGTCGCAGGACATCATCCATCCGGAACCACTTGCGCCGCCCCACGCGCACCGTCTGCAACCCCATCGACAGATTGCGCTCGATCGTCTTGCGCGTGAACCGCGTATGGCTGTCGGCGAGCCGGAAGAACACCGCCACGTCATCGACGCTCATCAGGAACGGTCACGGCTCCACCCCCCGTCCAGGCCGGGCGCCGGGGTGCGCAGGGCGGCTCTGCGACCGGAGGGCCGCGCCGTCGCGCCAATGAACGCTCAAACTGATTCGTGCCTCAATCGCGCACGCGCATGCCTTTGCTGCGAACAAATGTAACCGGCTTGATCGCATCTGCGGCGCTGATCACACTCGGCTGCTAGCTGATCACGAGCTACTTGTGGTTTTGTGTGGCAACATGCATCCGAAAATCCGCCAACACGACGGCATGCGATCCAGCAAGATAGCCCGCGAGAAAGGCGTCGAATTCGTGCTGCCATTCGGGATCGCAGGACAAGCGACGAGTAGTCTGGACCAATCCGGAGCCGTCCTCGCTGCTGGGGGAGGTCCATTTCGGTGGAGGTTCCGGATGGCCCCAACCTTGCAGGATGATCAGTGGGACCGTTGTAATCATCGCGGTCTTGCGTTTGCGCTTTCCGCGCTCGGTATACTCCACCCGCACAGCACTTGCAAACTGCGCGTACGTCTCGAACGACCAATTCACATCTCTTACCTCGATGCGATCATAGCCCCACAGATCACCAAGATAGAACGTGGCTTGTGGGTACTGCATGCTTCGAGTCATGGTAGACACTTTCAAGTGTGTGAGTGGATCAAAGCGGTTGCAACCCACGCTTGAACAGCTCATCGCAAATCCAATCGTGGTACTTCGAATCAGTCGCGGATTTGGGGAGTCCTCGATCCCGAAAGAACTTCTCAAGGTGCTCGTTGCTTGCTCCGTCGAGCAAATAGTAGTCTCTGAGCAACGGATCTTGACGACGCGCATAGAATGCTGCAATCTCCCACGCTCCCTTGTCGGCAGCGATCTCAAGATTGATGGTGTTTCGATATGCGCGATTGGCGCAACGATCCAGTTTCGACTTGTATAGCCCGAACATCGAAAAAGGCTATTCGGCTCGACTCTACCGGGCAAGAGCCGAGTCGACCGGTCTGCATGCAAAGTTTGCGCTCTGGCGCGGCTTGATCCATCGGATGACGGCCGTATGCCCGCCGTGCAGGCCGTGCCTGTTCGGCGCTTGGGGCATCTCGTCGCCGGTCTGCGGGACGGTTCCGCTCATCTCTCGCGATGATATCGCGGTTGATTCCACGCTCTCCTATCCGCACGGATGGTCCGCGCGGATTCATCGTCGCGTGCAAATGTGGTTCGCGCAGCGCCGCTGCTCGTCTGCCTTGCTGGCGCTGCGGGCTCCGGGCCGATCGTTCACACCTCCTCAAACCGCGCCGTAAAGTGACGCAGCACCTCTGGCGCTTCGATGATGCGCAGGCCGCGCATCTTGTCGCGCGTCTTGTGCAACTCGATCGTCGCTTCGATGACGTAGTCGATGTGGCTCTGGGTGTAGACGCGGCGGGGGATGGCCAGGCGCACCAGTTCCATCTTCGGCGCCGGCCGGCCGTTGCCTCCGAACATCACGCTGCCGATCTCGCAACTGCGAATACCGCCGGTGCGGTAGAGGCCGCAGACCAGCGCCTGGCCGGGAAACTGCGGCACAGAGATGTGCGCGCAGAAGGCCTTCGCGTCGATGTAGATCGCGTGTCCGCCGGGGGGCTCGACGATCTGGATGCCCGCGTCGAGCAGTTTCTCGCCGAGGTAGGCGGTGGAGCGGATGCGGTAGCCGAGGTAATCATCCTCGACGACTTCGTTGAAGCCCTGGGCCATGGCTTCGAGGTCGCGCCCGGCCAGGCCGCCGTAGGTGATGTACCCCTCGGTGAGGATGAGCAGGTTGCCCGCCTTCTGGAAGAGGCTGCGATCGCGGAAGAGCAGCACGCCGCCGATGTTGACCAGGCCGTCCTTCTTGGCCGAGATCGTCGCGCCGTCGGCAAGGTCGAACATGGCGCGCACAATGGCGCGGACGGGGCGCTCGTGCTGGCCCGGCTCGCGCTGCTTGATGAACCACGCGTTCTCGGCAAAGCGGCAGGCGTCGAGAAAGAAACGCAGGCCGCAGCGGTCGCAAACCTTGCGCACGGCCCTGATGTTTTCGAGGCTCACCGGCTGCCCGCCGCCGCTGTTGTTCGTCACCGTGAGCATGACGACGGGAATGCGCTCAGGCCCGACGCGCGCGATGAGGTCTTCGAGCGCGGCCACGTTCATGTTGCCCTTGAAAGGATGGCGCGTGCGCGGGTCGCTCGCCTCGGCAATGGGCAGGTCGATCGCCGTCGCGCCGCTGTGCTCGATGTTGGCGCGGGTGGTGTCGAAGTGGGCGTTGCTGGGCACGACAAGGTCCGGCCCGCCGATGATCTCGAAGAGGATGCGCTCGCTGGCGCGGCCCTGGTGCGTGGGCAGGATGTGGTCGAAGCCGGCGATCTCGTGCATGACGTGGTGGAAGCGGAAGAAGGACTCGGCGCCGGCGTAGGACTCGTCGGCCCGCATGATGCCCGCCCACTGCTCGCTGCTCATGGCGCCCGTGCCCGAGTCGGTCAGGAGGTCGATGAGCACGTGCCGCGCGTGAATGAGGAAGGGATTGAACCCCGCCTCGCGCAGGTGAACCTCGCGCTCATCGCGCGTCGTCATGCGGATCGGCTCGACGGACTTGATGCGGAAGGGTTCAATGATGGTTTTCATGGCTGATCTCCGGGGGAGAGGCGGAACGCGACGCGGGCGCACCGGGAGCGCGCGGGTTACGCGCTCATCCTAATCAAGAGGCGCTCGGGAGAAGTGGAGAATCGAGCCGCCATGGGCCAATTCGGGGTGAGATTCGGGGTCAGGCAAGCGCCGCGTGCAGCATGTCTTCGAGGTAGGCCGGATCGCGCGACGGGTCCGCCTCACGCGGCATAACGCACCCGATGGCTTGACAGGATGGACGCCTTGCGAAAGCGATTGCGGATGCGACTCTTCTCGACGACATCCACGGTGCGGCCGAAGATGGACTCCAGTTCGTCGAGAATCACCGGCGTGTTCTCGAAGGTGAAACCGAAGCCCGGCAGGAACTCAAGCAGGACATCGACGTCGCTGTCGGGACGGAAGTCATCGCGCAACACGGATCCGAAGAGGGCGAACTCCTTCACGCCCCACTTGCGGCAGAATGTCTCGATGCGATCCATCGGCAGCGGGATCTTCGGAATCTCAGCCATTGAGGCGCCCCTTGTCGATCTGCCGGAATCATATGCCCTGGCCTCTCAGGCGGATGCCTCGCCGAGAATGCGTTCGAGCGTGTCGATGAGGGGCGGAAGGTCAAGTTGGACGACGTCCCAGAGGATTCTGAAGTTGATGTTGTCGTAGCCGTGAACGATGCGGTTTCGCATCCCGCGAATCTCAGCCCAGGGGATTTCGGGGTGCAGTGAGCGTCGGGCATCCGACACCTGATTCGCGGCTTCGCCTACGATCTCGACCAGGCGGACCAGTGCGAGATTGAGCATGCGGTTTTTCGGCAGATCGGCGATGGTGCAGCCGCTGGCCATTTGCACCGCCTCGCGCGCATAGTCGCGCATATGCCCGAGCCTCACCACGTCTTCATGCCGCGACATAGAGATCCTTTGCCTCTTCGAGCACCTCCTGCCTGAAGTATTTGCTCAGGCAGTCGGGAGTGTTCAAGTCCACCTGGCGGCGGAGCAAAGCCGAAAGGTCATCCTGAATCCGGAAGAACCTCAGGCCGGTTCGGGCGCCCGGCTCAAACTCGACGAGCACATCAAGATCGCTGAGCGGCGTGAAGTCGTCGCGCAGCGCCGAGCCGAAGACCGCCAGGCGGCGGATACCGTTTCGCCGGCAGAAGTCGGCGATCAGGTCGTGCGGGAGGGTGGAGAGGTCGAGAGGCATGCGCTGGATTATACCGACGGTCCCTCCGCCTCACTTCCTTGCCCCCTTCGCCCCGAGATACTTGGCGATGTCGAAATCGACGAAGTCGGCGTGGTGGAAGATGATGCTCTCGATGCTCCGCTGGACCTTGTCGCCCTCGTGGCTGTGGGTGGCGACGATGTGCATGACTTCAGGCGGCAGACTGTGTTTGTAGCACATTGCCACGCCGCTGAACGGATGCCGCAGCATCTGCCCGAACGACCCCTGCACCACCCGGTCCGAGGCATCCTTGTCATACTCGAGCGGCTTGCCCACGTCGGCAAGCAGCGCCCCCGCGAGGAGCACGTCGCGGTCGATCGGGATCATGCCCGGGAACATGCCTTCGAGCACGTCGGCGATCGCGAGACACTGCTGGGCACAACTGCGGATGTGATCGATGAACGTCATCGGTATCTCGCCGGCGAGCAGGGTGAACTTCACCGCGCGCAGTTCGTCGAAGGTCCACCCCTTGCCTCCGCAGCCGGTCGTGATCGCCTCGCTCCACACCGCGGCCACCTTGTCGCGCAGGGCAGAGTCGCCCAGGCGCATGATCTCGGGGAGCAATTCAGCGATGCGGGCGGTCGTCGCGTTCATGTTCGCGCTTTCCTCTCTTGGTATTCGGATCGCAGGATGGCGTAGTGGACGGCGTCGAGCATGACCCCCCACTTGCAGATGCGCTGAACCATCACGCCCTCGCGCTTCATGCCGATCTTCTCCATGATGCGCCCCGAGGCGGGGTTGGTGGCGAAGTGGTGCGCGTGGATGCGGTTGAGGTTGAGCGTCTCGAAGCCATGCTCGACCACGGCGCGGGCGGCCTCGGTGACATAGCCCTTGTTCCAGTGGTCGGGGTGAATGGCGTAGCCGAGGTCGGCCGCGCGATTCTCCGGCTCGAGGCGCAGATCGATGGCCCCGATGAGTTGGCCCGACTCGTGGATGACGATGGCGAAGTTGAAGGTGAGGCCCTCGGCGGCGTGCTGCCGCTCGCGCTCGATCCACTGGACCGCATCCTCCGGCGAATACGGGTGCGGAATCGTGGCCGTGGTTCCCGCGACTTCACGATGCCGGGCATACTCGTAGACCGCCGGGGCATCCTCCAGCGTGAAGGGGCGT
>Ga0326597_10003490_pt1 | contig 22637 bp, 15 predicted proteins | sample RVTome_12_FD_203789 | JGI IMG/M metagenome (GOLD analysis project Ga0326597, IMG submission 203789) | Soil microbial communities from uranium-contaminated site in the Upper Colorado River Basin, Wyoming, United States - RVT100D185 | ecosystem: Environmental > Terrestrial > Soil > Contaminated >...
CACGATTTGCGCGCGGCCTGGTGGACGCCGTCGCCGGCACCGCGTGAGTGGCTTTCGATCCTGGAACGCCACGCGGACAGCCCGTTCGCGCGAGAACTGCGGGGCCAACATCTGGTCGGCGCGCGTGCCCTCCAGGATGAGGCCGGCCTCTTGGACGGGCTCCGCCTGGAGCTCTTGGGCGGCAGCTCCCTCGCGCTGCGCTTCTTTCCGCGCCCCGGAGCTCTCTGGATGGAGGCCCCCGGCGGCGAGATCACCGCGCAACAGGGGCGCATGGACGGACCGACGCTGGTCGAGGCCGCGGCCACCCTCGACGGCTTCGATGCCGACGCGCACGCCGTGCGCTGCGAAGCGGCTCTGCGCGACTTCCTCGACGCGAAGCTGCGGCGTTGGCTCGAGTCCAACATGCGCCGTACGCAGAAGCAGCGAACGCGCCGCCTCATGGCTCAGGAGGCCGACCTCGCGCGGGCGACCGCCCGGCTCGATCTTCGGGGGAAGGCCGATCTGCTCGCCGCGCATCTGCACGAAGTACGGGCGGGACTGAGCGTCGCCGTGATGGTCGACTTCCAGGGTCAGACGTGCAGCATCGAACTCGACCCGAAGCTCTCGCCGGCCGCGAATCTCGACTCGCTCTATCGGCGGGCCGCGAAGGCCGAACGGACTGTCTCGACCTTGCGCGCGCGGTTGGCGGGGCTGCGCGCCGAACTCGAGGAAGGCCGAGATCCCCTCCACCGGCTGGAAGCCTCGGCGACGCTGGAAGATCGGATCGAACTCGCTCGCCAGCTCGCGATTCCGCTGGCGCCTCCATCGGACAAGCTCGCACGGCGCGGCGGCCCACAACACGTATCGCGCCTGCCGTACCGGAGCTACCGCTTGCGTTCGGGTGAAGAACTCCGCGTCGGTCGAAGCGCGAAGGACAACGACGAGCTTCTACGCCATCACAGCGCCGGCAAGGACCTCTGGCTCCATGCGCAGGGTGTCGAAGGGAGTCATGTCATCGTTCGCCAGTCCGAAGCGGCGGCCACGCCGGCGGGCATCGAAGCCGCCGCACGTGTCGCCGCCGAATTCAGCAAGGCGAGACACTCGAACCTGGTTCCCGTCATCGTGACCGAACGGCGCTACGTGCGCAAACCACGCAAGGCGCCTCCCGGCACCGTCATCGCCGAGCGTGGCCGGACTCTCTTCGTCGAGCCGGGCCTGCCCGCAGGATGCGAGCGCATCCGCCACGAAGAGTCCGATTAGCTCGGCCGCACGCGTCGTCCGGCGCGCCTCACCTTACCGTCGAAATTGCTGTAACCCTCGCGGTCGAGCCACTCCATGATGGGCACGACATACTTGCGCGACGCCTGGGTCCATTCCTTGAGTTCGCCGATCTTCAGTTCCTCGTTCTCGGAGAAGTGTTTCAGCACGCGTTCTCCGAGAGCCTCCAGGATGACCCGATGCGCCAGCAGAGGCCCGTCGAGAATCACGACGTCGCCGCGGTCGATCAAGAGCCGCAGCTGCGCGTCCTTCATGTCGGCGCGCGACGGCGAGTAGGCCGGTTCGCTGCCGCGGATCCGCTCCTCCCACCGCGCGACGCCCTCGGCCATCGAAGCATCGAGTTCGACGCTGGCGCCGTCGGCGCGGACGCGGTCACCGCGCAGAAAGAGCGGATGGCGATGGCTCATCAGCTCGAGGAATGCCTGGAACTGCGCGCCCCCCGCCAACCCCACGAGAGAGCGCAGTTCCTCTTTGCCCAGCCCGGGCGAGAACGGCTGCGTCGCCTGATGCGCCCGCAGATGCGCGAGGAGAATCCCGGCGGCGGCATCGAGCGATACCGGCGAGAGAATCCGGTCGCCGAGTGCGAGCAGCACTCCCGCCTCGAGATCGTCCTCGATCTTTCGCTGTGCGGCCTCGGCATCGAAGCCCAGCATGCTCAGTCGCGCCAGATGCAGCGTTCTCGGCACGGCCGCGACTCCCTCGCCCTGTGCCGCGAAGCGCGGCCACTCGTCGACCCCCGCCTCTTCGAGGGCGGAGAGCCAACGCAGACTGTCGGCGCGGCGCTGTCGGGCCGGGGATCGTGGATCGAGCACGACGCCGCCGGCCACCGTGAGCATCGGTGAATAGCTGCGCAACACCAATCGATCCCCAGGTCGCGCGACGAGGGGCGCTTCCAAATGGAGTCGAGCCAGCGAACTCTCGCCGGCGGCCAAGGTGTCGGTCTCGAGAAGGTCGACGCGCCCGAGGACCTCGCGCGCCGCGTGATGCACGTGGAAGCGTGCGCGCTGCTTCAGCCGGCCGCTGCCGAGTGAGGCCAGCGCCGTGACGCGCAGCGCGACGATGCGCGACGCGCTCCAGGCGGGTCCCGAGACGAGCTGCTCGCCGCGTACGATCTCGTCCTTCTTCACGCCGCGGAGCGCGAGCGCGACGCGCTCTCCCGCCGAGGCGCTCTCGGCGAGGGCGCCATGACTCTGGACCTCGCGCACACGCACGCTCTTCTCGGACGGGAGGAGCCGCAGCTGGTCGTTGGGCCGCACGCTGCCGCTCCATGCCGTCCCTGTCACGACGGCACCCGAGCCGGGCATGCTGAAGACGCGGTCGACGGGAAGGCGGAAGTCCCCCACATTCATTTTTGGCGCGCAGCGATCGGCGACCCGAGCGAGGCTTGCGCGAAGTTCGTCGAGGCCCTGCCCACCCTGAGCGCTGACGCGCAGGATGGGAGCGCCTTCCAGGAAGCTTCCGGTGACGCGCTCGCGCGTCTCCTCCTCGATCAGCTCCACCATCTCCAAATCGGCGAGATCCATCTTCGTGATGGCGATCACCCCCCCGCCCACACCGAGGAGGCGGAGCACGTCGAAATGCTCGACGGTCTGCGGCATCCAACCCTCGTCCGCCGCGACGAGCAGCATGGCGAGGTCCATGCCGCCGGCACCGGCGACCATCTGGCGGACGAAGCGCTCGTGGCCGGGAACGTCGACCAGACCGAGGCGGAGATCGTCGCGCAGGTCCAGATGTGCGAAGCCCAACTCGATCGAGATGCCCCGCCGGTGTTCTTCGTCGAGGCGGTCGGTGTCGACGCCCGTGAGCGCCTTGACCAGCGAGGTCTTGCCGTGGTCGACATGACCCGCCGTGCCCAGAATCAACGTGCGGCGCGTGGGCATGTCTGGGCTAGGGCGTGGGTGGGCCGGGCACGCGGCGAATCTTCGCGCCGATCGCTCGAAGCTTTTCCTCGATGCGTTCATAGCCACGGTCGATGTGGTAGACGCGATGCAGCCGCGTGCTTCCTTCGGCGGCGAGCCCGGCGATGATCAATGCCGCAGAAGCCCGCAGATCCGTCGCCATGACCTCCGCGCCACGCAGCCGCGCGACGCCTCGCACGACGGCGCTGTTGCCGTCGAGGCGGATGTCCGCGCCGAGGCGGCGCAGTTCGGCGACATGGGTGAAGCGGTCGGGATAGATCGTGTCGCGCAGCACACTGATCCCGTCGAGTCCGCAGGCGACGGCCATCATCTGGGCCTGCATGTCCGTCGCGAAGCCGGGGAAGGGCCGCGTGACGATGTTGAAGGGTTCCGCGGCCTGGCTGCCGTCGATCTCGATGGAATCGCCTTGGTCCGTCACCGCGCAGCCACACTCGCGCAGGGCTGAGATCGTGCTCGTGAGATGATCGGCGCGGACGTCTTCGACGACCAGCTTCGAACGCAGCATCGCGGCGGCGGCCAGGAACGTGCCGGCTTCGATGCGGTCGGGGATCACGCGGATGTCCATCGGCTCGAGGACTTCGACCCCCTCGACCGTGAGCGTCGTCGTACCGATGCCGTCGATCGTCGCCCCCATGCAGACCAGGGCCTCGGCGAGCTGCGTCACCTCGGGCTCGCGGGCTGCGTTTTCCAGGACCGTCGTTCCGCGCGCCAGCACCGCCGCCATCAGGACATTCGCCGTCGCGCCGACGCTCGACGGATCGAAGGTGATTTCACAGCCGCGTAGGCCACGCGACGCGCTGGCCACGATGTATCCCGCGTCCAGCTCGATGGAAGCGCCCAGGGCTTCCATTCCCTTCAGATGCAGATCGACGGGCCTCGGCCCCCACGCGCAGCCGCCCGGGAGGCTGACGCGGGCCTGCCGCCTGGCTGCCAGGAGCGGGCCCAGGACGTAGATGCTCGCGCGCATCGTCTTCACCAGCTCGTAGGGCGCCTCCGTCCCTTCGGCCCGAGACGTGTCCACGATGAGACTGTCGCCCTCGCGCCGGGTCTTCGCGCCGAGGGTCTCGAGCACGCTCGCCATCGTCCGCGTGTCTCGCAGATCCGGCACGTTGTGAATGCGCGATTCGCCGCGCGCCAGGAGCGTCGCGGCCATGAGTGGAAGCACGGCGTTCTTGGCGCCACTCACACGCACGGTGCCCGCGACGCGGCAGGGCCCTTCGATCTCGAATTGATCCATGATTCCTCGGACTTGGCGAGAGCGGGATGGCTACCGGGGAGGATAGCGCCGATCGGTCGCGAGGCAAGGAGAGGCTGACGCTAAGGGCGACGTCCCTCACACACGCGTTCGATGCCCGCCAGGTCCCGGTGGGATCGAATCTCGACATAGCCCGCGGTGTGGAGGCGCGCCCGCGCCGCCTCGGCCTGGCCGAGCGCGTGCTCGAAGATGAGCCACCCGCGCGCGCGCAGGCAGCGGCACCCGTGGGACACCAGACGCTCGATCGCCCCCAGGGCGCCGCCCTCCCAGACCAGCGCCTCCCGCGGATCGTGGTCTCGAACTTCGGGCGCCAGCTCCGCGAGTTCTTCCGGGTCCAGATAGGGTGGATTCGAAACCAGCAGATCGCAGGCGGGGAGATCTCCGGCGAAGGCATCGGCCGCGCGCAGGTCGATCCGGGCTCCGACGTCGTAGGCCTCGGCGTTGAGCTGCGTCAGCTCGATGGCCTTCGGATTCACGTCGTAGGCGCGCAGCCGCGCCTTCGGCCAATGGTCCAGGAGCGAGATGCCTATGCAACCCGTTCCGACGCCCACTTCGACGATGTCGGAGGGCGCGCCTGTGGCGAACTCCAATTCGATGCAGCGCCGGATCAGGGTCTCCGTCTCCGGCCGTGGGATGAAGACTCCGGGCCTCACGGAGAAGACCCGGTCCAAGAGCTGCACGTCGCCGAGCAGGAGTTGCACGGGCACGCGTTGCGCGCGCTGGCGGATGAGTTCGCGATAACGATCCAGTTCCGCCGGCACGATCGGCCGCTCGTGTCCCACGTAAAGCTGCAGCCGGTTCACGTCGAGCACGCGCGCGAGCAGCAACTCCGCATCGAGTCGGGCGTTCTCGACGCCCTTCTCCGCGAGGAATTCGGCCGAGAGCTTGATCAACTCGAGGGGACGACGCAGTTCCTGTGGTCGATTCACTCTTGCTGTCAGTTCTGCTGATCCGCCAACGCCTGGCGATAGTGGAGCATCAGGGTATCGACGAGATCGTCGAGATTTCCGTCGAGGACTTCGCTCAGGTTGTGGGCCGTATACTGGATGCGATGGTCGGTGATGCGGCTCTGCGGATAGTTATAGGTGCGAATCTTCGCGCTGCGATCGCCACTTCCCACCATGGCCTTTCGATCCTGGGCCTCCGCCTCGTGCTTCTCGCTCTTGAGCTTGTCGTAGAGCTTCGACGCCAGGACCTTCATGGCCTTCGCCTTGTTCTTGTGTTGGCTGCGCTCGTCCTGGCAGCTGACGACGAGGCCCGTGGGCAGATGCGTGATCCGGACCGCGCTGTCGGTCGTATTCACATGCTGTCCGCCGGCGCCGCTCGCCCTGAAGACATCGATCCGCAGATCACCCGTCTTGATGTCCACCTCGACCTCGCCCATCTCGGGCAGGACGACCACGGTGCAGGCCGACGTGTGGATCCTGCCCTGGCTCTCGGTCGCGGGCACTCGCTGGACGCGGTGGACGCCGCTTTCGTAGCGAAGCCGCCCGTAGGCGTCCGCTCCGCGCAGCGAGAAGACCGCCTCCTTGAAGCCGCCCGTGGCGGACTCGCTCAGGGCCAGCATCTCGAGCTTCCAACCCTGGCGCTCGGCGAAGCGCTGATACATGCGCGACAGGTCTTGTGCGAAGAGAGCGGCTTCCTCGCCGCCTGTTCCAGCGCGGATCTCGAGGATGGCGTCGCGAGAATCATCCGGGTCGCGCGGCAGCAACAACTGCTCGAGCTGAGCCTCGAGTTCGGGGATCCGCCCTTCGAGGTCGCGCTGCTCTTCTTTGGCCAGTTCCCGCATCTCGCCGTCGGATTCGCTCTCGAGGATCGCTTTCGCTCCCTCCAGTTCGTCCAGCGCGTTCAGGTAGGGCTTGGCCACGCCGGCGAGATCGCGCAGCTCGGCATACTCGCGACTGAGCGCCCTGAAGCGGTCCATGTCGGCCGTCAAGGCCGGGTCCCCCATGGACTGTTCCAGCTCGGCGAGCCGTGCGAGCTTTGCTTCGAGAATGTCGCGCATGGGTCGATCGATTCGGTCAGGCCGGCAATGCGCCGTCGACGATTTCGCGATAGTGCCGCTCGGCCGCCTCGGCCGCGGACGCCTCGAGTACCGCGCGCAGGGCTCTCACGGCGACTTCGAGCTGCTCGAGCGTCGGCTCCTGCGTCGTGATCCGCTGCAACATCAAGCCAGGCCAGATGAACGGCTGAATCCACTTGGCTCCGGCGTGCTTGCCGCTGAAGCGGATGATCTCATAGGCGATGCCCCCGATGAGGGGGACGAAGCTGAGCCGCAGCAAACGGTCGCCGATCGTGTCGGGCTTGCCCAAGAGCATGAACACGAAGATGCTCGTCAGCATCACGAACATCAAGAAGCTGGTTCCACAGCGCGGATGCAGGGTGGTGAAGCCCTGGGCGTTCTCTGCCGTGAGCTCCAGCCCGTTCTCGAAGGTGTGGATCGTCTTGTGCTCGGCGCCGTGATACTGGAACAGTGTTCGCATGTCCTTCAAGCGGCTGATGAGCAGGATGTAGGCGAGAAACACGGCAAGCCGGAAGAAGCCGTCGACCACGTTGAACATGAAGCCGCTGTTGGCTCCGGTCCACTCTGTCAGGAGCAGCGGCAGATAGAAGAACAGGGCGAGGCTCAGCGCGAACGCAAAGACCAGAGTCAGGCCCAGGAGCAGCTTGTCCTTGAGCGACGTCTGCCGGTCCCCGACGTCCTCTTCCTCGAGAGCCTGCTCGGCGCTGAAGGTCAGCGCGCGCATGCCGAGCGCCATCGACTCGACCAGGTTGACGGCCCCACGCAGCAGCGCCACGCGATGCAGCTTGGCTCGCACGGCGAAGCCCCGATAGGCCTTGCACTGGATGACGATCTTCCCACCGGGGGTCCGCACGGCCGTAGCGATGGCCGTCGGGCAGCGCATCATCACGCCTTCGATCACGGCCTGGCCGCCGACCGCCAGGTCGAGACTGCGAGGGTCGATGTCTTTCGGTGCTTCGCCCATATTCATGGCAGCGGCGCTGTGTGGAAAATCGGGCGGATGAAGAGCGCCGCGGTCTGCCCGCCTCAGGACTTCTTTTTCGCCTTGTTGTACTCGCGGTCCTTGTAGCGCTGCTTGAAGCGCTCGACACGACCTGCAGTATCCACAATCTTCTGCGTCCCCGTATAGAAGGGATGGCAGTTGGAGCAGACTTCGACGTGGATCTCGGGGCCCGCGGTGCTGCGGGTCTCGAAGCTGTGCCCGCAGAGGCAGACGATCTTTGTGTCCACGTACTCGGGGTGAATCTTGGCTTTCATTCTGTAACCGCCTTGGATTGAACGACTTGCGAGGTCCGGATGGCTCGCCGAGCCATCACTTTCACGCAAATTCGCGGCTGGCCCCCTCCCGGGGCAGAACGCATAGATTAGCACAGGGGCCGAGATGCCGCCATTTGGGGGCAATCGGGGATTCTTCCCCCATGCGCCCCGCCCGAAGTTCGCCTGTCAACCGTTCATCGAATTGAGGAATTCCGTGTTTCCGTCCGTCTTCGTCAGTTTATCCAACAGGAACTCCATCGCCTCCTGCGGCGAGCGGTCGTTCAGGAACTTCCGCAGGATCCAGATCTTGTTGAGCTCTTTCGGGTCGGTGAGGAGCTCTTCCTTGCGCGTCCCACTCTTGAAGATGTCGATGGCCGGATAGATCCGCTTTTCCGCCAGTTTCCGGTCCAGCACCAGCTCCATGTTTCCAGTGCCCTTGAATTCTTCGAAGATGACCTCGTCCATGCGGCTCCCCGTCTCGATGAGGGCCGTGCCGATGATCGTCAGGCTGCCTCCCTCTTCCACGTTGCGAGCTGCACCGAAGAAACGCTTCGGGCGCTGCAGCGCATTGGAGTCGACACCGCCCGAGAGGATCTTGCCGCTATGCGGGACGACGGTGTTGTGCGCGCGGGCGAGTCGGGTGATCGAATCGAGGAGGATCACGACATCGTGGCCGTGCTCGACCAGGCGTTTGGCCTTCTTGATGACCATGGCGGCAACCTGGACATGGCGCTCGGCGGGTTCGTCGAAGGTCGAGCTGACGACCTCGCCGCGCACTGTGCGCTGCATGTCCGTCACCTCTTCAGGCCGTTCGTCGATGAGCAGGACGATGAGCGTCGCGTCGGGGTTGTAGGTCGCGATGGCGTTGGCCAGCTTCTGGAGGAGCACCGTCTTTCCCGTGCGGGGCGGCGAGACGATGAGCGCGCGCTGGCCCTTGCCGATGGGGCAGAGCAAGTCGATCACGCGCATGGAGAGATCTGCCGAACTCTCCGAAGGCTCGTCGCCGAGCCTTCCGCTCAGATGGAAACGGTCTTCCGGATAGAGCGGCGTGAGATTTTCGAAGAGGGGCTTCGCCTTCGAGACGTCGGGATGCTCGAAATTCACCGCGTCCACCTTGAGCAGGGCGAAGTAGCGCTCGCTGTCCTTCGGCGGACGCACCTGCCCGCTGATGGTGTCTCCGGTGCGCAGATCGAACTTCTTGATCTGGCTCGGCGAGAGGTAGATGTCGTCGGGACCCGGCAGGTAGTTGTAGTCCGGGGATCTCAGAAATCCGTAACCCTCCGCCAGGACCTGCAGGACACCTTCGGCGAAGATCAGGCCATTGCGCTGCGCCTGGGACTCGAGAATGTGAAAGATCAGCTCCTGGCGCCTCAGGTGGGAGGCGCCCTCGATCTCGAGTTCTTCGGCGATTTCGAGCAGCTCGGTGATGACCATCACCTGCAGGGCGCCCAGATCCAGCTGTTGGACGTTACCAGCGCGGGCTTCCGAGCTTTCCTCGGCGGGTGCGGTGGCCTCGGTGGCCATCGGGGCTGGGCTGCCATCGGCGGCGCGATTGGATTTCACGCGGCGCGTGCGGCTCGTCCGCTTCTTGCGGGCGGGTTTTTCAGCGACTCGATCGCTCATGATGACTCGTTTTCTGCGGGATGGGTTTCGTTCAACTCAACCCCTGATTTTGCACAGCCCTCGAACGAGAGCCATCCGGGAGGATAGATGCGAGACAGGCCCCAGCGGGCGCTGCCCCCAATCGAACACATCAGCCCTCTTGTGACCTGAGGAGTTCGTAGCGCTCTCTGGCCCTTTGGCCATCCTCGCTGCGACCGGCGCGCGTGAGGGCGAGATAGTAGACGCGCCAGACGAGTGGCTTGTGATCGGCCCGTGAGATCGCCTTCTCGGCGAACTCGATGGCCAGCTCCCAGCGCTCCAGCTCGAAGTGCGCATACGCGATGTTGAAGTAGATCAAATACTCTTCCTCGGGGCCGGTCGCGTACGCGAGCGCCTGCTCGGCCTTGAGGATGACCTCATCGTAGCGCTCGGCGTTGCTGTAGGTACTGATGGCCTGGAAGATGTAGTTGAACTTCTCACCATTCGTGGCGTCGGGGTCACTCTCGGCCCGACGAATGACGCGCTCGTAGAGTTCGGCGGCGCCGTCGAGATCGCCGGCATCCCGGCGAATTCCCGCGACTCGGATCTGCAGGCGGCTGTCGTCGGGGTTGTCCGCGAGCAATTGCTCGTAGAGGACGCCGGCCTCTGCGTCACGGCCGAGAAATCCGAGCATATGAGCCTTCTGATTCACCAAGTCGGCCTTCTGCTCGCCATCCGCGGGTACGAGAGCATCCACTTCTGTGAGTAGCTTCGCGACGGCGGCCTCGTCGTTTTCCTGCGTGGCCAGGTTGAAGCGCAGGCCTATCGCGTTCTTCATCGCACTGAAGCCCGCCGCGCCGCGCGGATCAATGGCGCTCGCCAGCTCGAAGTAGTGGATGGCGTCATCGAACATCTTCGTTTCGTTGAATTGGACGGCCTTATTGAAGAAGCGCGCGTAATTCGAACGGATGTTGGACTCGAGAATCTCATCGCCGTCGAGGGTGACGCCGTATTTCTCCGGCTCCAACTCGGCGGCCTTCATGAACGAGCGATGGGCGTCATGCAGTTTGATGCGCGCGGAATCGAGCTCCGAGAACTGGGCATGCTCCTCGGCGAGAACGCAGAGTGACTCGCCCAGATGAAAGTAGGCCGCCGCGTCGTTCTCATCGAACCAAAGCGCCTCGCGGAACATCTTGACGGCCTTGACGTGGTTCTCTTCGCGCTGGTAGAGAATGCCCGAACTCACCTGAGTCGACGTGCAGGCGACGATGGTGGCGAGAGACGCGAGAAAGACGAGCAGAGCCCAGTGCGGCAAGTGATTGCGCATGCTAGAAAACCCTCCGTGGGGTATTCGAGTTCTTGGGGCGAAAATGCACCTATGTCAGGTGGGAGACGGGTGCGGTAGGAGCGGCCGCTTCCAGCCGGAACTCCAGCCCATGGAGTGCCAGCCAGATGCAAACTCAGCGCGGAATGGAGTTGGAAATCTGTGGCCGCCACCCGGGGCGATTCGCACTCACACGATGGACCCGGATCAGAAAGCTCTGAGGAGCTGCAAGCCCCTGCCACAGAGGCCGCATCCATGGACATGATTACTGGACTGGAGGGCCCCTGTCAACAGCTCGGCCTCTAGAGAAGATTGAGCGGATCGATGTCCAGGTGCAGTTCCAGGCGACTGCCGCCCTTGAGAGACGAGGGCAGGGCCTCGAGGCAAGCCCCCACACGCCTCTTGCCCTCGGCCGAGAGCCCGCCTTTCAGGAGGATCTGGCCGCGATAGCGGCGGTTGATCCGCCCGATGGCCGCGCGCGCCGGGCCCAGGATTTCCACCGCCGCGTCACGCAATTCGCTCTCGAGCCGGGAGCGGAGCCGGGCGAGCGCCTCGTCGAGGAGCTCGCCGTCGGTACAGCTGGCACCGACCGCGGCCAGGCGGCGCGCCGGCGGATAGCCGAGGGCCTGCCGCTGCAGCAGTTCACACTCCAGGAAGCCCTCCACGTCTTGATCGCGCGCCGCGGCGAGGACCCGATGCTCCGGGTCGAAACTCTGGAAGATGACCTCTCCGGGGCCGGTGCGGCCGCTGCGACCCGCCACCTGCGTGAGCAGCTGGAAGGCCTTCTCGTGGGCCCGGAAGTCGGGGAAGTGAAGCCCCGAATCGGCGTCGACGACGCCGACGAGGCTGACGCGTGGAAAGTGGAGCCCTTTGGCGACCATCTGCGTGCCGAGGAGGATGTCGGCCTCGCCATCGCCAAAACAGCGCAGGATGTCGGCGTGCGCTTCTTTCCGCCTGGCGCTGTCTTGGTCGAGCCGCAGTACGCGGGCGGCAGGAAACCGGCTCTGCAGTGCCAATTCGACGCGCTGGGTTCCCGATCCCCTGCTGCGCAGGCCCGGCATTCCGCAGTCTGCGCACTGATCCGGCACGGGGCGCCGATGGTCGCAGTAGTGACATCGAAGCCGGTCGTCGGCGAGATGATAGGTCATGCTGATGTCGCAGTTGGGACAATCAATCACATGACCGCAGCTGTGACATTGGAGATAGCGTGCGAATCCGCGCCGGTTGTGCAAGATGATGGCCTGCTCGCCCCGATCGAGCACGCCCTCGAGCGTGGCCGCCAGATCGTCGGAGAGAGTCTCGATTCGACCGGAGGCGTCACGCACGCGCCGGTCGACGATCCGGACGGCGGGAAGGCTGTCCGCGCCCAGGCGGCTGGGGAGATGGAGCAGTGTGTGCTTCCCCTCACGGGCATTGTGATAACTCTCCAGGCTCGGCGTCGCCGAACCGAGCAGAATGGGGATCCCGGCGAGGCGCGCGCGCATCAACGCGACGTCGCGGGCGTGATGGCGCGGGCGTTTGTCTGACTTGAAGCTGCCCTCGTGTTCCTCGTCGACGACGATCACCCCGAGCTTCGGCATGGGCAGTAGAACCGCGCTGCGCGCCCCCACGACGATGGGAAGTTCCCCGGACGCCGCCCTCTCCCAGACCATGCAACGCTCGCCCTGACTCAGGCGCGAATGATAGGGCGCGACCTTTCCGGGGAATCGGCGTTGCAGCCGCCGCATCGTCTGAGGAGTCAGGGCGATTTCGGGCAGTAACATCAGGGCGCTGCCACCGCGCTTCAGAACGTTGTCGATGACGCGCAGATAGACTTCCGTCTTGCCGCTGCCGGTGACGCCGTGCAGAAGGAAACTCCCATGGCGCGCCTCGGCCCCGAGGCAGGAGGCGATGGCGTCCAGCGCGCGCTGCTGCTCCAGGCTCGGGACCAGTGGTAGCTCCGGTTCTTCCGCTTTGCCCCAGGGCGCCCGGCGGCCCTTCGTTCCGGGCTGCGGCGGCAGTGAGAGCGCGAGTGCTTCGCCAGGGCTGCAGGCGTAATAGTCGGAGAGCCAGTCACACAAACGCATGTGATCGTCGCCAATGACATAGGGCTCGGGCATGACCGTGAGAATCTCGCGCAGCCGGGCGACGGCCGGGCGCGTCGGGCTCAGTGCGCGGATCACTCCCCACAGCTTTCTTCGACCGAAGGGAACCCTCACGACGCTCCCGACACGCACTTGCGCCACGGGGTCGAGCAGAGGGAGCGCGTAACTGAATGTCTGTGAGACGCGCAGCGCGACGTGGACTTCGGCGTAGAGTGGCTCGGGCTTGGCTGCGCTCGTGGACATGCGGGCCAGTATCGCCTCAAGCGCCCAGGCTCCGCAACTTGGTCGAGACTTGCTATTCCGCTTTGGTCGAGCCCAGGAGCTCCTGGACGCACTGAATCAGCCGATTGGGACTGAACGGCTTGGTGATGTAGCGGTCACAGCCGGCGTCCTTTCCCTTTCGCTTGTCCTTTTCGCTGTCTCTCGCCGAGAGGAGGATCACGGGGATGTGTTTCGTCTCGCTCTTGGCTTTGATGGCCCGGCAGACCTCGAAGCCATCCAGCTTCGGCATCATCACATCGAGGATGATGAGATCCGGCTTGAGCTCGTCGGCACGAAAGAGAGCCTGCTCGCCGTCAGCCGCCGTCACGACCTGGAAGCCCTCGCTGTCGAGCGAGAAATCCAGGATGTTCAGGATGTAGGCCTCGTCGTCGACGACAAGAATGGTGCTTTTCATGCGACTCCCTGAGGCACATAGGCGAACTCGGGCTCTTCGCAGACGCGTTGCGTCTCGCTCGGCTGCTTGAGCAGGAGTTCTACTTCCGCGCGTCCCTCGCGCAGCAGACCGAGGAAGATGGGCGTCACCCGCGGGCAGAACACCTTGCCGGACTCGCGCTCCACGAGTTCCTCGAGGCTGTCCAGATCCCAGGCGAGTCGGCCGGGCCGATCAGTGAGCGCGCCATGGGCGAAGTCCACCAGACGCACGATTCGTGCCCCGAGCGGGATCGCTTCGCCCGACAGACCATCCGGGTAGCCTGTTCCGTCGGAGTTCTCATGATGGTGCACCAGGATCTTCAGAATACCCGGCGGCAGCTCGATGCCTTGGGCGAGTTCAGCGCCCGCGTGCACATGGTCGTCCACGCTCCGCCGTTCGCCCGGCGTGAGCGGCGTGACCTTGCGCAGGATTTCGGCATCCACGACGGAGAGTCCGAGGTCGTAGATGCGCAGTCCGAGACTCAGTTGCCGCAGGCCGGCGGCGTCGAGCCCGAGCCGGCGGCCCGTGTCGAATCCCATACCACCCAACCGATGACGCAGTCGGCTGCCGCGGCCGCGGCCGAGGTCGATGATCGCGGAGAGCGCGGCGTTGTCGGCGACCAGTCGGCGATGTCCGACGCGAAACACGTCGAAATCGCGCAGGGCGTGTTCCGCGCGCGCCGCGATCGCCTCGAGCAGGAGGAGGTCCTCCTCGCCGCAGTCTTCGCCGCTGTTCTTGTTGTTGACGTTCAAGACTCCAATGCAGTCGCCGCCGCGCAAGATCGGAACGGACAGAAGACTGTTGCGTTTGTACTGCGCGTGATTGAGCCGGCCCGTGAACCGTGGATCCCGCGTGATGTCACCGATCAACAGACTTCGGTTCGTCTCCCAGACATGGCCTGCGATGGCCTCGCCCTTCCTGAGCCGAACGCTCCGGACGATGTCGTCGGCGAGACCGACGGCAGCCTCCACGTAGAGCCGCTCGTCCGCCTTGTCGACGAGCATGAGTGAAGTCGTATGCACCTGCATGGTCTCCGCGACGAAGCTGATGAGGAGGTGCAGAAATTCTTCGCGGTGGATCTTCTCGGAGGCGTCGAGAGACTTGAGTTGCATCGGTTGAATGACGACACCCTTGCTGGGCAGAAGGACGACGATCCGAGCGCCCTTTTCCTGGCCGGCCTCGGCCCAGATCTGTCCGCCATGCCGTCGGACGATGTCCCGGCAGATGGTGAGGCCCAAGCCCTGCCCGCCGAAGCGGCGGGTACTGCCGTTGTCGACCTGGTGGAAGCGCTCGAAGACCCGCCGCAATTCGTCTTCGGGGATGCCGACGCCGTCGTCCTCGACTTCGATGCGCACGGCGCTCACGCCGTGGCGCAGCCGCAGGATGACGCGGCCGCCCGGCTCGGTGAATTTTCTCGCGTTTTCGAGCAGATGGAACAGCACCTCGCGCAGCCCGGCACGGTCGGCACGCACCGGCATCACCTCGGTGGGTGCTTCGAGGGCAATCGAGAGTTCGGCCTGCCGGAACTCGTCGCGCTGCTCGTCGAGGACCTCACGCAACATCACCATGAGATCCATCTCGTCGGTGATCAGATGGGCCCGGCTGTTCTCGAGCTCGGAGACCTTGAGAATGTCATTGAAGGCCTGCTCGAGGCGGTCGCTCTCATGGAGGATCACCTTGGTGAACTCCGAGACCGTTTCCGGCTTCGCGCTCTCCATCGCTCGCGACATCATTTCCGCATAAGCCTTGATGGAGGTCAGCGGCGTGCGCAGTTCGTGGCTCACCACGCCGACGAAATTGTCTTTCAGTTTCTGCACATCCTTGAGCTTCTCCGAGGCGAGCGACAGCTCGACACCCTTCTGCTCGAGGCGCCCGTGCAACCGCGCCGATGAGATCGCCAGGGAAGCCATGGCCGCCATGCAACTGAGGGTCTGCTCTTGGGACGTTGCCCAGTCGGCCGGGGCGCCTGGGGGAACCTCCACCGCGAGATAGCCCTGCGGGCCGGAACCGGCCGCCGGGAGATCGCAGAGCAGGATGCCCCACGAGCGTGCCCGACGGAGCTGTCGGTCGGGAAAGACGCTCCGCTCCAACGCATCTCCGCCCAGCACGAACTGAGAGCCGACGGTGTCCATGAGCGACGTCACCTGATCCAGCGAGACGTCGGCGTTGCTGAGCTCATGGATGAGCTGATCGTCACAGCCCGCGAATGCGCGCGGCTCGAAGAGACGCGTGCGAGAGTTGTAGAGCCTCAGGAGCACACGTTCCGCACCGAGCGTCGCGCGGACGCCCTCGACGATGTTCTGGAGGACTTGGCTCAACTCGCCTCCCTGCAGGAGGCGGCGCCCCAACTCGCCCGAGCCCGCCGCTGGCCAGGCGTTGCCGTCCGGGACACGACGGGAGTGGGGCGTGTGACGCTTCCACACCCAGTACGCGACCGCGGCGATTCCGATCAGGGCCACATGGAAGAGGACGTTGGACAACTCGACTCGCCTTGGCGAAGGAGGTGATCGCTAGCTTTTCTGCGTCTTGCTGGCGAGCAACCCTTCGACCTGCTCGACCAGCGTGGCGATCTGGAATGGCTTCCTCAGGAATAGATCGGCGCCGGCGGCGAGGGCCTCGTCCCGTGTCGAGGGCGACGTCTTCGCGCTCATGGCGGCGATGCCCATTCCCTTGTGCAGTTCGTTCTGCCGCAACAGCTTGATGGTCTCGATGCCATCGAGCTTGGGCATCATGATGTCCATGATGACGAGATCGGGTGCGAAGGTGGCGACCTTGTTCATGCAGTCGATTCCGTCGGTGGCCACATCGACGCGGTAACCCTCGTTCTCGAAGGCGAAACTCAGGATTCGAGCCAGCGGTTGTTCGTCGTCTACGATAAGGACGCGGGGCGAAGGCATGGGTCGCTTTCCTTCAGTTGTGTCCATTCTTCACGATCGATCTCGCCATTTTCCGCGAGGATGTCGATGAAGAGTCGGACGATTTCAGGATCGAATTGAGTCCCCGCCGCCTTCGCCAGCTCGCCGGCCGCTGCGAAGCCGCCTCGCGCTGCCCGATAGGCTCTGGGACTCGTCATGGAATCGTATGCGTCGACGATGGCGACGATTCTCGCGGCCAGCGGGATGTGATCGCCGCTGAGGCCGCTCGGATAGCCGGTGCCGTCGACACGCTCATGGTGGTAGCGGATCGCCTCGTCGAGCTCGTCCGGACCGAGGAATGGCGACACGAGGTCGACGCCTTCCGTCGGATGTTGACGGATGATTTCTCTTTCTTCGCTGCTGAGCGGCCCGGGCTTCTTCAAGATCTCCCAGTCGATGTTGACCATCCCGACGTCATGGACGACGCAGGCATACTGGAGCCCGAGGATCTGCTTGCGCGTGAGACCGAGACGACGGCCCAGCTCCATGGCATAGCGGACCATCCGGCGCTTGGGCTGCGTATCGCTCGTCTGAAGATCGACCAGGGCCTGAAGGGCACTGACTGTCTTCTGAAGTTCATTGCGCGAGTCTTCGAAGCGGAGCGCGCGGCTGAGCGAGTAGGTGACCTTCTCGGTCAGCGTCAGCAAGAGACTCAGGTCGTCGGGATAGAACACTTCGCCCGAAGTCTTGTTGTTGCAGTTGATGACGCCGATGATCTCATTGTTCATCGAGAGCGGAACGCTGAGCAGTGAGTTCGTCTCGTACTGCGGATGATTCGGCGCGTTTCGATCGTCCAGGTCTTCCACGTTCTCGATCAGCAGCGCACGCCCCGTCGCCGCCACACGACCGGCGATTCCCTCGCCCACGCGCGCCACCGATTCCCTGACGATGGATTCCTCGAGTCCGTACGCCACCTGGATAAAGAGCTCCGTGTGATTGTCGCTGAGCAACATGACCGAGACGATCTTGCACTCCATGAAATCGGCGACCATCCGGACGAGGAGCTTGAGCAGTTGCTGCAACTCCGGGCGCCGTGCGACCTCGCCCAACACGGTCTCGCGCGTCTCGTTGAGGCACTGTTCCTTGGGAATCGTGAAGTGAAACGTGGCACCACAGCCGAGCCCGCCGTCGACGTCGATGCGTCCGCCGTGAACCTCGATGATGTTACGGACGATGGTGAGTCCGAGCCCGCTGCCATCGATCGCTTCGCCGCTCTTATTCTTCACGCGGTAGAACTGCTTGAAGATGTTCTGCACTTCGTTCTCGGGAATCCCCGGCCCCTGGTCGGCGAGACTGATCTCGAGGGTCGAAGCCTTTTCGCGCGCCCGGGCGCGGATGAGCCCTCCCTCCGGACTGAACTTGGCGGCATTGCCGAGTAGATTCACGAAGACCTGACGCATGAGATCCGGATCGACTTCCACGCGGGGAAGAGCGTCGGGAAAATCCATCTCGACTTGCAGGTGTCGCTCGTCGAACTGCGGCCGCATCGTCGCCACTACGTCTTCGACGAGATCGGGCAGCGAGATGCTCGCGCGATGCAGCTGCCGGTTTCCAAATTCGATCTGCGAAAAGTCGAGGATGCGATTCACCATGCGCAGGAGGCGGTCGGTCTCGTGCCGAATGACGCCGAGAAATTCCTGGCGCTCGGGAAAGTCCGGACGCTCCGCGTTCATGATGAGGGCGTCCGCATAGGCGCCGATGGCGGTCAACGGCGACTTGAGCTCGTGGCTCGCGATACTCACGAAGTCACTCTGAAGCCGGTTCGCGCGGCTGAGGACCTCGTTCTCGTTGTGCAGCGCACTCAGTTCGCCACGCATTTCCGACAGGCGCGATTCGGCGGCCAACAGCGGCCGCAGCTGTGACGATATGTTCAGAAGATGGACAAGCACGTCGTCGCGGCTCAAGACTGGATGGCGCAAACCGGCGATGATGATGACGACCGCACGCCCGTTTTGGCTGACCGGAGTGGCGAGATAGCTGTCGGCCTCGTCAAACTTCGTGAACAACCCGTCGGCCTGCAGCATGGCGAACGGGCCTTCGAAGAGATCGCCTGTCTGCGCATGCACCATCTCGTGGAAGAGCTTGCTGTGTTCGATGTCGAGTTCGGCCCAGGTAGGGATCACCTGACGCCGAGTCGTCGAGATCACACGATGCGCCATCAGCCCGCTATGCCAACCCTTTCCCGGCGCTCCACCCACCGTGTCGCTGCCCGCCGGAAGCACGACGGCGGCGCCGAGAGAGATGTCCGAGCAGAGCGTGAGATTCTGGACGAGTTCCTCGAGAAGGTCCTCAGGGCCGACGGCCTCGACTTCCTCGAGACGGAGTTCCTGAATCGCGCCAGGCCGCAGCGTCTGGATGCGGAACTGCCCGGCGTGATAGCCCTCTTGGAAGATGAAGAAGTTCGGCCGGAACTTGAAGATGGTGTAGACGAGCGAGACGAGGACGGCCGTGCTGATCACGAAGCTCGCGGCGGCGACGTTTGGCTCCATGAAGCTCGCGTCGGTGATCTGGCTGTACGCGGGAAAATGCGGGATGCTCCCGGCCCGATCCATCGCCCAAACAGCGCCCAGGCCGAAGGTCGAACCGAGCGCGACTCCGTAACTCGCCTTGGGCCGGCCCAGCGCGACTGTGCTGAGGATCACCGGGAAGACCATGAAGAACATGAATGGGCTGCTGGTCAGGCCGGTAAACGTGATCAGCATGAGATTCGTGAACACGTCGGCGATCACCCAGCTCCAGACCAAGAGCCGCGTCCCGTCGAGGCCGCGCTCGAGCAGGAGATGACGCCGTCCGGCATACCAGAAGCCGAGATTCCAGAGATAGCCCAGGCAGAAGATGATCGCGACGGGACGCCAATCGAAACTGAGCTGGGCCACACTGCGCGTAAAGAAAACGATGAGCGCGCTGAGTGTCAGCTCCACCCAACGCACACCTCGAACGAGGAAGCGGAAGTTGTTATAGGTGTGGCCGAGTGTACTCATCTTGTCATTCGTGTCAGTCGGAGCGCTCGTTCACGGGCTGTGTCGATTCTTCCGAACCCGTTTCCCGCCGCTCCGTCACGACGATGCTTCCCGTCTGCGTCTTGCCGAACGACTTCAGTTCGGCGGCGGCATCGCTGACGCGACCCCAGTGCTCGTACTGGCGTCCTTGATCCGTCACGACCGCGATGGTGAGTGAGGGGAAGTCGACGCGCAGGACGCCACCCTGGCGCGCGCGCACCTCGAGATAGCCACGCTCGAGATCTTCGGGCTCGATGAGCTTCATGAACTCGGTCGAGAATCTCTCGACGATGGCCTCGCCGAGCGCCTCCGCCCCATCCGGCCCGGTCACGACGCAGAAGTCGTCGCCGCCGATATGGCCGACGAAGTCCGACGCTCCGCCGTGCTCCCTGCTGCAATCGCGGAGTAGTTCGGCGACGATGCGGATCGCCGAATCGCCGCGGGAATAGCCGTAGTAGTCGTTGTAGGCCTTGAAGTTGTCGATATCGAGATACAGAAACGAAAAACTCTCTTCGCGATCGATGCGGCCCTGGACTTCTTGTTCGATGGCGCGATTTCCGGGCAGCCCCGTCAGCGGATTCGCCTGCCGCTGCGCGCGGCTCCACTCAAGCGTGTTGCGGACGCGGAGGACGAGTTCCTTGTGGTCGTACGGCTTGGTGAGATAGTCATTGGCGCCACCTTCGAGCCCCCGGACGCGGTCGATCTGCTCGCCCTTGGCGGTGACGATGATGATGGGAATCTGCCGGGAGCGATAATCCGCCCGAAGCCTCCGGCAGACCTCGAAGCCGTCCATCTCGGGCATCATGAGGTCCAGAAGGATCAGATCGGGCAGATTCAGAGCGCCCTGGATGCGATCCAGCGCCGCTGGACCGCTCGCGGCAGCATCGACCTCGTAGCCCTGCTGCCGCAGGAGGTAGTCGAGAATCCGCCTGATGTGCGGCTCGTCGTCGACGATGAGAATTGTTTCTTTCAATGCCGACCTTCGATTTGCAGCAGAACTGCGCAATCGCGCACTCCGCCAGAATCGGTGCCCCCGGTGGACCACCCGAAGTCAAGAATAACGCAAAGTATTGCGCTAAATAAACTTACGGAGATTCACGACACGAGCTTCGAGCCAGCTAGGCCCCAAAAGGCTGCCTGGACGGCCCGTGGCGAGATCTCACGCGGTAGTCCAGTGCATGGAGCGCGCCAGCAATCCCGTCGCTGTCATTCCCAGTTTTCGATTTTTCCACGCGCGAAGGCGGGCAGCTCCAGGGGGTCTCCGCCGCGGGCGAGCAGTTTCAGCCGGCCGGCCCAGGCGATCATAGCCGCATTGTCGGTGCAGTAGGACAGAGCAGGCGGCGAAAATACGAGATTCCGCTCGGCCGCCAGCCTGGCGAAGGCTGCCCGGAGCGGCCCATTCGCCGCGACGCCACCCGCCAGATAGAGTCCGCGGATCCCCTCGTGGGCATCGAGAGCACGGCGGGTCTTTTCGACGAGCGTCTCGACGATGGCGTCCTGGAGTGCGAGGGCCAGATCGGCGGCGGCCCCGCCGTTCGTCGGGTCCAGACCCTCGATCTTGAGGCGAACGGCGGTCTTGAGGCCGCTGAAGCTGAAATCGAGGTTTCCCGAGGCCCAGAGGGCGCGCGGCAGTTCGACCTGCGCCGGGCGTCCCTCGCGCGCCAGCCGCTCGATGAGCGGCCCACCCGGATAACCGAGCCCCATGAGCTTGGCGGCCTTGTCGAAGGTCTCGCCGGCCGCATCGTCGAGGCTGCGGCCGATGCGCTCGTACACGCCATATCTGGCCACGAGGACCGTCTCGGTGTGCCCGCCGCTGACGACGAGCACCACGGCCGGCAGCTCCATGCGGGCTTCGATGTCGTTGGCGAGGATGTGACCCTCGATGTGATGCACGCCGACAAACGGCTTTCCCAGCCCGTAGGCCAGGCTCTTTCCCCAGCTCGCCCCCATGAGCACGGCGCCGATGAGGCCGGGGCCGGTCGTCGCGGCGACGGCTTCGACCTGTCCGAGCCGCCAGCCGGCTTCGCGGAGGGCGGCCTCGGTGACCGGGAGCAGATTGGTCAGATGGGCGCGCGACGCGAGTTCGGGGACGACTCCGCCAAAGTGCTGATGGAGGTCGACCTGACTGCTGACCATGTTGGCGTGAACGCCACCTGCATCCACGCAGGCGACGCTGCTCTCGTCACAGCTGGTTTCGATGCCCAGGACTCGCATGGCCGAACCTCAGCGCCGCCAGTTCTCGATCTCGAGGATCACCGCCGGCAATTCGTCCAGAAGATCGCGAGCCATCAGCGAAGCGACGCCGGCGCGCCGCTCCAGGCGGTCTCCCGCTCTCCCGTGCAGATACGCAGCGATGCATGCGGCCTTGAATGGATCGTATCCTCCCGCCAGGAGCGCTGCGACGCAGCCGGCGAGGACGTCGCCACTTCCGGCCGTGGCGAGACCCGGCCCACCGCTGCCGACGACGGCGAGGCTTCCGTCGGCGGCGGCGACGAAGCTCGGCGCTCCCTTGTGGAGCAGGACGCAATTCCAGCGCGCCGCTGCCTCACAGACGATCTCGACCCGATTCGCGGCGATCTCCTCCGAAGAGACCCCCAACAGGCGGGACAATTCGCCGCTATGAGGCGTGATCACGGTGGCCCCCGTGAACCTGGGAGGCCTCTGCAGGCGGGCGAATGCGTTCAGGGCGTCGGCGTCGACGACGAGGGGGCACGAGGCGGCGGCCACGAGAGCCAGGAAGAGATCTGCGGTCTCGAGATCGCTGCCGCCGCCGGGCCCCAGGAGCAGGGCAGCCTTGCGTTCGAGTCGTTTCAGAATCCCGCCGAGCGCAGAAGGCGAGAGGCCGCCCGACGCCGTCTCGGCCACGCCGTGCACCAGAGTCTCGACACAGTGGGCGTCGACGCCGTTGCGTACGCTGCCCGGGACCACGGCTTCCACGAGACCACTGCCCGCCCGATGGGCGCCGTTGCACGCGAGGGCCACCGCCCCCGACATCCCTGCCGAACCCCCGACGCAGAGAACGGCGCCAGCCGAATACTTGTGCGCGTCGATGGGCCTCTCTCTCCACCAGGCCGCCGCGAGCAGCCGATCGACGTAGAGGGCGACATCCTCACTGCCGCGGACCTGGCTCTGCACCAGTTCTGACGAGAACTCGAGATCCACGCGCTCGAGCCGTCCGCAGTGGGCCCGCCCCGGGGGCAAAACATGTCCCCATTTCGGGAACCCGAGACAGAGAGTCATGTCGGCGACGACCGCGCTCGCATCGATCTGTCCGGTGGCGCCGTCCAGGCCCGTGGGAGCGTCGAGGGCGACGACGCGCCGCGACAATT
>Ga0326597_10003491_pt1 | contig 22634 bp, 24 predicted proteins | sample RVTome_12_FD_203789 | JGI IMG/M metagenome (GOLD analysis project Ga0326597, IMG submission 203789) | Soil microbial communities from uranium-contaminated site in the Upper Colorado River Basin, Wyoming, United States - RVT100D185 | ecosystem: Environmental > Terrestrial > Soil > Contaminated >...
TTCCCAATCCGGGCGCGGCGTGCATTTCAAGAACAGCGGGATCCCATAACGTCTGACCGGCGACACGCTACGCGGATGCAATACGCCGCCACCGGCAGACGCGATCTCTTGCGCTTCACGGTAGTGCAGCGTACGCAGCAGGCGCGCCGATGGGACAGCCTGTGGATCCGAACTGAAGAACCCAGGTACATCGGTCCAGATTTCGAGCCGGCGGGCGCTGAGCTTTGCGGCTAGATAGGCGGCGGACGTATCCGAACCGCCGCGACCCAGCAAGACTGTGTCACCGGCGTCGTTCCGTGCGACAAATCCTTGCGTTAGCGTGAAACCGTCACGGGCGGCCAGATCGGCCTGCAGGGCTTCGTCGGGTGCGAAGCTGCAGGGTGCCGACAGGAATCCTGCTCGTTCGGTCTGATCCGGTAAGGCGACGCTATTGAGCAGCTCCCTCGCATCGCGCCACTCCGCTGGCAATCCTTGCTGCTGCAAGTACGCGGCACCCAGAGTCGTTGCTGCCAGTTCACCCGTCGCCATGATGCGTGCCAACACGCGCGGGCTGATCTCCCCGACCAACCTTACGCCATCGATAAGCTGCTGGAGAGTCTCGAAATGCCCATCACACAGTCCGGCAGGCAAGCCGAGATCGCGCGCGAGCGCTTCGTGGCGCTCCCGGATCGCGCCAATCTGCTCAACGCCGCCGTCTTGAATCGCGATCTGCGGCAGCGCTTGCAGAGCATTGGAAACGCCCGCGAGTGCCGAGTGCACGACGAACGGCTTCAAGCCGTCGGCGATTCGCTCACGCAGCAAGTTTGCGATGATCTGCCAGCTTGCCGCCGTCGATACGCTCGTGCCGCCAAATTTCATGACGACGAACGGTGACTGCGGAAACGCCGTAACGATCGGCTGATCCCCAAACCTTGCGTGTACAACGCTGTCCATAATTTCGCCTCCCCTAACAAAAAAACCCGCTGGGATCTCCGCAGCGGGTTTTTCGACTGACCGTGGCCGTGTGCGGCTTAGCGCATAGGCACGAGCGACCCGCGAGCGATCCGCTTGCGCATGATCATCTTGGGGGTCGTCATATTCCAGCCGATGCAATTCATGGAGCGGAACTTATAGCGTACCGGGAACTGCGTCAAGCGACGTCGTCGATCGATCGGTCCGTGACGGCACCATAAGAAGCCGAACTCACGAGACGCGCGTACTTCGCCAGCAAGCCGCGATCCGTCTTGGGTGCGGGTTGCTGCCAGCGCGCGCGACGCGCGGCCAACTCGGCGGCGTCGAGCTCGACATCGATCGACTTGGCCACCGCGTCGATGGTAATCGTATCGCCATCTTGCACGAGCGCGAGTGGCCCGCCTACGGCGGCCTCGGGCGTTACGTGACCCACGACGAAGCCGTGGCTGCCACCCGAGAATCGACCATCCGTAATCAAGGCGACTTTTGCGCCGAGCCCGCGGCCGATAATCGCGCCCGTCGGGCTGAGCATCTCGCGCATGCCAGGCCCACCTTTAGGACCTTCGTAGCGAATGACGAGCACATCGCCAGCCGCGACGGTGCCGTTCAGTATCGCTTTTAGCGATGCTTCCTCCGACTCGAACACGCGGGCCGATCCGACGAAGCGATCGCCTTCCTTGCCCGAGATTTTTGCGACCGCGCCCTCCGGTGCGAGATTTCCATAGAGCACGGCGAGATGACTGTCGGGCTTGATGGGTTGATTGAGCGGACGGACAATGTCCTGATCGCTAGGATATGGCGATACGTCCGCTAAATTTTCGGCAAGGGTCTTGCCGGTCACGGAAAGACACTGCCCGTGCAACAGATCGGCATCGAGCAAAGTCTTCATCAAGGGCTGGATGCCGCCAATGCGGATGAGTTCCGACATCATGTAGCGTCCGCTCGGCCTGAGGTCCGCGAGCACCGGAACTCGTGCACCGATTCGCGTAAAGTCATCGAGACTCAAGTCGACCCGTGCGTCGTGGGCAACGGCTAGCAGATGCAATACAGCATTCGTGGAGCCGCCAAGCGCGATGACCATCGTGATCGCGTTCTCGAACGCCTCTTTGCAGAGGATGTCCGACGGCTTAATGCCACGGTTAACGAGGTGCATGACGGCCGCGCCGGCGCGCTCGCAATCCCCGCGCTTGGCACCGGACACCGCCTCTTGAGCCGAACTATTAGCGAGACTCAATCCCAAGGCCTCGATCGCCGAAGCCATCGTATTGGCCGTATACATGCCGGCGCATGACCCAGGACCCGGAATGGCAGTCGTTTCGACTTCCCTGAGTTCCGCTTCGCTAACCGTGCCCGCAGCGACGCCGCCAACAGCTTCAAATACCGACACGATATCGCGGTGCTTGGGACCGGGCTGAATCGTACCGCCGTAAACGAAGATCGAAGGCCGATCGAGACGCGCCATGGCCATAACGCAGCCCGGCATATTTTTGTCGCAACCGCCTATCGTGATCAGTCCGTCAAATCCTTCCGCAGCCGTCACCGCTTCGATTGAGTCGGCGATGACCTCACGGGACACGAGCGAGTAACGCATCCCCGCGGTACCCATCGAGATTCCGTCCGAGACGGTGATCGTATTAAAGATCACACTTTTGCCGCCGGCGCCGTCGCAACCGCCAGCAGCGATCGCGGCAAGGTCGTTGATATGCATATTGCACGGAGTCACCATGCTCCAGGTCGAGGCAATCCCGATTTGTGGCTTGGCGAAATCCTCGTCGCGAAAACCGACCGCGCGCAGCATTGCGCGGCTCGGTGCCTGACTGAGGCCGTCCACGACAATGCGGGAATATCGGCGCGGATCAACGTTGCTGTCGTCGCTCAAGGTCAATTATCCATTTAGGGGAAGCGGGTCGAGATTATGGTGTGCGGACTCCGAGTGAGCAACCGCCCCCGGAAGATTGCAGCCCGCTCTTCGGCAAGGCCCACGTAACATCGCGGGACGCCTGGCCCACGCGCCGGCGTCCCCGGCATTCCCGAGACCTACCGGCACGAGTATTATTAACTGTCAACGTCGCGCCCGAGCATCCATGGAAACATCGAACACAGGGATCTTCAGCTTCAGCCACGCGGGAAGCTATATCGAGGCCCTCTCGCCCGAGACCGAAAAAATGAGCCTCGTCGAGCGCGGGAATCTCATTTTCCTCGACAAATGTCTGCACAAACATTGGCGCCTCGGTCAGAACGTCATTCTGACTTGGTGCCTTAGCAGCGACGGCGTCGCCGTGCTCATGGTGCCGAACTACGCGGTCGCTGCCTATTCCGCCCAGGCGAACACTCCGCCGCTCGCCGACCATGAATCGCCGAAGCCTTCGGAGGAGTTCTTCAAGTCCCTCATTTCGGGGCGCCGCCGGCTGACGCCCCGGCAGATGGAGAACGTGGCGCGGCTGCTCGGCAGTAAACCCATCAATATTAAGTTGCGGCAGAAGATTACCGACACACCGACATCCGACCAGATCATCGAGAAGCTGGTCAAACGCTACAGCATAACCTACGTGGCCAATCGTGCGGTCGCGCTATTCGATATCGTCGGTTTCAGCCTCCTGACGCCATTCGAGCAGATGACCCAGATCAATAGCTTGTCCTATTCGATTAATTCGGCCCATAGCAAGATGCTGGCGCAGAATATTGGCATCGATTTTGGCAGATCGACTACGGGCGACGGTTTCTATCTGTGGAATAGAGAGATCGGGCTAGATGCCGATATTATGCTCTACCATTTGATGCATCTCGTATTGGCCGACAACGCGATCGCTCGCAGTAAGGGCGAAGCCAACGCGGTCCCGCAGCTTCGGGCAGGCTTCCATCTCGGTAGTAGCTACGAATTTTACCAAGCTGAGGGACTAAATCCGACGCTCTATAACTATATTGTTGGTGACGTTACTGTCGAGCTCGCGCGCATGATAGAGCGCGCGCTGCCTGGCCAAATCATGGTTGGCGAGTTTCCGAGTCAAGAAGCTAGCCGTGAAAAAGCCGAGTCGACTGCCCACGGGCTCGACTCAATTACATTCGTGGAGCAGGCGACCCGCAGCCTCAAACAGCTCGACGGGCTCGAGCTTTCCGGCGACAAAGTCGAGTCGATCAAATGCTATCTGACGGGCACGCGCTTAAAGACGGGCAGCTTCAGCATTCGGCGCATCACGATCAGCGATAAACATGGCATATCACGTAATGTATTCAACGCTAAGGTCAACATCTACCGGCGCCATGCCGACCCCATCTTACTCGGGATCGAAGACCGCCAATTTAGCTCGGATAGACTTCTGCCAGGAACGACCGAGCACCTGATTAAACGCGGCTAGTGGCTGCGCCGCGAGGGGCTCACTGACACTCAGGCGCTATCGGCCTTGCCCAAGGGCTTGGGGCTGACTATCGTATCTGCCGTCGAAGCGCCCGCGGGTCGCTTTGAAATGTCCGTCCGCGCGGCGGGCCTGCGCCCGTGCGGCCCGACAAAATTAATCTGATGATGCCCGACGGCAATAATATCGCCGTCGTGTAGCTCATGCTGACTGACGCGACGACCGTTGACGAAACACCCATTGGTACTGTTCAGATCGATGAGCATCCAGCCACCTGGCGTTTCCATAAAAAGATTCTGATAGCGACTGACGTACGAGCTGTCGAGGCTAATATCGCAGTTGTGGTCCCGGCCCAAGACCATGCGTGGCCGGTTTAACGTGACTTCGGCAATGACATCACCACGACTCGTCACGAGTAGGCGCGCCGTCTCTAGCTTGAGCTCGCCAGGGTCGGACTGCTGGACGGAATCCGCGGAGAGGGCCTCCTCGAGATCCCGCCAGCTGGCTGGATCGTAGCGCAGATTGAGCCGCTCGGCCGCGAGCGAGACCAACTCGGTATCGAGCGCGGTCTTACCCTTCGCTTCGGGACCTGTAGCGAGAATGTTGAGCGCCTCGAAACAGAGACTATTGACGTCGCCGATAACCCCATGGGTATAAGCATAGATCGTTCGCACCGCCTCATCGGAGAATAGCGTTCTGTCCTCCTCACCACCGACGCCGTGCAGCACGGCGCGAATATAGTCGGCGACTTCGTTGAGCGAGAAACTGCCGAGCCGATGATGCATGCAGGGCGCATGCGGACCCCCGCTGAATTCGGGCATTATCTGACTGACGAGATCTTCGCTGCGCGAGATGAGGACGAGTCGGATCAGCGGTCGGTTTTTATAGCGCAGGCCGATCAGCCACTCGAGTTCGGCCAAAGCCGCCTCGGAAAGCCGCTCGAGCGGATCGGCGACGAGCAGCATCTTGGCATTCTTCGCAGCCTGATGGCGCAGATACACCTCGAGAATATTGCGTAGCTCCGTCGCCGTTGCATCGATCGTCGGCATGCCGAGATCGCGTAGGACCTTGTGCAGAAACAGCTCAGTCGTCTGAATCACCGCGCCGATCAAGCTGACCGTACTATCGTCGAGTTCCTTTAAGCGGCGTTCGATCAGTGAGGACTTGCCGATACCTCCCCGGCCACTCAAAAACAGACAGTGCAGCGACTGATCGAGGATCCGCTCAACTTGCCGTAGAGCAGCCTGCCCGGCGACCGATTGAAAACGCGGCCGAACCAGCTTTGGAGCGAAGGGATTAGACTCCAGCTTGTACTGCTCGAGAAACATGCGGATAGTAATTTCGGCCTTAACTTTATGTTTCTTTGCGGCCGCATTACTGCAATGCTGCGCTAGCGGCCCGCTTGAGCTAATACTGCCCCCCGCGGCTACCGATGGCAATTCGGCTTTTCCGCAAGGCCCACGGGTATTAAAACCACACGTCACCTGGGTTTAAAGATAATTTTGATATTTCAACTGTAGGTCAATGTAATATATAGCTTTTTATCATTACGCAGACTTCAGTGCCCCGAGGCCAGCCCGCATCAGCGTCTCAGACCTTACGGCTGCGCTGACTCGCGAGCGAGAAATCCGGGTACCACGAGAGTTCTGCGCCCGCACCGAGCGTGCGGGTGCGCACATCGAGCATGAACGGCCGCCCGTCCCTTAAAGTGCGCAGCCCTTGGCGGATGGCAGGTCCGAGCTCATCCGTATTGGTGACGACGGCACCCGGTATGTTGTAGGCAGACGCGAGTTTCGTGAAATCTACGTCGGGATCGCCGAGATACGACACGTAATCCCGGTTCGCCTGACCCGCCCGGCCATTGCGATTGAAAATCTGCCAGCGCGTTTCCTCGTAACTACGGTTATTGGTCACTACAGTCATGACCGGGATGTCGTAGCGGGACATCGTCCATAGCGAATCGGTTTGGCCGAACAAAAACCCGCCGTCGCCCTGGATCGAGATGACTTGGCGGTCGGGTAGCGCCAATTTGACGCCAGCCGATGCACCGACACCCCAGCCGAGCGCGCGGCCTTCTGTTCGGCCTATTTTCGTCTTGGCATCGTCGGCAAACGGAAAGTAGCTCATGATTTTCTGCTCTGTGCCAACTTCTTCCACGATGACCGCATCACGGTCGGCCTGTGCATCGAGCTCGTACATTAGTCGTTGCCAGGGCACCGGCTCGCCCTGGCTGCGGCGCGCCGCCGCTTGACGCGATGCGCGTACCTGCTCGGTATGCGCCGCACAGCGCGCGCGGCGCACGGCTGTGCGCTCACGGATCTGCGCCGGCGTCGCCAGCGCCGTAACCGCATCGATTAACGCACGAGCTACCTCGTTCAAATGCCCGACTAGCGCACTCGCTAGCGGCGTATTACGGCCGATGGATGTCGGGTCGACGCTCGCATGTATCACGGCAACGTCGGAGAAATTTCTGCTGACAGGAAACCGTGCGCCGAAATTCAAGAAGCAATCGATCGGCGTCGGATTGGCCTGCAGGTAGCTCTGGATAGCGGGTAACTCACCAATATAGAGCGGGTGAAAATTTGGAAAATCGGCATAGAAGCTACGATGCTGCACGACCGGCAGCGCCAATAGCTCGGCAAGTTCCACGAGCGCCGCGCGCGCGCCCATCTGGCTGACCTCGGGTCCGACGTAGAGTAACGGCGAGGCGGCTTGGAGCAAATATTTCGCAGCCCGCTCGACCTCCTGAGCATCCGGACGCAGCGCCATAGGTATATTGAGCGCTTCACGGGCAAAGATAGTCGATGTCAGATCACGCGCGTACAGATGGTCGCGCGGAATGCGCACGTGAACCGGGCCGCCTGGCAGTGCACTGGCGACCTTGTAGCCCTTGCGTACCCACTCCGGGATACGTTCCGGCTCGTGCACTGTCCAGCGCCACTTCGTGTATGGCTGGACCGCCGCGAGCCAATCATCGAGATCTTCGTGGCTATCGGTGCCTTCGCGTTCCGGATCCGCATGGTCGCTAAAGAGCACCAAGGGCGTGCGATCCTTCATCGCGTTGTACATGTTTGACGAAGAATGCGGCAATCCCACGCGGCTGAACATGCCGAAACCGGTCTTTCCGGATGCTTTCGCATAACCATCGGCGATACTGACGAGCTGGCCTTCGTGTGTGGCCTGTATCATTTGTAGCTGCGGCCGATCGACGAGCGCATCGCAGACGGGGCCAAGACCTGAGCCGTTGCAGACGAATAAGTACTCGGCGCCCGCCTCGAGTACTTGCTCGACCAACAGGTCCGCGCCGGTACCCGTTACCCGGCGCGTGAGGTTAGCCGGCAATTCGGAGCCCGGCATGAGGGGCGCGACAGAATCGAGCACCGACTGAGCGGCTGCCGTCGTGAAGCTCGCTGCGGACATCCCCGCCAGAAACCTGCGCCGGGATATCTTTGAATTGATTAGATCATCGACTAAGTCTTGCATGGGCTCGCTCCGTAAAGTCGCGTTACTGTCCGTCGACGGCGAAACTGTCGATCAGATACTGCCGGACCAGCTCGAGCTGGTCTGCGTGTATCGGCGCACCGCGAGCGACCATATCGTAGAGGATGAACTCCCAGTCTGCGGCTCGCATATTGCTCTCGATGAGACGCGTCAAGGGATGGCATTGACTGCAAACTAACAGTACCGTGTCTCGAGCAGCTCCCTCGGGAAAGGGATTTTGACCAATGCTCTGGAATGGTAGCAGCGCAAACGCGGTGACCGCGAGAGCGCCGGCCGACTTTATACTACTAACGTCGAATATCATCATAGTTGCGCTGCTCGGGCGAAAGCTAGACCAATCATAAGGCTGATACTCCACAGCGTCTACGTGCGCACAGCGGCCCCCGCGGATACACCGTCGCACATGTCACTCGCACGTAACACTGACGAACTCATTGCCTTGCTCAAATGCGACAACTTCCGACTCGGCGGGCATCGACGGTCGCAGATCGATGCCCAGCAGCCGCCCTGCGTAGACTTCGCGCTGCACGTCGGGATCATTCGGGTCGCTCGGCATACGATCGATAAAGTTCGAGGAGGAGGATTTTTATTGCGCCTAATCGCCAGCGATTTCCCCAGCCGATCGCGCTGACCACGCGCGCATGCGCCGCGGCGCCTTATGTACCGAAATTCGGGAGCCTAGACAAATCCCGGCAGGCGAAAACCGTCCGGTTGGCGACCGGTCGGACGGGTTAAAGACCACGGCCACCGAACGAGGCGATAGCGAAAAAGGGACGCGAAGCCAATGCTACACTCGCCCCGCAATTGCGCTTGATATCAATACGCCGAGGGGCCCGTGCAGTGAACCGCGTCAGTCGCAAATTACTTCGCAGACTCCGGCCGCCCGCAGATCTTGCCTAGTAAAGTCGAACCTACGCTCGGGCCGCCAGGCTCTCGCGACTGGTGGGCTCGGCTCTTGCGCGAGGGCTTTGGCCTATCATTTTGGTGTTTTGCCGGTTTTGCGTTCTGCGCAGGCCTGGTCTGCTACCTGGTCCTAGGTGCGAGCGCCTTCGCCACCGTCATATCGGAAGACTTTGAGCGCCTGACCGGCACACTCGCTCGTGTCGCGGCGGCGCAGGTCGTTGCCGGCTTCGTCTGGGTGCTGCTGAGTCGCGAGCGGCTGCTCACGCTCGTAGGCCCAGACAATGCACACCGCGGGGTCATCGTCGCCACGGCGGCTGGAATCATCACGCCCGGCGGCCCCGCCTCCGCTTTTGCTCTGCTTGCAGTACTGGCGAGCGCGCGCGTGGACCGCGGCGTGCTCGTTGCCTATATCACCAGTTGGGCGTTACTCGGCGCGCAACGAATCGTTGTCTGGGATCTGCCGCTGATGGGCGCGGAGTTTTCTGCGATTCGCTTTCTCGTATGTGTGCCGCTCCCGGTGGTTGCCGGGATGATCGCACGGCGCCTGCCGCTAGCGCTGATTCCCAAGACTGCCACACGCTCCGCTCCCAAGAGCCAACCGTGAGCCTGGGTCTGGCGATCATACTCACACTGATGCTCCTGCTCGGCGGAGTGGCTCGGTCGCGTGGAGCCGACTGTTTTGAGAGCGGCTTGATTCGAAGCGCCGAACAGATCCTCACGCTTTTACCACGCATGCTGTGCGCGCTCATCGGTGCGAGTTTTGCCGTACAGTTGATACCGACAGAATTTATCGGTGCGTATCTAGGCGAGGACGCCGGAGTCATCGCAATTGTCATCGGTTCGGTCACCGGCATGCTGATCCCCGCAGGCCCTGTCGTCGCATTTTCGATCGCAGCCGTGTTCGCGAATGAAGGAGCATCCGCGCCGGCTCTGGTTGCATTCATCACCTCCTGGAGCGTGTTCGCCTTGCACCGCGTGTTCATATTCGAAGTTCCCTTGCTCGGACTCTCGTTCTTGCGCCTGCGTCTATCGTCAGTCGTGGCACTCCCGTTTCTCGCCGGCGGTCTCGTGCTCGGCTGTGCGCGAGTGCTCGAGATGTTAGAGACGGTGTATACTTTCCGTTGACGCTCGATCGCTCGGTCATAGCTACGCGTGCGAGCATAAGGAGACGGAATGTCCGTAGAACCGAAACCCCAGGGACAAGACAGGGTCGTCTGGGAGCGCTGGTCTAAGAAAAGAACCTTCGTGCGCGGCCTCGAAGGAACGTACGGCGAACTCATGCAGGAGCTGTTCTCCCAGCCGCGAATTTACCGCGCGAAAAATTTGAAATGGAAAGGCGGCCCACAGAACTTCGGTAAGAAAGTCATTAACCCCCAAGCGGTCAGAATTGCACAATCCATCGAATCACATTTAGACGTTTTTGCCCCTGGGGGACACGGACAGAAACACGGCCACATGAACAGTGCCGTGTTCTTCGTCCTCAAAGGCAAGGGCCATGACGTGCACGACGGCCAGCGGCTTGATTGGGAGGCTGGAGACGCTTTGATCGTCGAAAACTGCTGCGTACACCAGCACTTTTCGGATGATCTGGATAACGAAACGATCGTCCTCATCATGAAGGCCAAGCCCCTATTCCTATTCATGCACCTGATCTTCCAGAAGATGGTGGAGTACCCCCCGACGGAGCCGGTCCCAGGTCAGGAAAACTACACTCCGCCGAGTTCGCTTTGAGCAGCGAAAACGGCTCCTAGCAATAACCGAGATATTTCGATGAGTTCAAAACCTTCTTTCGTAAGCGACATCGAGCGGGCCCGCGCCCGCACTGAGTTGACAGCAAATTTCTACGCCCAGGCTCTAGAGGCGTCGAAACAATTTCGGCAGGAGTATCGGCAACGGACTAAAGTCGTCAAAGCGGATCAGATGCCGATGGAACGCACGGCCGACGGCCTTATCAAACACATCGTTAATGAAGGCATGAATACGACGGAGTGCTGTATCGATGTCTACATGCAATTCATTCCACCCAATGGCGCCACAGGCACGAGCCGACATTTGTCCGAGGAAGTCGCCTTCGTCATCGAAGGACACGGCTATGATCTTCACTACGATGTGAGCTTTAAGTGCGAAGAAGAATTCATCTGGGAATGGGACACCAATCCGAAGAAGTTCGAATGGGGCCCCGGAGACTATATTTATATTCCGCCGTACTGCGGGCACAAACGCTTCAATTCTGATGGCCAAAACGAAGCCCGCGTTGTCGTCATGAACAACAGAATGCTGAAACCGATGGGCTTCCACTGGTTCGACCAGCTAGAGCCAGCTAAAGGCTTCGAAGACCTGTGGGTGCCTCCAACGAATTGAGGCGCGCTCAGCCGCAATGCGAACTCGCATCCCAACCCTCGTGGCGCTAGCAATCGCGGGCTTTTCCGGATCAATAGCCTCGGCTGAGCCGGGTTTTTACACGGGCAAGAACCTCACCTACATCGTCGCGACCAACGCCGGCGGCGGCTACGACGCTTATGCGCGCTTGATCGGCCGTTATCTCGAAGGCCATCTCGACGCCGCACACGTGATCATTCGCAACGTTCCAGGCGCGGGTCATCTGGTCGGTGCCAACACGCTCGCACGATCGAAACCGGATGGCTTGATTATCGGCACGTTCAATGCGGGCCTAATCTACGGACAACTCGCGGGCAATCCAGCCTTGCGATTCGATCTGCGTTCGCTCGGCTGGATCGGCAAGGCCGCTGGAGAGCCGCGTGCCATCATCGTCTCAACCGGATGCGGGATTGTGACGGCCGACGATCTGATCGCCTCAGACACGCCCATCGCCTTTGCAGGGGCCGGCATTGGCTCGGCGTCATATGCCGATACCCGGCTGCTCGCCGAAGCCTTGGGGCTGAACGTCCGGATCATCCCGGGCTACGACGGTACGGAGGGGGAGATGGCCATGATGCGCGGCGAGATTTGCGGGCAAATTGCATCGACGAGCTCGGTCGAGGCCTTTGTTGCCGCCGGCTACGCCAGGTACATCTTGGCGGTCGGCGGTAATATCGAGGGCGTACCGAACGCCATTGGCTACGCCCGTGACGAACGCGCGCGACGCATCGTGCGGCTCGTCAGCGTAATGGCCGAACTCGGACGTATTACGGCTGCGCCCCCCGGCGTGCCCGCGAAGCAGCTTGAAGAGCTGCGTGCCGCCTACCGCGCGGCCCTCGAGGACCCAGATCTACGCGTGGAAGCCGCCCGGAGGCGGCGCCCAATTGAGCCGGCGTATGGCGACGATGTCGCGCAATTAGTCGCTTCCGCACTGGACCAGCCGCCGGAGATCATCAATATCATCACGCGCGTGCTAAACGCCGAAAGCAGGCGCGCCGGGGATCCGGCGCAGACCCAACAACGTCAGTTAGTCTTCGCCGGGACACACTGATCGAGGGGACCGGCAACACGTCTCTACGACCGGAGCGGCACCGCTAGTCAGCAAGACTGAGCGGGATTCGTGTCCCTCAGGATTTTTTCGGAGCATAAAGAATGGATCTCGGGGGAATCTTTGCCGCACTGCTCGACGTGGTCGGTTCGCCCTACCACATGCTGCTGCTGTTAATCGCCGTCCCCTTTGGCATGTTGTTCGGCGCAGTCCCCGGCCTCGGCGGCAAACTCGGCATCGTGCTGGCCATCCCGTTCGTATTTGGTATGGATCCCTTAGCCGGTGCGATATTTCTGATTTCGATGCACTCGGTCGTGCACACGGGCGGGGCCATCCCCAGCATCTTGTTTGGTGTCCCGGGCACGGGTCCCGACGCGGCTACGGTTGTCGACGGCTTACCGATGACGCGCAAGGGCGAAGCCGGCCGCGCGATCGGCGCAGCGCTCGGGGCCTCCGGCGTTGGCGGCGTCATCGGCGGACTGTTTCTTTTGGCGGTCTTGCCATTGCTGCGCCCGGTCGTGCTCGCTTTCGGCCCGGCCGAGTTCTTTTTGCTCGCGCTCTTCGGCATTACTTTCATCGCGATGCTGTCCGGGGACTCGCTTAGCAAAGGCCTACTCGTCGGAATGTTTGGCCTTATGTTGGCGACCGTCAATCTCGACCCACAAACCGGTACCCAGCGGTACACGTTCGATCAACTTTTCCTTTGGGACGGCATCGACATCATCACTGCGGTGCTCGGCATTTTTGCAATTCCCGAAATGCTGGCCTTGGGCGCCGCGGGCGGCTCGATCGCAGCGCTCGGAAAACGCAGCGCGACTAGCTATGGATTTGGAGGCGTTCTACAGGGTATCGGCGACGTGTTTCGCCACTGGGGCCTCACCATTCGCACCTCACTAATCGGCGCTTTCATCGGCATGATCCCCGGGCTCGGCGGGGACGCCGCCTCGTGGCTCTGCTATGGGCACGCCGTGCAATCCTCGAAGACCCCAGAACGATTCGGCAGCGGTGCCGTAGAAGGCGTTATCGCTCCAGAGACCGCGAATAATTCGAAGGAAGGCGGCTCGTTGCTACCAACTCTATTTTTCGGCGTACCGGGTTCCTCCGGAATGGCGATCCTACTAGGCGCATTCGTTATGCTCGGGATCCAGCCGGGACCGGAGCTCGCGCTCACAGGGATGGATGTGGTCTGGGCCCTGATCTGGGCATTGATGATCGCCAATGTCCTGGCAGTCGTCATGTTCTTCGTGCTCGCCCCCAGTTTTAGCTACCTGAGTTATGTGCGAGGCAGCGTCTTAATCCCGTTTGTGCTGACGCTCACTTATTTGGGCTCTTACCTAAGCCACCGGGCTTGGGAGAACCTCGTCCTGCTGACCGCGCTCGGCGTGCTCGGGTACTTCATGAAGAAATATGACTGGCCCCGGCCACCTTTCGTCATCGGCTTGATTTTAGGGCCAATCGTCGAGGATTCGTTTCATAAAGCGATGGCGCTGTGGGGCCCGGCTTTCCTACTGCGTCGCGGGTCACTGTTCATGCTCGCGCTGATCGCCGCCAGTATCGGCGCGTATGTCTGGCAGCTGCGCAATAAGTCGCGCGGGAGCCTAGCGTGACGCCGCGCACCTTCCTCAATGGCCGATTATTGACGGCAGTCGTCATGCTCGCGATATTCGTGGCGATGTCGATCATGGCCTTGGGGTTCCCGGCAAAAGCCCGCCTGATGCCGCTTCTGTTCGGTATACCCGGCTCCGTACTCGCGTTAGCTCGAGTCATCGTCGAGCTACGAGCGTCTGAGCATATGAGTGACGTAGAGAAGAAAGGAAACGAACGAGCGCAGCAAGGCGAACAGCAGATGTTTGTCTGGCTCATCCTGTTTTTTATTGGAATCCTACTTTTCGGCTTCATCTATGCCGCGCCGGTTTTGGTTTTCGCGTTTCTATGCGTCGGCAAGAAAGAACTGCTCGTCACCGGCCTGATCAGCGCTATCTGCACCTGGGTAATGCTCTACGGGTTATTTGAAATCGCCTTCGCGATCCCGCTATTCCAAGGTCTCATCGTCGAGTGGCTGCTCGCTTGAGCTGCCTCTCCGCCCCTGGGAGGGGGGGCTCTGCCGTAGGAAATCGAGGCCGGGACACACCCTGACTGCCAGGTCGCGGCCGCGCCTCTCGGTGGGCCAAACGACAGCGGCCACCTCACGCGACACCCCGCGCCGCCGCCATGCCGGCGCACAACCATTTGGCGATCGATTGCCTTAACAAACGTAGCTCGCTAATCTCCGCGATACTACGATGAGTTCGGTATAGGCTTGTTGGAGGGGAGCGAGCATGAAACAGCTGATCCAGATCGGACTGCTAGGCGTCGCGACGATCGGCGCCTCGGTGCCAGCGTCAGCGCACCATTCCCACGCGATGTTCGATCATAACCAGGAATTAACCCTTACCGGAACGGTCACGAATTTTTCGTTCCGGAACCCGCATGTCTTTCTCTATATCGACGTCGAGCACGAGGACGGACAGGTCGTCAACTATTGGATCGAGATGTCCAATATCCCGAATATGATTCGCCGGGGCATCGGTCAAAAGACCTTTCAAACCGGGGATGTCATTACGGTCAACATGTACCCACTCATCGATGGCCGGCCGGGCGGCAACTACACGACAATCGTCGCCGCGGACGGTGAACATTACGAGTGAACGCCCGTGCCGCAAGATGTCCCGGGCTAGCGCGCGTGCTGGCGCTGAGTGCCACGCTAGTTCTGTCGCCGTCAATAGCGGCTGCCCAAACGATCTTCGACACGGCTGACTTTCGGCAGGATCGCGCGCACTGGACCGACCCGGCCTACTACCGCTACAACACGGTCGCCGAACTTCGCGGGATGGCCTTGGACATCTACGGCTCGGGGACGGGCCAGGCGGGCGCAGCGCGGCCGTTCGGCTCGGAGGGTACCGGGCGCGTCGGCGCCTCAGACCTCGCCAGCCCCTACCCGTTTACCACGGCGGCGGAGCACTATCGGGCGTGGCGTGCAGCTGCACGCGGTGGCACTGGGCACACGCTGACGTCGCTGCCGGATTGGGGCGGCCGCTGGGAAGTCGCTGACGATGCCTTTGACGGTGGTGCCAACCCAGCCAGCGCCGTCGCGGCGATATTGACGCCGCAGTATCGCGAGTATTTCGTACAGGAGATCAAAGCTGCATCGGAAGGCCGGATCTGGAGTCCAGGTGCATTTTGCCTCCCCGGCGGTTTCGCGCGTGCGACCATTAGCACCGAGGAGATTATCGTCACGTCCGGACGCGTCTGGATGCTCGGCGCAGACAACGGCTCCGCGTACATTCGCCGAATCTACACCGACGGCAGCGGCCATACCGACGAAGACTTTCGCTACCCCAAGTGGCACGGCGAGTCGATCGGATTTTGGGATGGGGATTCCTTAATCGTATATACCAATCAAATTCGAGGCTGGAAAGGCACCTTGGTGGAGTTTACCGATGACCTGGAGACCATCGAACGCTACCGGCGCGTAGACAATATGATCGAGGGTGAAATCACACTCTATGACCCAGCCGTATTCGAACGGCCCGTGTATTCGCATCTGACCTTGGAGCTCGATCCAGAGACGCGGCCCGAGTTACGCCCGCTTTACAATACGTGCACGGACACGAACGGCCCGTCGACGAAGGTTTTTCTCGACGAACGCGGACTGCTCAATGAACGCCTGCCCGGCGACCCGCTCTATTGGGATGTCAACGACCCGCGTCCCTGGGGCACCTTTTTTAACGCCAGCGACGAACGCTACAAGGCGTACCTGGAATCGCGACAGCCGCAGCACGACTGAGCGACGCGGCGCAGGTCCGCCCCCCCGGCTCACTTGCGGCCGAATTACTTGCGAGCGACCGAACCGGCCGGCAGCCGTATCATCAATGGGTGTGCTCGTGACCGTGGACGTGCCGGTGCTCCGTGTCGGAGTCCATTGCAGCCTCGCCTTCGGCATACCCAGTCATCAGCGCCTCGATCAGTCGGCGCAGCGGGTCGCCCTCGAGCGGCTGATGGGCGGCCATGAAGCCTGCCACCCGCGCGAAAACCAGTGGCTCCATGCAGAGCCGCTGATAACCGGTCACATCCTCCGGCGCCTTTTCCGGGGTAACGGAATTGCGCAGCGTGCGCCGAAACAGGGCGTCAAGATAATCGTATAGCTGCCCCGAGTCACGTTGCGTCGTGCTGGTCCTCAGGTTCACCAGGAACGCCTGCACATGATCCACGAATTGCGCGTAGAGCTCCTCTGCCAGGGATTCCTCGGTCTCTATCTCTCCGCACATGAACATTCTCCATCGTGGTCGTCGAGCACGCCGAATCAGCGCCGCAGAATTGGGATTGATGGTCGGGGCGAGAGGATTCGAACCTCCGACCCCTTGCACCCCATGCAAGTGCGCTACCAGACTGCGCCACGCCCCGACCGGATGCGCAGTTTAGCTAAATCTCCGGCTTGCGGCGAATCAGCCGCGCAGGGACGACGCTAGCGACGTAGCAGTCTGAGGACGTCTTCGAGTTCCGTGCGGATTTGCCGGATGATCTGCTGGCTCTGACTGACGTCCGAGCGCGCTTCACCGCCGGTGAGTTTTTGCCGCGCACCGCCTATCGTGAAGCCTTCCTCATAGAGCAGGCTTCGAATCTGGCGAATAACGAGCACGTCCTGGCGTTGATAGTAGCGCCGGTTACCGCGCCTCTTGACGGGCTTGAGCTGCGGGAACTCTTGCTCCCAATAGCGCAATACGTGCGGTTTTACGCCGCACAGGTCGCTCACTTCACCAATCGTGAAGTAGCGCTTACCGGGAATCGGCGGGAGTTCTGAGTTATTTCCGGGTTCCAGCATACGCTTCCACCCGTGCCTTCAGTTTCTGACCCGGTCGAAAAGTTACCACACGCCGCGCCGTGATCGGAATTTCTTCGCCGGTTTTGGGATTACGTCCCGGTCGTTGGTTTTTGTCGCGGAGGTCGAAGTTTCCAAAACCCGAAAGTTTTGCTTGCTCGCCGGATGCCAGTGCAGAACGTAAGTCTTCGAAGAAAGAATCGACCAACTCACGTGCCTCGCGTTTGTTCAAACCGAGCTCGTTGAACAACGACTCGGCAATGTCTGCTTTGGTTAATGCCATAGTGGGAATTAGTTTCTTATTGTTGCCCCCAACTCGCTCGCGAGGCGCTTCATGACGGCCGCCACTGTACTGTCTGCATCCTCGTCGGTAAGGGTGCGGTAAGTATCCTGCAAAATCAACCCTAAGCCTATGCTTTTTCTACTTGAATCTATACCGCCCCCCCGGTATACGTCGAAGATGTTTACATTTTGTAAATAGGTGCCGGCTGCTACGCGGACACAATCGATAATTTCCTGGGCGGTCACGCCGTCGGCGACGACGACTGCGAGGTCGCGCCGCAAGCTCGGAAATTTCGAATAGGTTTCGTATGCAGGGACACGCGCGCGCGCAAGTAGCTCGAGCGTGAGTGCAAAGACCACCGGCGTTTTTTTGAAGTCGAGTTCTCGTAGAACCATGGGATGCAACTCGCCGAGCCAACCGACTTCCGCCTCGCCACGGTGCACACGCGCAGTCCGACCAGGTCGCAGTGCCGGGTGATCGGCTGCGCTAACGCGCAGTTCCGATGCATGAGCGCTGACGCCGAACAATGCTTCGACATCCGCTTTGAGATCGAAGAAATCGACCGCATCACGCTCGAGATCCCAATGCTCTGGCCAACGCGCACCGCAGGCGAGCCCAGCAATGACGCGGGTTTCGACGGTGCCCGCTGGGCCCGCCTCAAATTGAGGCCCAATTTCGAACAGCTGCAGCCGCTCCTGCTGCCGGCTCAAATTCTCCGCCGCAACCGCTAGCAATCCCGGCCAAAGCGAACGCCGCATAACGCTGAGATCCTGCGAGATCGGGTTGGCGAGCCGTTCGAGCGGAGCACCCGGATTGATGAGTTCCGCAACGCGCGCGTTCGTGAAACTGTAACTGATAACTTCCGAATAGCCGCGCGCGACGAGCAAGTCTGCAAACCGATCTTCGTCGATCTGGCTTTCGGTTGCGGTACTCAATTGCGTCTCGCTCTTCTCGGGCTCCGCCGCAATATTGTCGTATCCGACAAGCCTCGCGACCTCTTCGATCAGATCTTCCTCAATCGTCAAATCAAACCGGTAGCTCGGTGGCTCAACCTGCCAGACGCCGTCGCCACCGGACTGCAGCCGCATGCCGAGTACTGCGAGGGACTGCTCGACGGTTCGTGCTGGAATCGCTTGTCCGAGTACCCCCGCAAGCCGTTCGCTGCGCAGGGTGATGGCAGGCACGCGCGGCAGCGCGTCTGTATTGACCGTCTCGGTCACCGGGCCTGGGTCGCCGCCGGCGATATCGAGCAGGAGCGCCGTCGCCCGCTCGATTGCCCGAGCTTGCTCGGCAGGATCCACACCCCGTTCGAAGCGCAGCGAAGCATCCGTGTGCAGGCCGAAGCGCCGCGCGCGACCGCTGAGCGCCGCTGGCGGAAAATACGCCGCTTCGAGGAATATGTCGGTTGTCGCCTCACCCACTGCGGTACTTTCGCCGCCCATGATCCCGGCCAGACCGATCGCGCCCGATCGATCGCTAATGACGACGACATCGTCGGCGAGTTCGATTTCCCGGCCATCCAGCAGGCGTAGCTTTTCTTTCGGTTGCGCGTGACGAACGACGATCTGGCCATTGAGTCGGCCCAAGTCGTAGCTGTGCAACGGCTGGCCGAGCTCGAGCATTACGTAGTTGGTGACATCGACGACCGGATGGATCGCCCGCAACCCCGCGCGCCGAAGGCGCTCGGTTAACCAGATTGGCGAGCCACGCCCGGTCGCAACATTACGAATGACACGGCCGGCAAACCTGGCGCAGCCTTCACCAGCGCCCAGGTGCACACCGAATACGTCGTCGCAACTCGGAGCCACTGGCTCGATCTCGGGCGCCCGCAAGGCGGTTCCTTGGGCGGCGGCGATCTCTCTGGCAATACCGATGACGCTGAAACAATCCCCACGATTTGGCGTCAAATCGATATCCAGGACATGGTCATCGAGCACCAGAAAATTACGCAGGTCGGTGCCGGCAGGCGCGTCAACCGGTAGCTCGAGCAGGCCTTGTGCGTCCTCGGCGATTCCAAGCTCCGCAGCTGAGCACAGCATGCCTTCGGAAACGACTCCCCGTATTGAGGCCGCGGTAATCTCACGGGCCTGGGGAAGCACGGCGCCGAGTGGCGCAAACGCGGCCTTGAGCCCGACTCGCACATTCCCGGCACCGCAGACGACTGTCGCTGTCCGCGAACCATCGGCGACCTGGCAGACGCGCAGTCGGTCAGCATTCGGGTGCGGGCTCACCGCCACAACTTCACCGATGACCACGCCGCTGAAACCGGCCGCGACCGGCACCACCGCATCGACTTCGAGGCCTGCAGTGGTCAATTTCTCAGCCAGCGCGCTCGCATCGAGGTCGAACTCGATCCAGTCACGTAGCCAATTCAGGTTAACGCGCACGACTCATGCCTTCAGGCGAATTGCCGGAGAAACCGCAAGTCATTTTCGAAAAAGAGCCGCAGATCGTCGACGCCGTAGCGCAGCATGGCTAAGCGCTCGACGCCCATGCCGAAGGCGTAACCCTGAAACGCACCGGCATCGATACCTACGTTTTCGAGCACGTTCGGATGCACCATCCCGCAGCCGAGCACCTCGAGCCAGCGACCCGACTCGGACAAGACATCGACCTCGGCAGACGGTTCGGTGAATGGAAAGTATGATGGCCGGAACCTAAGCTCGACATCTCTTTCGAAGAAATTCGCCAGAAATTCGTACAGCAGCGCTTTCAGATTCGCGAAGCTCACGTTGCGATCGATCGCCAGACCTTCGACCTGCGTGAACATTGGTGTGTGGGTTAAGTCCGAATCGCGTCGATACACCCGACCGGGTGCAATTAATCGAATCGGCGCCCCTTGCACGCGCATCGCTCGGATCTGTACGGGCGACGTATGAGTCCGGAGCAATTTTCCGGAGTCGAGATAGAACGTATCGTGCATCGCCCGGGCCGGATGATTCTCCGGGATATTGAGCGCGGTGAAGTTGTGGTATTCGTCCTCGACTTCCGGTCCCGTATGTATCTCGAATCCGGCGCGCCCGAAAATTCGATGCATGCGCCGTAAGGTGCGCGTGATCGGATGCAAGCTACCCGGAGTCTGGCCGCGCCCGCTCAGTGTCACGTCGACTGCCGCTTCGCCGAGCGTCGCGCGCAGGGCGTCAGCCTCGAGCCGTGCACGGCGCGCGGCGATCGCCGCAGTCAACTTCCGCTTGGCGGCGTTGATGGCCTGCCCGGCCGCGGGCCGGTCGGCCGCCGGGAGTTGCCCGAGCTCCTTGAGCTGGACCGTCAGAATCCCCTTGCGGCCGAGGTATTGCACGCGTAACGCATCGAGCTCGTCGAGTGCCGCTGCCGCCTCGACGGCCGTCAACCCTTGATCTAGCAGCGCGTCGATGCCGCTCATCGCAATCGACCCCCGAGTGCACGGACACTGACCGGCGCCTCAACGATCAGCCAATGGTGACCAACCGCGCGCGACGGGCTCGATACGCTCAACACACTCAACGCCTGGCGGGAGTGAGCGATTTAGGCCGCGAGCGCTTCTTTAGCCGCCGACGCGATCGCTGCAAAGGCATCTGGATCGTAAACGGCGATATCGGCCAGCACCTTTCGGTCCACCTCGATTTCCGCGCGGCTGAGCCCGTGAATCAACTGGCTGTAAGATAAGCCGTGCGCTCTCGATGCCGCATTGATGCGCGTGATCCACAGCGAGCGAAACTGCCGCTTACGCTGGCGCCGGTCGCGATAGGCATATTGCCCGGCCTTGATGACCGCTTGCTTGGCAACTTTGTACGTCTTACTGCGCGCGCCGTAGTAACCCTTAGCCTCGCCCAATATTTTCTTATGCCGGGCCTTGGCAACGACCCCGCGTTTAACTCTAGCCATGCCTTACTCCCTACTAAGCGTACGGAAGCATCTTGCGGACAGCCTTCACATCGGCGCTCGCGACTTGCAGCGTCGTGCCGAGTTGTCGTTTCCGCTTCGAGCTTTTCTTCGTCAATATGTGACTGAGGTGTGACTGGCCTCGCTTGAAGCCACCCTTCCCCGTGCGGCTGAACCGCTTTGCGGCACCACGATTACTCTTCAACTTCGGCATAGCCATTTACTCCTTAGCTTTAGCCCGAACGAGTGTTATTGCGACCCGCCAGGCGGCTCCTTACCGACACTTCCGAGTGCCGCGTAATTCGCACTTCTTATGTTCCGGCCCGTTTAGGTCGCGGGCCGCTTTTTGGGGGCGATCACCATGATCATCTGCCGCCCTTCGAGCTGCGGATATTGTTCCACAGTTCCGAATTCCTCGAGATCCTTCTGCACGCGCTGCAACAACTCAACACCAAGCTCCTGGTGCGCCATTTCTCTGCCGCGAAACCGCAACGTCACTTTCGTCTTGTCGCCTGCCGAGAGAAAGCGGATGAGGTTACGCAGCTTGATCTGATAGTCGCCTTCCTCTGTTCCTGGCCGGAATTTGATCTCCTTGACCTGCGTCTGCTTCTGTTTACGCCGCGCCGTCTGTGCCTTCTTGTTCTGCTCGAAGACAAACTTGCCGTAGTCCATGACCCGGCATACAGGCGGCTCTGAATTTGGAGCGACTTCGACGAGATCCAGTTCTGCTTCCCGGGCGCGCGTCAGAGCATCCGTGACGGACATGACGCCGACTTGTTCCCCGTTAGCTCCTATGACGCGTACTTCCGGCGTCGTGATCTCCTCGTTGCGCCTAACGCGCTTACCTTGGACTATATTTCGCTCCTTCCTACTCGAACTAGATCAATCTCAGCCGGCGCCAATTGCGCGGCTAGGCCTTACAGACAGCAAAAACCGCCTCGAACGGCGGCCTACGGACGCGCCCCGCGCCGCCGGCCAGATACGACGGCGGCGGCAAGCCAGCGCGATTGTAAGCCCCATCGAAAAGCGACACAAGGGCGGCGAAAGCTTAAACACCTTAATTTTCAGAGGCTTCGCGCCAGAGCTTTCGAAGCTCTCGATACCGCCGTGCCAATCGAAGGGCGGGGACAGCGCCCCGCCCTGGGGATTGGTAGGCGCGACTGGGATCGAACCAGCGACCCCCACCATGTCAAGAAGGGGTCGCAACAACGGTAAGGCCGTGGTTCTAAAGCAAAATCGGTCCTTCGGACGAAGGGTCGAAAAGGTCCGAAAAAGGGCGTTCTGGTACGAACGCCAACCAAGACTTTCCCTACCTATGCAAAGCCTCGAGCGCCGACTTCGGATTGGATGCCACGATCTTCAACAGCGCCCGTGCCGGACCCGTTGGCCGCGTCCGACGCTGCTCCCAGTTCTGTAACGTGCGCAGGTTGACGCCGATCAGTTTTGCGAACTGGGACTGGCTAATGTCGGCCGCCTTGCGGATGGCTCGAACATCGG
>Ga0326597_10003492_pt1 | contig 22632 bp, 19 predicted proteins | sample RVTome_12_FD_203789 | JGI IMG/M metagenome (GOLD analysis project Ga0326597, IMG submission 203789) | Soil microbial communities from uranium-contaminated site in the Upper Colorado River Basin, Wyoming, United States - RVT100D185 | ecosystem: Environmental > Terrestrial > Soil > Contaminated >...
GAGCTGGCCAAGCTGGCTGACATCGAGCGCAAGGAAGAATTTAAGAGGAAGTTGGGCGACCCGCCCCCGCCGTTGTTTAGGGAAGTCCGGGAATTGATTCTTCGCAAGTGCAATCCCGATCGGGAAAAGCAGGTGCGGGCAATTTTTGCACAACACGCTTTTGGGGAACTCGAGCGCCTGGTCACGGAGAAGCTGTTGCATGTGGTCAAGGGCGTCGCCAAGAAGGAATTGGAAGATGAAAACTGGCTGCGCTTGGTGGCACGCATCAGCAACCGCAGCTACGAACAGATGCGTGTGATGATTCTCGAGTTTCTGGATGCGGATGTTTTCACCTTGTCGGCTGAAAATTGTCTGTCCTTTATGGAGCCGGTGATTGAGTCCTGGGACGTCGACCTGGCAACCTTTGGAATGGATATCGTCCTGAACCACAGAGTGGCTCCGGGGCAGCGTCGGAAATTCGAGTATGTAGAAACGGAACCCGGCCAGACATTCACCGAGCAGTCCGGCCTCGCAGAGTTTCTCGCGGACCCTTCCCTGAGCGGCGATGCTACGGAAGAGGAGATCGAGTTTTTGAGAGGACTTCGATTCAAAGCAAAACGTCCGAGTCCCCTGTACTACTACAGGGAACTGCAGAACCTGAGAGATCCTCTGCACTTTCGCCCTGCGCGGATCCTCAAAGGTTCGTCTGCTCGCAGCAGGAAGAGGTTGCCGCAGGAACGGGAAACGGATGCCGTTATCTGACCCGAACTATCTTCAGGAAAACGGACACCGGAAGAAGCGATGATTGTGTCTCCCGAGAAAAGAGAAATGCTTCACGCAAGGTGATGCGCTTGGTCCTGCGCGCAATGCTCAAGAAAGCATGGGCCAGCCATCAATCATGGATCGCAATCCTAAGGGGGTATTATGCAAGTTCTCAAGCTAAATCAGTATCTGCGACATGCTCAGTACGGTCTCGGAGTCGTCTCGGCATCCAACGCTGAACGCACCACAATTGATTTTGAACTTCATGGTGTAAAGAAGTTTGTCACGGAGCTCATGCAGTTCGAATTGTTGGCTGGCACTGCTCCCGCGCGGGCTTCTCTCGCGAAGCACAAAGGGAAACGACCCGCTGGGGCACGAAGCCTCAAAGCCAAAGCCGAAATTGGCAAATAATCAGTTGATGCAGGAAGGGTAAGCAGGTGAAATCACCCGCTGTGCTGGCATCCATTCTGTGCCCATCGGCGAATGCTCATCGACTGGCTGCCGGACTGGAACCAACAATTTTCAGCTTGAATGGTTTGGCGGAATCGTCAACTGTTCCGGTAATGGAAACGGATTTATCCGCCGGGGGTAGCGTGACGCCGGTTAGAAGGAAGCGGTCCTTGCCGGCGACGAAGTAGTGATTCGAGCCGTCCGCCTCGAGGCGACCCCGGGCGACGATCTGAAGCTGAACAATCTTGGCAGCCACCTTGGCCACGGCCTCGCGAATTCCTGCAGGCTGGAAGCTGGCGTTCGGCTTATAAGTGACCTCAATGATGTTCGTTCGCGTGCTGATGGAGACACTGGCAACGCCATCCAGGCGTCGCAGGGCGACCTCCACGATCGCCGCGCAGGCGCCTCAGAGCTCCCCTTCCGCCTTGGCGGTCACCTTCTCCACCTGCGCCTGCGCGCTGAGATTCAGACCTAATGCCAGCAGAGGGATCACAAAAAGTTTTTGAAAACGCTTCATACCACCAATTCCTTCTCCGCCAATTTCTCCTGCTTCCGACTTCGCGCCCCGTGGATGGAGCAATGCTAACCCTATCGTAGCTCCATTCTCGAGGACCGGAAAGCCCAATTGCATGGTCCATTCCTTGCCCCCCAGGATCGTCGTGTTGATGGCTGCGCCCCGGTGGTACAAGAGGCAGCGGCAAGTTGGAGAAATGATCTAGTGGGGCAGGCACTGCAGCCTGCCCTCTGGTCACTTGTCACTCGTCACTAACCACTGCCGTACTAATCGCCGGCGGGCGTGGGGGCGGGAGCCGGTGCTGGCTTCTTGTCGCGCTGCTCGCGCAGCAGGGCTTTGCGGCTCAAGCGAATCTTGTTGCCTTCCATCGCCACGCATTTCACCAGAACCTGATCGCCTTCTTTGAGCTCGTCGCGGATATTCTTGATGCGATGCTCGGCGACCTCGCTGATGTGCAGCAAGCCGTCGGTGCCTGGGAAGATTTCGACGAAGGCGCCAAACTCGACCAGGCGAACCACCTTGCCGAGGTAGGTCTTACCCAGTTCGGCCACGGCCGTCAGTTCGCTGATCATCTGGATGGCTTTGTTGGCGGAGACTTCATCGCTCGAGGCGATATTGATCTTGCCGTCGTCTTCCACGTCAATCTTCACGCCGGTCTGCTCGATGATGGAGCGGATCATCTTGCCGCCGGGTCCGATGACATCACGGATCTTATCTGTCGGAATCTTCATGGTGTAGATGCGCGGAGCAAACGGGGAGATTGCCGTGCGCGCCTCTGGAATCGTCGCCAGCATCTTATCGAGGATTTGCAAACGCGCTCGGCGAGCCTGCCCCAGCGCCTCGGCCATGATTTGCGGCGTGATGCCGCCCACTTTAATGTCCATCTGCAAAGCAGTGATGCCGGTGGCGGTGCCGGCGACCTTAAAGTCCATGTCGCCGAAGTGGTCTTCCGCGCCGGCGATATCCGTCAGGATGGCGTACTTGCCGCCTTCCATCACCAGGCCCATGGCGATCCCGGCCACAGGAGACTTGATCGGGACGCCGGCGTCCATCAGCGCCAGTGTTGCGCCGCACACCGTGGCCATAGAGCTTGAGCCATTCGACTCCAGGATGTCGGAGACGACGCGGACGGTATATGGGAAAACCTCTTCGTCCGGCATCATCCTGAGCAAGGCGCGCTCGGCGAGAGCGCCGTGGCCGATCTCGCGGCGGCCCGGGCCGCGCAGGAACGCCACTTCACCGACGCTGAACGGCGGGAAGTTATAGTGCAGCATGAAGCGTTTGTGCGCTTCGCCGGTGAGGGCGTCCATGCGCTGGACGTCGTCGGAGGTGCCCAGCGTGGCGGTTACCAACGCCTGGGTCTCGCCGCGCGTGAACAGCGCCGAGCCGTGCGTGCGCGGCAGCAAGCTCACATCGCAGGCGATGGCACGGATGGCGTCATTGGCACGATTATCCGGGCGGCGGTGGCGCTCGATCAGGTCTTGGCGGAAGATGCTCTCTTCAATGGATTCGAAGATGGCTGCAGCCGCTTTGGCTGTCGCCGCCTGCTCAGGAGTGTAAGACGCCAGCAACTCCTTTCGAAGTGCCGTAACACGATTCTGGCTTTCGAGCTTGGGATATTTCGATGTGTCGAGCGCTTCGGCGAGCCGCGCGCGGTATGCGCTGTCGATTGAGGCTTTGAGAGCCTGATCCACGACCGGTGGCACGGCAACGCGCTTCTGGATGTTCATCCTGGCGTAAAGTTCCTTCAGTTTGGCCACAATTTTCTTGATGGCCTCGTGCCCGAATTGAATCGCCTCGTTGACGATCTCCTCGGAGACTTCCTGCGCGGCGGCCTCCACCATCACAATTCCCTGCTCGGTGCCGACGACAACAATGTTCAGCAGGCTGGTGCGCTGCTCGGCATAGGTGGGGTTGATGACCAACTGGCCATCGAACAGGCCGACGCGAACTGCTCCAATGGGATTGTGAAAGGGAATGTTGGACAGGTACAAAGCCGCCGAGGCGCCGACGATGCCGATGACATCCGGGTCATTGTCGCTATCGGCGGAGAGCACCATGGCAATCACCTGGGTCTCGCATCGAAATCCGTCCGCGAACAACGGGCGCACGGGCCGGTCAATCATCCGGCTGGTGAGAATCTCCTTCTCGCTGGGCCGTCCTTCGCGTTTGAAAAAACCGCCGGGAATCTTTCCCGCCGCATAAGTGTATTCTCGATAGTCCACAGTCAACGGGAAAAAGCTGATCCCTTCCCGCGGATCCTGATTGGCGCAGGCAGTCGCCAGGACCACCGTGTCGCCGTAGCGAACAAATACCGAGCCATCGGCCTGTTTCGCAAGACGCCCGGTCTCGAGCGTCAATTGCTGTCTTCCTAATTCAATCGTTTCCTGATAGATCATTTTTCCTCCGGAAAAATCGCGGTGTGGGAGAACTCCATTGAAGGTGTGCCGCCGGATTTTTCTTGAAACTAAAGTTGTAAGTGTTGTGGTCCGGTAAAAAAAGAAAAAGCGACCTTTTCAGGGTCGTAGCCACCCTTGGCAGCCCCTGCAGTCGCTTCCGGTTGGAATCTTTGATCTAAATCCAATGATCCGGTTTTCGTTATCTTACTGACCATCCATCGCAAGGCGCCGGATCGGCCGCCCTGATTCGTCTGTTTTTTCCGGAGAGCAACAATCCTGCCTCGCAGGCAGCCCTGGTAATTTTCGCAAACACAGTCCGTAACGGAGCCGCCAGAACTCAGCGACGAATCCCCAGACTCGCAATCACTACCTTGTAGCGATCCTGGTAACGCCCTCGCAGGTAATCGAGCAGGCGCCGGCGCTTATTCACCATCATGAGCAGTCCGCGCCGCGAGGCGTGATCTTTCTTGTGACTCTTAAAGTGCTCAGTCAATTGACCAATCCGCTCGCTCAACAGAGCAATCTGCACTTCCGGCGAGCCGGTGTCCTTGGCATGGACCCGATACTTATCGATGATCGGGGATTTCTGTGCGCTTACCAGGGGCATTCTCTCCAACAGCCTTTCTTCATTTGATCCGGTGTACCCAATTAACCTACCACACTCTTCCGCGGACTGTAAAGCGTTGCAGGCCAGCGGCTCCGGTCAGGACCGCGCATGGACCTACGAGCCGAGCTCGACGAGCCGGGAAAACGTATTGGCGGGAATCTTACTCAATTCTTTGATTACGGCAGGGGGAACTTTGCCATCCACCTGGACGACGCAGACGGCTCCCACAGGGTCCTTCGAAGTCTTTCCGCGGTGCCGCCGCTCCCGCCCGAGTGAGAAATTCGCAATATTGATTTTGCGCTTGCCCAGGATCATTCCAATCTTTCCGATCACGCCGGGAACGTCCCAGTTTTTCAGTACCACCAGGTTGCCTACAAGCGGGCATTCCACGTTGATATTATCAAAGGCCAGCAGGCGCGGCTCGGCGCCATGCAGCACCGTGCCTTCCGCCGAGGACTCATGGTCGTTCGATTTCAGCGCCACGCGAATCGAGTCGATGAACTGGGTCCTTTGCGCGCGAGTTTCCTGGATGCGGATGCCTCGGACCTCGGCGATGGCGACGGCGTTCACGATGTTGGCTTTTTCGTCCAGGATGTGATTGAGCACGCCCTTCAGCACGGCGTTGCGAGCAAGGTTCGTGTTCATCTGCGAGAGCTTGCCGGAATAGCGGATCTCGACTGTCGCCGCGGCGCCCTCGGCAATCTGCGCCAGGAATAACCCCAGCCGCTCGGCCAGGTCCAGATACGGCCGCAGCGCTTTATATTCCTCTGCTGGAATCGCGGGCATGTTGACGGCGTTGATGATGATGCCTTGTTTTAGATAATCCCGAACCTGCTCCGCAATACGGTAGCCGACAATCTCCTGCGCCTCGGCGGTCGAGCCGGCGATGTGCGGCGTCAGCAGGGCTTGAGGCAGTCCCGCGAGGGGCGAATGTTTTGGAGGCTCCACAGCAAACACATCCAGCGCGGCTCCGGCAACGTGTCCGCTGCGAATCGCCTCCGCCAGCGCTTCTTCGTCAATCAATTCGCCGCGGGCGCAATTTACGATGCGAACGCCTTTCTTCATCTTGCGCAGGTTGGCGGCATTGATGATCCGGTCGGTTTCCGCCGTGAGAGGCGTGTGCAGACTCAGATAATCGGCACGGCTGAAAAGCTCGTCGAGAGAAACCATCTGGACATTCAGGTCGCCGGCCACCAGCGCCGGCACATAGGGATCGTAGGCGATAATCTCCAGCTCCAGCGTGCGGGCACGCTTGACTACCTCGACGCCAATTCGCCCCAATCCCATTAGCCCGAGCGTTTTGCCGCGCAACTCGCGCCCCTCGAATATCTTCTTCTCCCATCTGCCTGCGTGCATTGACTCGTTCGCCTGCGGCACGGAGCGCGCCATAGCCAGCATGAGGGCCAGAGTGTGTTCGGCGACGCTGACGGAGTTGCCGCCGGGCGTGTTCATCACCAGCACGCCTTTCTTGGTGGCGGCCTCGATGTCCACGTTGTCAACGCCAATGCCGGCGCGGCCGATGACTTGCAGCTTTGGCGCGGCTTCGAGCAGCGCCGCATCCACCTGCACCGCGCTGCGGATCAGCAGCGCGTCCGCGTCCTTCAGTTCCGGAATGAGCTTATCCCGCGCAGGTTCTGTCTCTACCACGCGCCACTTCGATTCCTCGCGCAGCAGGTCCACGCCTTTTTTCGATATTCTCTCGGCGACCACAATTTTCATGACGGTCTTTCCACCTCGGCTGTCATTCTGAGCGACCTGCCCCGGTCCCGGCACGCCCGGATGGGAGCGAAGAATCTGCTTGGCGCTCTGTTGCTGGAACGGGAACCACGGGAACCATTGATATTAGGGCACCCGCCGCCGTGATGTCAAAGCAGGCAGCCTGTTGGAAATCGCGATGGGAGCGCTCACCGGCCAGGTGTCGAGCAGCGCAGGCGCCCAATCCGCCACGTTGCGGGAGCCGGGTCCTTGCCGGTCGGCGCAAGCTTGGTACTTATGACGCGCTCCTCATTACGCGCTCACTCGACGGGTGCGTCGCGAGCCGAGCCACCAGCCGGCCAACAGGAACAGGGCGAGCAGAATGGCGCCGATCACTGTAGGCGATGGCAGGCGGCTGGGATTTTCGATCGTGAGCGTGGGAGCGGGGTGCTCCGCGCCTTCGACCAATTCAGACCAGGCGACTTCTTTACCGTCTGCATAGGTCTGCACCGCGGGGAAACGGAATGATCCGGGCTGCGGCGGCAACTGAAAGCTAAGCAGGAATATCTTGAAACCGTCGGGCGTGATCGGCCCTCCCGTAAACGTTACCTTCTTAATCCAGCGCTTGCGGAGCTCATTCATGATCTCCTCTTCCTCTGGGTCGACGGGTTCCCTCGCGGAGTCTGCGGCGGCCGTGCCCGTCTGCGCGCTCGACTCTTGCCGTTTCTTGCGATCATCCATTTCCTTCTCATAGACGTCGCCGGGCTTGTCTTCCTTTTCGATTTTGACTTCCCATCCTGCGGGATACTCCACCCGGTTGAGCCGCCCGCCCGCCTTCAAAAATGCCTCTGGAATCTCCAAGGTTACAGAAACAGTATTGACGTGGCGCTCGTTCGGAACATTCATGCTGACGTTGGCATAACCTCCTGGCGCCAGCGGCTGGTTGGGCCTCAAGGTGACATGTGCGCGGCCAAGTGCAGCGCATCCCGCCACGAGTGAGCAGATCATCCACAGCTTCTCGCAGAACCTGCCGGTCCGATTCCCGATGCGATACATGATTCCTCCATGCGACGGCTTACTGCGCGGACGTAATTTGAAATTCTGCCACGAAGGCGTCTCCACGGGTCGGCGAAATTTCAACGCTGATGGCCCATCGGCCGGCCATGGAGAGAAACAGTTCTGCGCGGTACTTGCCGTCCGGCGATGGCTGAGCCTCAACCGTGCTCAGTCCCATATCCATATCCAGCGAACGAAGATAGAAAGTTACCCGCCGGGCGTCGGCAAGATTGCTGCCGCCGGAGTCTTGCAGACTGACGGCGGCCTGGTTCCGGCCAACCTTGTTCGGGTCGAGATGCAGGCTTACGAAATAGTCTCCCGCACGCCGCCGCAGGTCAGTCGTGCCGCCCCCTGCTACTGCCGCCGCGGGCGGAAGATTCGTCAATACAGCGACCAGCACGAGAATCAACGAGCCCAGCAAGGCCTCTGCCCCAACGAGTCGCCGCAGCCGGGCAGACCAGCGGAGAGCATTTTCCGGAGCACGGGCGCTACTGGCCAGTGCAGGCAGCGCGCGCTTCCAGTTGATGAGTGCAAGAAAAAGGATCACCAGGACCAGGCACACTTTCGCGGTCAGCACTCGTCCATAGTCCGTCGTGAGGAAGGATGACCACGACGGAAGGTGCAGCCAGCTCGAGTAGATTCCGGTCGGAAGCAGCGCAAGAACACAGTACTGCGCGAGCCTGGAAAATCGCGGCGTCACCTGATTCAGGAATGCCGGAGCATTCTCGCCCGGCTCGCCTGACTTCCGCGCCAGATTCATAAGCAGCAGGAGATGAGCCAGTCCGCCAATCCACACGGCGGTCGCCGTCAGATGCACCCAATCGGCGATCTGCGCGGGTAACGTTCCGCTAGCGATGGCGCGGGCGTGGCCGGTGACCGCAATCGTCGCCAGCAACAGGGAGGCGACCGCCGCGAAGCAGGCCAGCCCGCCCGTAGCAGGCAGTCCGCCCATAGCAGAGGCACACTTGGGATTGTCCGTTCGAAACAGGCGCGCGGTGATGATCAGCAGAACGATCGCGCTCACCCATCGCAATGCCCACCATTCGCCAAGACTAGTGGTCGTGATGACCGCCTTCAGCGACGGCAATGAGAGAGCTTCGAGGAGCGGCATGCCGGTGACGCTCGCGGTCTTTCCAACGAGCCAAACGATTTCTTCCGCCAGGAATGTTACGCCTCCAGCATGAATCAGAATCACGGAGCGACGGAATATTTGAGGAAGTGGACTCGGTTCATCCATCTGAGGGAACTGCGGCAGCGCCGGAAGAAAAACCATCGCCAGAAAGCCAACGCCGCCCAGCCATAGCGCCAGCGCACCGAGTCCGATGCCGCGGAAGACCGGAAAGAACCACACCGGTACTGCGCCATCTCCTTTGGGGAGTTGCTCGGCCAGTTGCTGTTTGGTGGGCGGGTCAGCGGCGAAGCCGAATCCAAACTGGCCCTGGACCTGATGGCCGTCAAGCGAGGTGATCCGCCAGAAGACTCCGTACGGCCCAGGTTCGGGCTGTTTCAGCGAGACGACGACGGTATCGCCGCCATCCTCGACGCGGACTTCGCCCTGATCCAGCCGGTTGCCTTCCCGGTCCAGCACGCGCAATGAATTGAAGACCGTCTCGACGCGCTCGCTGAAGATCAAAGTGACTTGGGTCGGAGCCTGATCCAGCCGCTGGTTGGCGACCGGCTCGGTATGCAGCAGGCTGGCGTGTGCCAGCAGATGGGCCGGAGAAACTGCCAGAAGCAGGATGGCGGAGGCGGCGAGACAGGCGAGTCCCGGCCCAATCCTGCCGGCGTCCTGTCGTCGAATTCGCAGCAGCGTAGTCTGCACGGCAGAATTCCCGCTTAGAAATTCAATCGCAACCCAAACTGTATTTGTCTCGGGTCAAACGCCGCTTGCGCGACACCGAAAGTGCTGATCGGGCTGGTTGGAAAGGCTCCCGTCCCGAAATTGGTGTTCGGATTCAAGAAGTTGGTGCGATTCAGGGTATTGAACGCCTCGGCCATGGCCTCCAGCCGCCAGCGCTCGGTGATGGCGATGGAGCGGCTGATGCGCACATCCAGCGTCGCGAGATTGAATCCGACGCCGGTGTTCCGCCCGACTCCCGCCGGCCGTGCCGCGGTCCCCTGAATCGTATTGATGCCTCCGATAACGATGTTGAACGGATACGGGGAACTGTAAGTGAAAATGGTGCTCAATTGAAATCCGGCCAGAACTTTTCCGAGCAGATGGTCAGAGCGGGATTGCGGAGCTTGCAACTGGCCGCTGAGAGTGAGCCGGTGCCGTTGGTCGTTGTCGGAGAGCCCCCGGTCGTCGCGGATATTGAAGTTATTCTGCGGAGCGCTGAAAAACGCGTTGCCGCTGTTGTCAATGGCCTTCGACCACGTATAGGAAAAACGCAGCGCGGCCCAGGTGAGCGAGTGATTCTGGATCGAAAGGCTCATGCCGTTGTAATAGGAGTCGCCCTGGCCGCTGTACTGACCGATGTTGGCGAAGCTGGGGTTGGGGCGGCACAGATTCACCGGATCGACCGCAGCGGCGCAAGCCGAGGGGTTTAGGTTGCGCAGCATGATGATGTGCATGCCACGGAGGTGCTGATAGCCAAGCGACACCGAGGTCCCGCGCATCAGCTCGCGCTCCACCTGCAAGCTGGCTTGCACGCTGTATTGACTTTTGATCTTGGGATCAATGGTGGTCAGCGCCAGCAGCACGCCGTCCGGCGCCGAGGCTATCTTATTCGGAAACACGGGCGCGCCCACCTGTCCGAATCCAATACTGATGGTCTTGTACTCCGTCCCGGCGCCGCGCAACGCATTGGCCACAGGGCGCAGCGGAACCCGGTCGTAGTAGAGTCCGAAACCGGCGCGGAAGACGGTCTTGTGATCGGTGGGGGCGAAGGCAATTCCCAGCCGGGGGCTGAAGTTCAGCCCTCGGGTCTCGACCGGGTCAACGATCCACTGCACATCGTGGCGCAGCCCGGCGTTGATGGTGAGGTCGTGGCGGGGACGCCACTCGTCCTGGACAAACCACCCCAGGTTGGGATTGGTTTGGAACCAGCCGGTCTTCCCGAACGACTGCGTGAATCCGTTGTTGGTGTTGTACGTTCCGGTCAGGAAATTGGCCAGAGAGGTAAAGCTGTAGCTGCCAAAGAGCGAGCCGGGAAAAACGATGTTGACCCGGTTGTAGAGGAAATTCACTCCCGCCTTGAAGAAGTGCGCTCCCCGCTGCGTGGAATAATTATTGGCTAGTTCCACCAAGTCCGTGTCGCGCTCGGTCGGGGAAGTCGTGGAAGCGCCGAAATTCGCCACGTTGGTGATGCTGACGGCTGGACCGATCAAGTCATTTCCGTCCGCATTCAGGCGGCTGCGGGTGTACTGGAAGCGCAGCTCGTTGACCGAATTTGCGGAGAGCGTCATGACATCGTTGATGCCGATGTTATGGTCGCGGTCGGCGACGCGGGTGCCGCGGCTTACTGCGTTCAGCGCGCCGACGCCGCGGGCATTGGGGCTGGAGATGTCGTACAGACCGTAGCGGAGCGTGAGGAGGTTCCGCTCGCTGAGGCTGTAGTCGGCTTTGGCGAAGTAGCTGGTGCGGTCGTCACCGGTGGGATACTCGCCCGTGGTTACGTTCGCAGATGCCACGGTCGAAGCAGGGAAGCCGATGGCGGCCAGCCGTGCATTGATCGTCGCGGCATTGGCCGGGGTGATGGTGATGAAGCCGGCGCGGTTCAGACGATTCTGCTCAAAGTTGGAGAACAAGAACGCCCGGTCGCGCCGGAGCGGGCCGCCCAGCGTCACGCCGTACTGCGTCTGCGTGAGCGGGTCTTTCCGCCGCTTGCCCGTGGCCGGATCAATTGTGGCAAATACGTTGGTGCCGTCCAGCCGCTGGTTGCGCAGGAAGCCGTACAGTCGCCCCTTCCAGCTATTTGTGCCGGACTGCGTCAGGATATTCACGGTCCCGCTGTAAGCTCTGCCAAACTCCGCAATCCCGCCGGAAGTCACCACCTGAAACTCGCGGATGACTTCCTGGCTATAGAACGCTCCCGCCAGATCCGCCGCGTCATCATTGGCGGAAAGCCCGTCGACGATAAAGCCGTTGCCCAGGTTACGCTGGCCGGAAACGGTGAGCGTCGTTCCCGGCACGGCAGAGGTCTCGGCGAAGCGGTCATTGTTGGTGGAGTAGGTTCGGGACACGTTGGGGGAGAGCAGCGCCAGGTCCAGGTAGTTACGGCCATTCAGCGGCAGGCTGTCCACCTCGCGCGGCGCAATGGTTTGGGCCAGTTGTGTTCGCACCGATTCGATCACGGGCGCCTCGGCGCTGACCACCACGGTTTCGCTCGACCCGGCCACCGCCAGGCGAATATGCAGATCAAGCGCCTGGCCGATCGATAGGGTCAAGTCCTGTGAGTACGACGCAAAGCCCTCGCTCTCAGCCCGCAATCGATAACTGCCAACCGGAAGATACGAAAGCCGGAAGCGGCCTTGGTCGTCGCTCGAGACCTTCCAGGTCTTGTTGCTATCGGTGTTGGTAACATCGACGCTGGCGCCGACAACGCGTCCGCCGCTGACATCCTCCACCCAGCCGGAGAGCGTGGCCGTGGTAATCGTTTGCTGCGCCCATCCCGATTGTGTCGCAACCGCCAGCACGAAGATGAATACTTCCAAAAAACGTAGCCGCATTTCGCAGGCTTGACGCCCGAATGGATGCAAAGTTTTCGGTTTCATAATCCGCCTCCGCGGAATTCTTGAGGGGCCGGGTCACCGCGCCGGATCGAGTTCTGCCGCGCGGACTCTGTAAGCCTGACTCCATCTCTAAGCCCCTGCTGAAACATTTGGGGGATTGTGTTGGTTCCAGTGCCGCGGGGGAGTATGGCAAGAGGCTAAAACCTGCTCGTGATGCGAGCTGCTGATAGACTCTGGCGCCTCTCACCGCAACGAGAACACACTTCGAGTGGGATGAAATTAGGCGGAAAATCGAGGAGGCTGGAACGGCGTTGGGAGCATCCCTTCCGCAACCGTTACAACGGCGACGGATCGGGTAGCCCAAATGACTTGTGGCGTGAGGCTCACGGTATCCGAAGGCATCGCGAGCGTCTGCACTGGAGCCATGTAGGCTCCCAGATATCGGTCCTTGCAATGCTCAAAACTGTATCCACTGTCATGATCGAAGGGAACGGGAAGCAAAGCAGCGTTATGGGGATGATGATGGTCAGTTCCTGTCTCTGCTGCTGTCTCCAGCACGTCCCACGGGCACAGGATCGGGTTCATCTGAGCAGCAAGGTAAAAGCGCCCGAGCTGAAGGCTGAACATCAACGCGGCAAAGACAGCCGTTCTGCGAATTGCAACGGAGTTTTTCGCGCGGATGCTCAACAAGCTTTGCCTCGCGGACCTGCGCATTCAGGATACCTCAAGCGCACTTGACCTAACTGTTACACCCTTGCTCCGGCAATGTCAAGCCAATGGATAGAATCCCACACGTGCACGCACGTGTGGGGCACCCACACCCGCCTACTCTATTCATCGGGTGTTTCGAGCTGGGCCAGGGCCCAGCGGGCGTGCTCACGGACGAGCGAGTCGGCGTGATTGCCGAGCCGTGCGAGGATTGGGCGGAACTTGGGGTCGTGCGAGTTGCCCATTGCTACGGCTACGTTGCGCAGGAAGCCGCGATATTTTGGCCGCCGGACGGGACTGCCGCGAAAGACTTCCAGAAACTGTTCCTCGCTCAACTCCGCCAGCAATTCCAGAGGTGGGTTGAATGCGGTTTCCGGCGCGTTCGAATGAGCCTGTGGAATTGGGCGGGGCTGAAAGGCGGGAAGGAGAGACACGGGCGCCGCGCGGTTCCAGGGGCAGACGTCCTGGCAGATATCGCAGCCGAAAACATGGCGGCCCATTTGCGGCCGCATCGGCTCCGGAATAGCACCCTTCACTTCGATGGTGTAGTAGGAGATACAACGTGTGGCGTCCAGGACATAAGGCTCTGTGATGGCGCTGGTAGGGCACGCGTCGATGCATCGAGTGCAAGTTCCGCAGCGGTCCGGGGCGGGGAGGCCGGGTTCCAGATCAAGATTGGTGAGAATCGCGCCGAGGAAGAACCAGGAACCGATCCCTTCGTTGATCAGGCAGGTATTCTTGGCGATCCAGCCAAGGCCTGCCGCCCAGGCGGCGGCACGCTCCAGCAGGGGTCCAGTGTCCACATAGATTTTGGCTTCGAATCCTTCGCCTGCCTCAGCGCGAATTTGTTCAACGAGCTGCTCCATCCGCTCGCGCATCACATCGTGGTAGTCATCTCCCCAGCCGTAGCGGGCAATCCAGCCGTGCATGGGGTCGGGACACTCTATGGAGAGAGGGTGGTCTGAGTGGTAGTTCATCCCCATGCAGATGACGGAGCGAACGTCGGGCATGAGCAAACGGATGTCCTGGCGTTCGAACCTTTTCATGTACTCCATCTCGCCATGAAATCCTTGATTCAGCCACCAGAGATAGTGGTCGCGGTTCTGTGGGTCGAGATCGGCGGGTGCGACGCCGCACAGATCAAATCCCAACCGTGCGGCGGTAGCTTCGAGCCAGATTTTGGGAATTACTCCGCGTGCCAAATGCCTGTCCCTTCAGTGTTTGACTCTGGTTGCAACGCTGGACATCTTATCACCAGAATTGATCTATGAGCAGATTGCGCTCGAATGGTCGTGGGAAAGTATTGTTACGGCGAGATGACAATTCCGCCAGAGGCGGTCCCCCGGGAGTCGCCATTCAGGGCCTATTTTTTCCCATACGCCTATGAAAACTCACATTTTAGAAGAAAAATCTTATCTGAGATGTTTGCTTGCCGTATACTGACGCAGAACTGAGGGATTAGTGTATCGATTTGCCGCGCCAGGAATCATCCATAAGTGGCGTCGGCGGTAAGCTGTAGTTTGAACCGGCAAATTGACCGGAACCTTAAAGTGAAGAAGCCTGGGGCTTTCAGCGCTTCTTTAGGAGATGCTAGTAAAAATGCCAAGAGCGACAAAGTATATCGACAAAGGGATCACCGTGGCCGCCGGAGCGGCTTGGAATGCCATCCAGTTTGTGAATCAGTTCAAACCGAACGGCACATTCACCCCCAAATGGTCGGACAAACCGTTGTTGAAGTCCCACCAAAAAACCAAGCCAACGCTGGGCTGGCCGCGCCAGACCGATTCGCTCTGTCCGACGTGCGTCCGCGAGGCACGCCAGCGGATTCTCGACGGCGAGCAGGAACTCTCGACGCTGCTGAATGAGAAAGTCGGCGAGGTGAAAGCCACCATCCTGGAGCGGGACGGAAAGATCCTGATGGTGAAGGATTGCCCGCAGCACGGGCACTTCGAAGATATCCTGGCGATTGATCCGGCTTTCCTGACCCACATTGAAGCCATGTTCCCCGGGCGCGACCTCCCGGCGCATAACGACAAAGAGTTGCACAATCACGGCTCCAGCACCATCAAGCACGGGCGCGGCTCCGTTCTGACCATCGACCTCACCAACCGCTGCAATATGATGTGCGACCCCTGCTTCATGGACGCGAACCAAGTTGGTTTTGTCCATGAGCTGGCCTGGGAAGATGTAAAGCAGCTTCTGGACAATGCCATCACCATCAAGCCCCGGCGCCAGATGTCGGTACAGTTTTCCGGCGGCGAGCCGACGCTCTCCCCGTTCTTCTTCGAGGCCTTGGCCTATGCCCGTAAGGTGGGCTACAACAGCGTGCAGGCAGCGACCAATGGCATCGAGTTCGCAAAAAGTCTGGAGTTCGCCAAGCGCGCCTACGAAGCCGGGTTGCGCTATGTCTACCTCCAGTTTGACGGCATCGGGAATGCCGCCAACGATCATCGCCGCGTCGGCAACCTGTTCGACGTGAAACTGAAAGCCATCGAGAACTGCCACAACGCCGGCATCGAGATCATCCTGGTTACCACGCTGGTCAACGGCGTGAACAACGAGCAGGTCGGGCCCATTATCCAGTTCGCGCTGGACAACCCGCATAAGATCGCGTTCATCTCCTTCCAGCCGGTTTCTTTCACCGGCCGCGACGAGGAAGTTACCGACGAGCGCCGCCTGCGTCAGCGCTACACGCTTTCGCATATGGCCCACGACGTAAAACGGCAGACGGGAATGACGGAGCCGACTCGCGACTGGTTCCCCCTCTCGCTGATGGGCACCTTCGCCGATCTCGCCGACCTGATTCATGGTCCCGAAGCACAATGGGGACAGGTGAGTTGTTCATGCCATCCGAACTGCGGTGTGGGCACGGCTGTCATGGTCAACAAGAAGACCAAGGAATGGGCTCCGGTGCCGCAATTCCTGAATGTCCCGCAATTGATTAAGGACATGCAGACCATCACCGACGCGGCGCGCGGCAAGATGTTCTCGAACCTTCAGATGGGGCTGTCGCTGCTGCGCAATTACGATCCCATGAAGGCGCCGAAAAGCCTGGGCTTGATGGACATCCTCAAAAAGTTCGACAAGTCGCTGGGCCTCACCGGCAAGAACTACGGCGTGGGACTGGAGCGGCGGCAGGATCCGTGGAACTTCCTGTTCATTGCCGGCATGTGGTTCCAGGACCTGTGGACCTACGACTTCCGGCGCACAGAGATGTGCATCATCCCGTACGCCACGCAGGAAGGCGAGATCTCCTTCTGCGCCTATAACACCGGCATTGGCTGGCGCAACATCATCGAGAAGATGCACATGACGGCCACCCTGACCAAGTGGTATGACGAGCACGGTCGCCATGCCATCTACGCCGGCGGCAAAGTTGTACCGCTGCCCGACGCGCAACACTCGCTCACTCTGAACGCCGAGCACGTCAACCGGGGTCCGCAAGTTGCCGAGGGTCCGCAGAACGCCCGCGACGAAAAAGCTCAGAAGCGCGACGCCGAGATGATGAAGCTTTATCGCGAGCATGTGTTGAAAGAGCCAGCAGTGAATTTGGTCCAGATCGGATCACCCAAACCAGCGGCAGCTCCTGCAAAGCTGGTCACGATTGAGAAAGCGGAGGAGCATGAGCTGGTAGCAGGCGATTAGTTCCAATTGGATTTGTTCGCGCAGTCCGGGGCAAGTAATTCGGGTAGCGTTTCTGGTAAAATGTGGGCCAGGGCGCTACCCGAAGGTTTTTGGTGGCGCCCATGCGCGACCAGCCCCCGATCTCATCCCGAGCGCAGGGAGAGACGTAGTCTTTTAAGGATTGCCACGATGCCGATTTACGAATATGTTTGCGATGATTGCAGGAAGCCGTTTGAGAAGCTGGTGATGAGCCAGTCGGAAAAGATCACCTGCCCGAAGTGCGGCGGACGGCACCACACGATGCAGTATTCCGTCGTAGCCTCACCTGCGAAAAGCAGCAACGGCGCAGCGGCGTCCGAAATGTCTGGCGGCGAGGCCTGCGGCGGCTGCTCTCCGACGGGTTGCGGCTGCCACTAACAATCCCCGGATTTGTCATTCCACCGAGAACTCAATTGCTATGAGGCGGCCATTCCCGTTCAGGAGCGAATCATCGTCAGCAGCATCTTGAACCGAGTGATGGCGGTCAATGCGTGTGGCTGATGGGCGGGCATCAGTACTATGTCGCCGGCCTTGGCGCGCAGTGGTTTGGCGGAGATCGTTATCTCGGCCTCCCCCTCGAGCACCTGTACCAGGGCATCGAATGGCGCGGTGTGCTCGCTCAATCCCTGCGCCTGGTCAAAGGCGAATAAGGTGACGTTTCCCTTTTCGTTTTTGATCAATTGACGGCTCACTACGGAGCCTGCCTGATAGTTCACCAGATCGGCGGCGCACACGACTTCGGCAATTGGAATTCCGCGGTTCGCTTGAGTTGGCTGCTCATCCATCGGAAACTCCTCCGACCATATTCTATACCCGACCTCAGCGCGATGGATGTTTTCCGTCTGAGCGTTCCCCTATAATGGACAGGGTGCAGGAGATTCCTATGGTCCGCCGAATCCCTCGATGGATTTACCCGCTTGCATTAGCGTTATGCGTCCTCTCCGCTGGCAGCGTGCCTGCCGTGCAGGCACAGGGGCAGCCAGCGGCGCAGGCTTCCTTTGCACAGCCATCCTTTGCAAAGCTCGTTGAACAGCTATCTGAGCCAGGCGGCTTTTTCGACACCGACAATCTCATTTCCAATGAAAAATCCTACCTGCATGTGATTCCGCGGCTGGAGCAAGGCGGAGTCTCCGGCGGGGTCTACATCGGCGTCGGGCCGGATCAGAATTTTTCCTATATCGCACGCATCCGCCCGCGGTCCGCCTTTATCATCGATATCCGGCGCGACAACCTGTTGCTGCATCTGCTGTTCAAGGCCTTGTTCGCAGAATCCCGGAACCGCGTTGAATTTTTGAGCCTGCTGACCGGCAGACGCGTTCCCGCTGACGTTGAGAGGTGGCGTAATGCCACGATCGACCAGCTCGTTGCCTATATCGATGCGGCAACGCCGTCAGGCAGCGCCCTGTCCGGCCGGCGCTTGCATGAAGCCATCCGGCGATTTGGAGTTCCCGTTTCAGACCAAGAGCTTGCCACCATCGACCGGCTTCATGCGGCGTTTGTTGGCGCAGGATTGTCGCTGCAGTTTCAGACCATCGGCCGGCCGGTGCAGAGCTACAATCCGACCTATCGCGAGTTGCTGATCGAGACCGATCTGAAAGGCCGCAAGCTCAGTTACCTCGCCTCGGAGGACGATTTCCAATTCGTCCGATCGCTTCAGGCCCGCGATGCCGTGATTCCCGTGGTGGGGGACCTGAGCGGAACACACGCCCTGGCCGCGATTGGAAAATGGATGATCGAGCGAAACGAGCGGTTGTCGGCGTTCTACGTCTCGAATGTTGAGGACTATCTCTTTCGCGGCGGCGTTTTCGGGCGGTACATGGAAAACCTGAAGCGCCTCTCACATTCCGACCGCACCGTGGTCGTTCGTTCAATATTCGGCAGAGCGGCGCTGCCCGAAACAGTCACGGGCTACTACAGCTTGTCGACTGTTCAGGACTTTGACGATCTGCTCGCCGGGTACGCATCGGGGAAATATCGAACCTACTCGGATCTCCCACGCAGATAATCTTTCACAGTGAATCATCGCCCCCTTGTTCACTGTGGGGAAGGGAATTGTCAACATTCCGGCCCTACAATCCGGCCATGAACTGCCTTGCGGAGCTCGGAAACTGATTCGGCTCTTGACGAAAGCGGCCGGCAGTTTCGGCTCGCCGCCAATGAAATGGGCCCCGCTTCCCTGGGCACTTGTTCTAGGAGGCGGGGCCGCTTCGTAACGACCACTGATGCCGGACTGTTCTCGCGTGAAACTAGCTGGCTACGCGGCGACCAACTTGTTCAGAACTTCTCGCCGTATTTTTCATAGGCCTCGTTGTAGCCCAGGTTGTAGCCCTCGTAAAAGATGGTGTCGTACCATTTGGCCGGCACATATTTCTTCAGAGGCAGTTTCTTCACATCGGGTGCGATCAACGATGATCCGGCCTGGAACCAACCCTTCACTCCAACGTAGATCGAATCCGCCTCTTTCATCAGTTCATTGTATTCATCCACTTTGCCGAGAACGTGAAAGTACAGTTCGTTCAGGGCTTCCTGGTAGTCGGCCATCGGGACGTTGAAGCGCTCTTTCGCCGCATCCCATTTTGCAGCTTGGTCAATTGCAACGGTTTTCCGCGTGCCCCATTCCTTCTTGGTTTGAGCCAGCAGCGCGCGGACCCTGGCAGCGGAGTTTTCCACGCTCTGGAAGTGGCCAAGCATTTCCTGCGCTTCCATGGTGCTGACGAAGTGTTCGGCCGGCAGCCGCTTTGTTCCAGTGATCACCCCGGCCGCATCAAAATCAATGTCGGTAACCTGCAAAATATCTACTGTCTTGATCTCCGTTCCCACCAATATGGTTACCTGCCCCTTCTCGACTTTCTGCACGGCGCCTTCCAGCTTCGTGCCATCTTTGAGTTGCACCTGGTCCGCCAGGGCTGCTGGCGCCAACAGCCACAGCATTGCCGCCGCCATCAACCACCGATTGTTTTTCATGATGCCCCTCCTTCCGAAGTTGCTCGTGCTTTAGTGCCGTTCGTAATCCAACAACGGTTTCGAACTTCACCATAACCACTCTAAGCGGCATGAACTTGCGCCGCCTCGGAAGTATAAACATTCGGTTCCATCCGCACCTCGGCGCGGAGCGAGCGCGAGATGATGCAGGAACGCTCCGCCTTTTCCAGTAAACGGACAGCACGATCCCGGTCGCTTCCTGCCGAGACCGTCAAGGTTGGTCTCAGGATGATGCGAGTAAATTGAAGACCGCTCTCGGCCTTTTCAATCGTTCCTTCGGTCTGGACATCGAGTGCTTCCGCAGAGAACTTAGAAAGCTCCGCGATCGCTCGAAACGTGGTGATGAAGCAAGCCGAGACAGCAGCCAGCAGGAAATGCTCCGGAGTCCAGAACCCGGCCTCCCCTTGAAATTCCGGCGGTGCGTCGAAATCAATTGACGGTGCGGGGGATTCGCCTTCGGCGATACCACGCCTCTGGCTGGTCCAGCGGGCCTTTGCACGGAATGAATAACTCGTGCTCATGCAGATTCCTTGGGGACGCTCACGACCCCTTCCACGGGGTCCGTTAATCGATTGTGCAACTTTGATGCCATGCCGGAAGAGGTCAATGCATTCCTGCGGGCAGGGAATCGTTGCGCCAGCGAGGGTCAAGCCCAGCGGCGACCATAAGAGTGGGGGATATAGCTCACCTGGTGCGTATTTTGAGAGGATTCTCTGGGCTTGGAAGTGAGCGCGCGACCCGGGTCCAATGGCAGCGCTAGGTCCCCGAGGGTTGGGCAGCTTGGTTCCTAAGCTTATAGCGTTGGATCTTGCCCGTCGCAGTCTTAGGAAGGTCCGGAACGAAATAAAATGAGCGCGGGCGCTTGTACGAAGCCAAGTGTTCTTTTGCAAACTGGCGGAGCGCGTCCTCGGTCATTTTATTCGAGGGTACGCCACTTTTCAGCACGATATAGGCCGCTGGTTTTTCGAGGCCTTCCGCGTCGCGTTCTGCCACTACCGAGGCCTCTGCCACGGATGGGTGGGTGAGCAGAGTGCTCTCGACCTGAATTGGAGACACCCAAATGCCCCCGGATTTGAAGAGGTCGTCGGTGCGCCCCTGGTAGGACAAATTCCCTTCCGAATCGCAAGCATACTGGTCGCCGGTGCGCAGCCATTCGCCGACAAATGTTTTCTTGCTGCGCTCGTCGTTCGACCAATAAAACGCGGCGACCGATGGAGAGGATATCCACAACTCGCCCATTGCGCCGTCCTTGGCGTCGTTTCCCTCCGCGTCCACCAGCCGGAACTTATGCTCCGGAAAAACCTGTCCGCTGGAATCAAGTTGAACATGGCCTGGACGGTTTGAAAGGAAGATATAGCCAAACTCAGTGGAACCGACGCCATCCAGGATCTGAAGTCCGGTTCGGGCTCTCCACTCCTGGAAAATGGTTCCAGGCAAGGCCTCCCCCGCCGAGATACAGAGGCGCAGGCTGGCCATCTTCGTGCGATCCAAATTCTCCCGCAGCAAGCGGCTATATCCGGTGGGAACACAGAAAAACAGCGTGGGCCGGTAGAGTTGGATGAATTCAAAGATGCGGTCCGGCTCGGGCCGCATGGGCATCAGTAGGGAACCACCGCCGACCCACAGCGGCATGAACAAGGAGTTCGTCAGGCCGTAGGAAAAAAACAACCGGGAGACGGAGAAATTAACATCTTCCGTGGTCATTTGAACCGCGTGCCGGAGATAAGGCTCGATGCAAAAAATATTGTTCTTATGCAGATGAACAGCAGCTTTCGGATTTCCAGTGGAGCCGGAGGTGTATACCCAGTGCGACATTTCGTCGCGATGCGTAGGAGCCGGGTCCAGCTCGACCGGCTGCGCGGACAGGGTCTTCTGAAAAGGGTGAGAACCGCGGAAACCGTCGCCCCGCACGCTAACCACTGCGCGGAGCGAATGGCTCTTTAACATCGCTTCGATCGGTTCCAGGAACTCGGCTTCCCCGACCAGCACTTTTGCCCGGCTATGGCGCACGTAGAATTCATACTCGGAGGGGTCCGCAAAAGTGTTCAAAGCGACGGGAACTGCGCCGATTTTCATCGCGCCGAGGTACGTGGCGATGAATTCGGGCGAATCGCGCAACAACAGCAGCACGCGATTTTCCCGCTCTACGCCGAGCGCCCGCAAGGCATTGCCGGCCTGGTTCGCCAGCCGCACGAGTTCGGCGTAGGTAAGGGTCCCGCCCGGTCCCAGCAGCGCCACTTTGGAGCCACGGCCCTCTGCCAAATGCCGGTCCAGCAGCGCCGCGGCGAAGTTGAAAATTTCGGGAAGGTCCTCGGGACTCTTGACCGTGCGGAGATCCTTGTCGCCCCAGGAGAGGGCACTCTTAGCGGGCATGCATTCCTCCGTTGCTGCGATGATGATTCTGAAAAACGCTACAACTTCTGACCGTAGATACTGTGCCTACTGCCGCAACGCCTCCAGTACTTTGCGTCCCCGCTCGATGTAAGCCGCACCCATCTGCGGATTCTCAAACCGTATACCGGTGGTCACGCGCGCAGCTCCCTCGTAGTCCAGGGCCTTGTCCTCCAGGATCGACTCGATGCGAAGATTGATCTTGGCCATGCCGGGAAATCCCTGCAGGTCGCGTGTCAGCTCCGCGGCTGTGGCCTGAATGTAATAAGCCATTTCTTCTTCCACGACAATCAGTGTTGCTTTGCCTGCCCGCCGAAGATTAGCGGTGGTGGTGCTGTTGCTCCACGGCGCAATGCGAATATTGCCGCGGTCGGCAGCGATCACTTCCAGGTAGCTGAGCATCGCCACGTACGGCCACCCCGCTTCATCGAGGGTAACCAGCAGCAGCGCCTTGTTCAACTGCTCTTCGAGGCGATCCCCGCCTAGCAGTCCGTTCAGCCGGTCAGTCAATATGGGGGGTAGCCGCTTCGACATTGGTGCACCGCGCACGGGGAGTCTGGAGAACCTGGCCCCGATTCCCCTTGGAATCATACAATGGAACGGCCATGCTCAACGAGAGAGCCTTTGTAGAAAGCGGCTACGACTCAGAATCCGCGAGCGGAATGCCGGCCCTGCGCAAGCGGCGGAAATAAGACTGGCTCCGGCGGATGTCTCGCAGGATCTGCGTCTTTAATTGAGCCGCGGAATCGAAC
>Ga0326597_10003493_pt1 | contig 22619 bp, 21 predicted proteins | sample RVTome_12_FD_203789 | JGI IMG/M metagenome (GOLD analysis project Ga0326597, IMG submission 203789) | Soil microbial communities from uranium-contaminated site in the Upper Colorado River Basin, Wyoming, United States - RVT100D185 | ecosystem: Environmental > Terrestrial > Soil > Contaminated >...
GTAGGCCGACTGGATCGCGTCCTCGACGGTCCGGATCAGCTGCTCGCGGGGAACCTGCTTCTCGGCGTTCAGCTGAAGGAGGGCACCGACGAAGTCTCGACTCACGTTGGGCCTCCAGGTTGTCGTTTGGTTGGTCGACCGAACCGGGTCCGAAAAAAAACGTGGGGGTCACCCACGTCACGGAGCGGCCGTTCAGTTCGCCGCGAGTATACACCCGGAGGGGTGGACCCTCAACGGTGCCGTCGTTCGGAGTCACGGAGCCACAGCCGTACCTCCCGGCTGGCGCATCCTCTGGCACATCCTGATGATGCGCGCCGACCGGGCGCTCCCGTCAGTAACCGAAACGGCACGAACGAGCGTCGTCGATCACGAGTTGGGGCGGTTTGGGCCGCCGGCCGTGCGTGTTCGTCGCGATGGCGTTACTGGTGGTTATACCCGTCGCTCACGCCGGGGTCGGAAAGCGGCGCTCCACGTAGCCCTCGAGGATGTCGATGAACTCGGCGACCAGCCCCTCGCCGCGGAGGGTCCGGTCGAGACGCCCGTCGATGAACACCGGTGCCACCGGCTCCTCGAACGTGCCAGGCAGCGAGATGCCGATGTCGGCATGTTTCGACTCTCCCGGCCCGTTCACGACGCAGCCCATGACCGCGACCCGCAGGTCCTCGACGCCCGGGTGTGCGTCGCGCCACTCGGGCATCCGCTCCTTCAGGTACCCCTGGATCTGCTGGGCCATCTCCTGGAAGAACGTCGACGTCGTCCGGCCGCAGCCGGGACAAGCCGACACCTGGGGCAGAAACGAGCGCAGGCCCATCGACTGGAGGATCTGCTGGGCGACCTCCACCTCGCGCTCGCGCGGCGCACCCGGCTCCGGCGTGAGCGACACGCGGATCGTGTCGCCGATCCCCTCGGCAAGCAGGAGCGACAGGCCGGCCGTCGAGGCGATCACACCCTTGTCGCCCATGCCGGCCTCGGTCAGGCCCAGGTGAAGCGGGTAGTCGCACCGGGCGGCGAGCAACCGGTAGACGTCGACGAGGTCGCGCACCCCGGACACCTTGGCCGACAGGATGATCCGGTCGTGCCGCAGGCCGACCTGCTCGGCCAGCTCCGCGGAGCGCATGGCCGACTCGATCATCGCCTCGATCATCACGTCTCGCGCGTCGCGGGGTTCCGCCGAGCGGGCGTTGAGGTCCATGAGCTCGGTCAGGAGCACCTGGTCGAGCGAACCCCAGTTGACCCCGATCCGGACGGGCTTGTCGTGGTCGATCGCGACCCGGACGATCGTCGCGAAGTGCTCGTCGTGTCGCTTGGCGCCGACGTTGCCCGGGTTGATCCGGTACTTGGCGAGCGAGCGAGCCATGTCCGGGTACTCGACGAGGAGCTTGTGCCCGTTGTAGTGGAAGTCGCCGATGACCGGCACGTCGACCCCAAGGCCGGCGAGCTTGCGCGCGATCTCCGGCACGGCGGCAGCGGCGGCGTCCGTGTTGACCGTGATCCGGACGAGCTGCGAGCCGGCATGGGCGAGGCGGGCGACCTGGATCGCGGTCGCGTCCGGATCGGCCGTGTCGGTGTTCGTCATCGACTGGACGACGATCGGGTGGGCGCTCCCGACGAGGACGCCGCCCACGTCGACCGACACGGTCGGCCGGCGGGCCGGCCTCAACGCATCGGCCGGAGGACTCACGGGGTGGCGCCGCCGCTGAGGCCGCGGATGATGTCGAACCCGGTCACCCAGATGAGAAACGCGAACAGGAAGACGAAGCCGACGACGTAGGTCAGGCGCTCCGCGCGCAGGCTGATCCGCTGTCCGAGCACGCGCTTGAGGACGATCATGAGCATCCGGCCACCGTCGAGCGGCGGGAACGGCAGCGCATTGACGAGCGCGAGGTTGGCCGACAGGATCGCCGCCACGTACAGGGTCAGGATCGGCCCGGCGTTGAAGAACACGTCGCCGATCTGGGTCGCGATGCCGACCGGCCCGGCCGCCTGCGGCGGTGCGGTCGGGTCGTCGATGAACGAGCCGACGATCTGGCCGAGCCCGGCGAGGATGAGGCCGAACCAGCGAACCGTCTCGGTCGCCCCGATCGACACGGCCGAGCCGAAGTCGCGGCCGACGTACTCACCGTAGTAGTAGCCGATCGGCACGCCGATGCCGAGCGGACCCACTCGCGGCCCAAGTTGCTCCGCCGGCCGGAGTGTGACGGTCAGGGTCTCGCGCTCACCGGTCGCCCGATCGACCTCGAGCGTGACGGCCTGGCCGGCCTTGTCGCGCAGCGCCTGGACGAGGCTCGGGCCGTAGAAGTCGAATGCCTCGCCGTCGACCGTGACGATGGCGTCGCCGGCGACCAGGCCGATCTCCTCGGCGGGCGATCCGGGGTCCGCGCCGTCGACGATGCGGGCGCCCACGAGCGGTGTTGCGAGCCAGGCGATCGAGGTGAAGATGAGGAAGGCGGCCACGAGGTTCATCCCGACCCCGGCGAGGAGGATCACCAGCCGCTTCGGGATGCCGGCGTTGACGAATGAGCGGGGATCGTCGCCGTCATCGCCGTCCTCGCCCTCGAGCCGGACGAACCCGCCGATCGGCAGCCAGTTGAGCGTGTACAGCGTCTCGCCTCCCGAGCGTAGGACCTTGGCCCTTGGCGGGAACCCGATCCCGAACTCGAGGACGCGCACGCCCGCCAGGCGCGCCGTCACGAAGTGGCCGAGCTCGTGGAACACGACGAGCGAGCCGAGGATGAAGAAGAACAGGAAGACGGTGACGACGGTCTGGATCAGTTCCATCAGGCGCCCGCTCCGATCGGTCCCGTCGCGAATGCCGCGCGTACCTCCGCGTCGAGGGCGGTCAGCGTGGCGAGGTCCGGCGCCTGGTCCGGCCCCTCGCCGAATCGCGCGACGGCCGCCTCGAGCAGGCGCGGGATGCCCGGGAAGTCGAGCGTCCCGGCGAGGAAGCGGGCCACGGCGACCTCGTCGGCCGCGATGAGCGCCGCCGCCGCGCGGGAGCCCGTTTCACCGGCCGCGCGCGCGATCCGGAGGGCCGGGAAGCGCGCCTCGTCCGGCGCAAGAAAGTCGAGCCGCCCGGCGGCGAGGAGATCCGGCGCCGCGGCCGGCGATGGGAGGCGATCCGGGAAGGTCAGGGCGTACTGGATGGGAAGTCTCATGTCCGGGGTGCCCAGCTGGGCTTTGAGCGAGCCGTCGACGAAGCGAACGGCGGAGTGGACGACGCTCTGCGGATGGATGACCACGTCGATCGCGTCGTACGCGACATCGTACAGCCAGTGCGCTTCGACCACCTCCAGGCCCTTGTTCGCGAGCGTCGCGGAGTCGATCGTGATCTTCGCGCCCATGCGCCAGGTGGGGTGCTGGAGTGCCATGTCCGGGGTGACGCTCGACAGGTCGTCCGGGGTTCCCAGGAACGGGCCGCCGGACGCGGTCAGGATCAGGCGGTCGATGCCGGCACTCGCCTCCCCCGCGAGGCACTGCCAGATCGCCGAGTGCTCCGAGTCGATCGGCCGAAGCCAGGCGAGCGGCTGCGACCGTGGGTCCGGGGCTGCGTGGGCGGCGGCCAGGCGCCGGGCCGCCGGCATGACGAGGTGGCCGCCGGCCACGAGCGTCTCCTTGTTGGCCGTCGCGACGACCTTGCCGGCCTCGAGTGCCGCGAGGACCGGCCGGAGGCTGACCATGCCACCGGTGCCGACGATGACAAGGTCGACGTCGTCGCGCGTGGCCAGCTGGGCCAGACCGTCGCCCGTCGCGCCGAGGACCGTCGTCGCGGGGTGGAGGCGGCGTGCCTGAAGGTCGAGCTCGCGCCCGTTCGTCCCGGCCGCGAGCGCGACGACGCGGAAGCGACCGGGAAGCCGCTCGAGGACGTCGATCGCCTGCCGCCCGATCGAGCCGGTCGAGCCGAGAACGGCGACGCCAAGACGGGCGCCCGCCGGCGGCGGGCCGCCGGCGGATCGCGTGGCTTCAGGCATGGACGACGGCGACGACATAGAGCGTCACGACCGGCGCGGCGAAGAGGAACGAATCGACCCGGTCGAGGATCCCGCCGTGCCCGGGGATGAGCGTCCCGCTGTCCTTCGCCCCGGCCGCGCGCTTGATCATCGACTCGGCCAGGTCCCCGGCCTGGGCGGCGGCGGCGACGAGCGGGCCGAGGAGGAGGCCACCCACCCAGGCCTGTCCGAGCGCGGCGAGCAGGAGCGACGTGACCACCGTCGTGGCGACCGTGCCACCCGCGAGTCCGGCGTACGTCTTCGATGGCGAGAGATGCTCGAGGAATCGTCGCCGGCCGAGGCGACGGCCGACCAGGTACGCGCCGGTGTCGTACGCCCAGACCGCGAGCACGAGCAGGAGGATCCAGCCGCGATCGGCGCGGAGCGCCTCGAACGGCGCGTCCGCCGGCAGCGGCGGAGCGGCGAGGCCAAGGCGCACGACGAAGCCCAGGAGCGAGACGTAGAGGGCCCCGAACACCGTCGTGAACCACGTCGCGAGGCCGACCCGTGGGTCCGACGCCGCGAAGGCCCCGACGGCGACGAGGATCATCCCGACTGCGCCGAGCAGGAGCCCACTCCCGAGCAGGAGCCCGGGCACCGACGCTTCCGCGACGACCGCGAGGGCGAGCACGATGCCGAGGGCCGGCAGGGACGGATAGCCGGCCGCTTTCAGGAGGCGAAAGACCTCCACGGCGGCGAGCGCGGTGAGGACCGCCACGAGCACGGCGATCCATGGCCCACCGAGGGCGAGCAGGACGGCGATCGGCGGGACGAGGATCGAGGCGCTGACCGCCCGTTCTCGGAGCACGATCCGGCCGGCCGGTCCGTCAGCGCCCGAAGCGACGGGTCCGACGAGCGAACTCGACGAGCGCGGCGTCGAAGGCCGCCGGGCCGAAGTCCGGCCAGAGCACCTCGGACGAGTAGAACTCAGCGTATGCCGACTGCCAGATGAGGAAGTTCGACAGGCGCTGTTCGCCGCCGGTCCGGATGACGAGGTCCGGGTCCGGCAGGCCCGCCGTGTAGAGCGCCCCGCTGATCGTCGCTTCGTCGATCGCGGAGGGGTCGATCCCGCTCGCGACCAGTCGCCGGACCGCGTCGACGAGCTCGGTTCGGCCGGCGTAGTTGAAGGCGATGTTGAGGAGGAGCCGGTTGCCGCCGGCCGTTGCCTCGAGCGCGGAGCCGATCGAGGCGCGGGTCGCCGCCGGCAGCTCGTCGAGCCGGCCGAGCAGCCGCACTCGAACCCCCTGCGCCCTGAGCTCCTCCGTCTCGCTCCGGATCGCGGCCTCGAGGAGCCCGAACAGCCCGGCGACCTCGTCATCCGAACGGGCCCAGTTCTCACGGCTGAACGCGTACAGCGTGAGCACCGGGACACCGCGTCGGACCGCGTGGGTGAGGAGGCCGCGGATCGCCTCGACCCCGGCCGCGTGCCCCTCGATCTCCGGCAGATCGCGGCTACGCGCCCAGCGACGATTGCCGTCCATGATGATCGCCACGTGGCGCGGCAGATCCTCCGTCGGGACGAGCGGCGGTTCCTCGGCCGCGATGACCGGCGCAGCCTCGCTCGTATCCGACGCGCCGTGGGCGGTCGGCGGCGCATCGCTCGGCCGGAGGACCGGTCGCACGAGCTGCGAGCGAGCCACTAGACCTCGAGGACCTCCTGCTCCTTGACGCCCCCGAGGCGGTCGACCTCGGCGATGTGGCGGTCGGTCGTCCGCTGGAGGGCGTCGAGCTGGCGGTGCGCCTCGTCGGCACCGACGAGCCCGTCGCGCTCCTCCTTCTTCAGTGCGTCGGCCGCCTCTCGCCGCAGGTTCCGGATCTCGACCCGCGCCTCTTCCATACGCTTGTGGACGACTCGAACGAGCTCCTTGCGACGCTCCTCGGTGAGCGGCGGGATGTTGAGACGCACGACGGTGCCGTCGACGTTCGGCATGAGGCCGATGTCGCTCTTGATGATCGCCTTCTCGATCGACCCGAGCACGCTGCGATCCCACGGCTGGATGACCACCTGGTGCGGCTCCGGAACGCTGATCCCGGCAAGCTGGTTGAGCGGAGTCTGGGTCCCGTAGTAGTCGACGACGACGCGCTCCACGAGCGCGGTCGATGCGCGGCCTGTGCGGATCCCCTGGAAGTGGCGTTCCATGGCCTCGACCGCGCGCGCCATCTTGTGATCGGCGGACGTGAGGGTCTCGCTGCTCATGCGCTCGCACCTCCTTGCGGGGTTGACGTGATGAGCGTACCGACCTGCTCACCGAGCGCGACCCGCAGGATGTTGTCCGGCCGATTGAGGTCGAAGACGACGATCGGCAGGTCGTTCTCCATGCACAGCGAAACGGCCGCCGCGTCGATGACCTTGAGCTGGTCGCGGAGCAGGTCGGCATACTCGAGGCGGGCGTACCGGCGGGCGGATGGCTCCTTCATCGGATCGGCATCGTAGACCCCATCGACCTTGGTCGCCTTCAGGAGGATCTCCGCCCCGATCTCGATCGCGCGCAGCGCCGCCGCCGTGTCGGTCGTGAAGTACGGATTGCCGGTGCCGGCCACGAAGATGGCGACCCGGCCCTTCTCGAGGTGCCGAACGGCGCGGCGGCGGATGTACGGCTCCGCGACCTCGTTCATCGCGATCGCGCTCATCACGCGCGTCTGGACGCCGGCCCGTTCGATCGCATCCTGCAGGGCGAGGCCGTTCATGACCGTCGCAAGCATGCCGATGTAGTCGCCGGTCGCGCGGTCCATCCCGTTGGCGGCGGCCCGCAGGCCGCGGAAGATGTTGCCACCGCCGACGACGATCCCGATCTGCACGCCGCGCCGGTGGACCTCGACCACCTGCTTGGCGATGAAGGCGCAGACGGCCGGGTCCACGCCGTACTGGCGGTCGCCGAGGAGGGCCTCGCCGGACAGCTTGAGCAGGATTCGCCGATGGCGCAGCGGCTCCGCTCCGCCGGTCGAGGGCTCGGCGGCGGTCGTCGGGGAAGCGGGCATGGTCGCCGGACCCTCGATCACTGATCCTCCCCGAGCGCATAGCGGACGAAGCGTCGGACCCGGATGTTCTCGCCGATCGTGGCGATCCGGTCGGTGATCAGCTGACGAACGGTCATCTCCGTGTCGCGGAACGGCTGGTCATACAGGCAGACCTGCTCGAACCACTTGCGCAGCTGTCCCTCGACGATCTGGCCGCGGATGTGTTCCGGCTTCTTCTGGATGGCCTCGTCGGCCAGGAGCTCCGCCTTCTTCGCCTCGAGCTCGGCCGACGGGATGCGCTCTTCGTCGACATAGAGCGGCGCGAGCCCGGCCACCTGGACGGCGAGGTCGCGAACGAGCTTCTGGAACTCGTCCGTGCGGGCCACGAAGTCGGTCTCGCAGTTCACCTCGATGAGCACGCCGACGCGGCCGCCGGTATGGATGTAACTCGACACGAGGCCCTCGCGCGCCTCACGCCCGGACTTCTTCGCGGCGGAGGCGAGGCCGCGCTCGCGCAACAGGGCCGTCGCCCGCTCGAGATCCCCGTCGGCCTCGGTCAGGGCGCGCTTGCAGTCCATGAATCCGGCGCCGGTCAGTTCGCGCAGCTGCTTGACGGCTTCGGCCGTGATGTCCGCCATGGTGGTTTCGTCTCTCTCCTGGTTCGTCGCCGGCTGCTCGCCGGCTCACGCACGTGGTCGTGGTTGGGTGGCGCGGCGTCAGAGCGTCGGCGCGTCCTCGGCCTTCTCGGCCGCCTCGCGAGCAAGCTCCGCGGCGATTTCGTCCGGCGTCGCCTCGGGAACGACGGGCTCGGCGATGGCCGCCTCCGCGCGAGCCGCGCGTGCCCCTGGCAGCAGGTCGTCCTCGTCATCGAGATCGGGCTCGAAGGTCAGGGCCTGGCCGCCCGCGAGGGCAGCCACGAGGGCCTCGGAGGCATCGCCCTCGTCGTAGTCCGGTTCCGGCGTGATTTCCGGCTCCGGCTCGACCGCTCGCGTGGCGCGCAGCTGAGCACCCTCGATCGCCGCATCGGCGACGAGTGCGCAAAGCAACCGGATCGAGCGGATGGCGTCGTCGTTGGCCGGGATGATGAAGTCGAGCTCGTCCGGGTCGACGTTCGTGTCGCCGGTCCCGACGACCGGGATCTCGAGCTTGTTCGCCTCGGTCACCGCGATGCGCTCGCGATGCGGGTCGACGACGAAGACCATGCCCGGGAGGCGCTTCATCTTGCGGATGCCGCCGAGCATGCCGTTGAGCTTGTTGAGATCCTCGGTGAGCTTGGCCGCTTCCTTCTTCGGCAGGCGTTCGAAGTCGCCGGCCTGCTGGCGGGCCTCGAGCTGCTCGAGCAGCCCGATGCGCTTCTTGATCGTGACGAAGTTGGTCATCATGCCGCCGAGCCAGCGCTTGTTCACGTACGGCATCCCGGCCCGCGTCGCCTCCTGGGAGACCGGTTCCTGGGCCTGCTTCTTGGTGCCGACGAACAGCACGACGTCGCCGCGCGCGACGGTCTCGCGAACGGCGTCGAGGGCGGTGTCGAGCCGCTTTACGGTCTGGGCGAGATCGATGATGTGGATCCCGTTGCGCTCCGCGAAGATGAACGGGCGCATCTTGGGATTCCAGCGGCGCGTCTGATGGCCGAAGTGGACTCCGGCCTCGAGCAGCTGCCGCATCGAAACGGACGGCACGGTGGGCGACCTCCTGTTCGGTTCGTTCCTCCGCGACCCTCGTCGCCGGGAACCGACCGACTCCGCTGGGGCCGGTGCGGCACCGTCCCGGTCGGAACGGATCGCGTGTGAGCTCCGCCTGACCGGCTCCGTGCCGGTCGATCGTGGCGGGCGGATAGGGTTGGTGCATGGTCCGCGCCTGGGAGGCGCGTGGTTCGGCGCCCCCGGGGGCGCGCGGCCCGGCGGAGTGTAGCACAGGGTTGCGCTCGGTCCGGTTGGGCAGCGGCGGCCGGCCTACGAGGCCGCCATCGAACCTTGTCGACGGCTTCGCGTATTGCTGCCAGGCATCGAATCGTGGCGATGCGCCCGGACGAGGCCCTCGTCGCGTCGAGTTCAGCACCGGCAGCAATGTCGGCCCGGGGTTCGGCGGTCACCGGACGGGCGTTGGCGCCCTTCGGCCCGGAATGCATTACCGGCAGGAATGAACCTGCCGGTCTCCGGCACGTCGACCCACGCGGCGGGCGCCCGCTCGCCGCTACCCGATGCCGCGGTGATGCCGCACCCGCGGCTCCTGCCCCACCCCCGGCGCGGGTTCGACGACAACGAGGTCGATCCGCAGCGGCAGCTTCGGCAGTCGGACGCCGTTGATCGTGCCGCGATCGAGGAGCGTGAATGACGCCGCTCGCAGCCGGGCGCGCTTGCGGAAGTCGACCGTCTCCTCCGGCAGGCCGAAGTCGCGCCGGGCGCGCCAACGTACCTCGACGACCACGAGTGCCGGCGGCGGTCCCGGATCGACGCCGACGAGGTCGAGCTCGAGCCGGCCGACGCGCACGTTCCGGCCGAGCACGTGCCACCCTTCGGCCTCGAGCCGCCGAGCCACGAGCTCCTCGGCCGCGTCGCCGAGGATCTGGGCGGCGGTCCGGAGTCGCTCGTCCGTCACGGGCCGAGTCTGACCGGCCCCGCTTAGCTGGCGATTAGCGGACCGTCACGAGCTCCGGTTCGGCGAGTTCCGCGACAGACGCCCCGGGTTCCACCTCCCCGCCGCCGTCGATCGGCATCACCTCCGAGCCAAACTCCGCGAACAGGTCGAGCGAGGCCTGCTCGCCGGCAAGCGTGCGCTGGAGGGCGAGGAAGCTCCGCCGGTGGAACGGTGTGAGGCCGTGGGCCCGGATCGCGTCGCGGTGTTCGCGAGTCGCATAGCCCTGGTTCCGTTCCCAGCCATAACCGGGATACCGAGCGGCGAGGCGCGCCATCATTCGGTCGCGGACGACCTTGGCGACGACCGACGCGCAGGCGATCGAGTAGCACATGGCGTCACCGTCGACGATCGAGGTGTACGGGCCGACCTCCGCCTCGAACCCGTTGATCCGGTTGCCGTCGACGAGGACGTGGTCGTGTCCGCGAACGCGGGCGATCGCGCGGCGCATGGCGAGGTGGGTGGCGTGGTAGATGTTGAGCCGATCGATCTCGGCGACCGAGGCGGCACCGATACCGACGGCCACGGCGCGCCGTCGGATGATCGGGGCGAGGCGCTCGCGCTGGGCGGACGACAGGGTCTTGGAGTCGCGCACGCCGGGGATCCGGCGGCAGTGCGGCCGCATGATCACCGCCGCCGCGACCACCGCTCCACAGGTCGGCGCCACGCCGACCTCGTCGACCCCGACGATGCGGTCGCGTCCGTCGCGCCAGAGCGGCCGTTCGAAGCGGAGGCTTGGGACGATCGGGGCCATCGGCCCACAGGGTACCGGACGGGGCCGGTTCGCGGCGCGGCGGGTCGGCCGCGCGTCAGGAGGTCTGGCGGCGCTCCCGGAGCGTGGCCGCCTTGCCGACGCGCTTGCGCAGGAAGTACAGCTGGGCGCGCCGCGCCTGGCCGTGCCGGACGACCTCGATCTTCTCGATCCGCGGGCTGTGGATCTTGAACGTCCGCTCGACGCCGACGCCGCTCGCGATCCGACGGACGGTGATCGAGCGGGTCACGCCGCCGCCGCGCAGGCGCATGATCGTCCCCTCGAACACCTGGATCCGCTCGCGGTTGCCCTCGACGACCTTTGCCGACACGCGCACCGTGTCACCGGTCGCGAGTTCGGGAAGGTCGGTGCGAAGCTGGTCCTGGACGATCTCGTCGAGCACGTTCACGCGGCGATCCTGACGTTGACTGGGCAGCCGTGGCTGCGGGGTTCGAGTCGGTACGGGTAAGGCCGCGAACGAGTGCGACCGACGGCGGAGGATAGCACGATCCGGCGCCCCGGCACCAGCGGATGCCCGTGCCGACGGTGATCCGGCGCCAACGCGCCCGGTCTTGCCACGCCACATCTCGGGCGTTCGGCGGCGCCGAATGCGAGGGAGCCCGGCGACGCAGCCGGCAGGTCAGTCCGCCGGGGCCTCGGCTCGGAGCGCGTCGAGCGCGGCGGCTTCATCGGCCGACAGGGAGCGGCCCTCGAGCAGGTCCGGACGCCGCTCGAGCGTCCGGCGGAGCGACTCGCGCAGCCGCCAGCGGCGAACCTCGCCGTGGTGCCCGGACACGAGCACGCCCGGCACGTCGCGCCCGTCGAACGACGGCGGCCGCGTGTACTGCGGGTACTCGAGCAACCCGTCGCCGAACGACTCCTCCAGCGTCGACGCGTCGTCGATCGCGCCCGGCAGGAGACGGAGAACGGCGTCGATGACGACGAGCGCCGGCAGCTCCCCGCCGGTCAGGACGTAGTCGCCGATCGAGATCTCCAGGTCCACGAGCGCCCGGATCCGATCGTCAACGCCCTCGTAGCGCGCGCACAGCAGCACGAGGTGCGAGCGCGTCGCGAGGTCGCCCGCCCGCGCCTGGCGGAACGGTTCGCCGGCCGGGTCGAGCAGGATCACGAGGGAATCCGGCCGGCGCAGGGCGCTCACCGCTGCCGCCAGCGGTTCCGGTCGGAGGACCATGCCGGCGCCGCCGCCGTACGGGGCGTCGTCGACGCTCCGGTGCCGTCCGATCCCCCACTCTCGCAGGTCGTGGACGCGAACAGTCGCGAGCCCGCGCTCCTGGATCCGACCCGGGATGCTCGCCGCGAGCGGCGCATCGAACACGTCCGGAAAGAGCGTGACGACGTCGATCTCGATGGCCATGTCAGGCTTTCGGCGCCGGAGCGGAGGGCGGATCCGGCGGGACCCGCAGGTCGAGCGCGTCGGCGTCGACGACGATCCGACCAGCCCGGGGATCGAAGACGCGGATGAAGGCGTGGACGGCCGGGACGTCGAACTCGCCGGCGGGCCCGTCCCGGACGACGTAGACCTCCGCACCACCGGCTCGATAGACGTCGCGTACGACGCCGAGCACCGTTCCGTCCTGCGCCGTGACCGTCACGCCGATGACCTCGTGCCAGTACACCGCGTCGGCCTCGAGCGCTGCGCCGTCAGCGACCTCCAGGTAGGCGCCTCGAAGCGGCTCGGCGGCGTTCCGATCCGGGACCTCGGCGAACTGGAGCCGCCAGCCCGGGCCGTCCGCGACGGGCACGGCGGACGAGATCGTCAACCGCCGGTCGCTGCCCTCCGGATGGAGCACGGCGCCGGGGAAGAAGCGCTCCTCCGGTCGGTCGGTGAGCACCTCGACCCGGACGGCCCCGCGCAGGCCGTGGACGCCCCGGACGAGGGCCACCACGAGCCGGGATCCGGCGGCCGCAGTCGGCCCATCCGCCCGTGCCCGGGATTCGCGCGCTTCCACCGGCGCGCCGCCGGTCCTACACGATCTCGAGCGAGATCGGCTCGCCGTCCCGCGCGGCCGTCACCTTGAGCAGCGTCCGGAGCGCCTTGGCGACGCTCCCGTTCCGCCCGATCACCTTGCCCATGTCGTCCTCCGCGACGTGGAGCTCGATGACCGTTCCCTCGGCGTCGCGGACGACCTCGACGGTGACGGCATCGGGATCGTCGACGAGCGACTTGGCAACGTACTCGACGAGTTCCTTGGCAGCCATCGCGCGACCTCTACTTGGCCGCCGGCAGGATGCCGGCATTGCGGAACAGGCGGGCGACCGTGTCCGACGGCTGGGCCCCCTTGGCCAGCCACGCCTTCGCCTTGTCGGCGTCGATCGACACCTCGACCGGCTCCGTGCGCGGGTTGTAGTGACCGATCGTCTCGATCGATCGGCTGTCGCGCGCGCTGCGCGAATCGGCCACGACGACCCGGTACGCCGGCTGCTTCTTCGCGCCGACGCGGGTCAACCTGATGCGGACGGCCATGGGCTGAGCTTCCTCCTACTTGATGGACAGGACGATGGTGGTCCGATCGACGCCGTCGCCGGCGACCGAAGCGCCGACGAGCGCGTCGAACGGCTCGAGGTACGGTTTGATATCGCGCTCGTAGTCGGCGAGAGCGTCGGGGGCCTCCGCGACAGCCATCGATTCGACGAGCGCGCGCAGGCCGACGACGTCGACCCAGACCGACGCGATGTGCTCGCGACCGACGCGGTCGATGAGCGCCGAGTACCGGTCCGATGATGCAAGCGACGAGTCCGGCTCCGTGTCGATCACGGCCTTGATGAACGCGTCGCTCACGCCGATCACGACGACGTCGCCGGCCACGGCCCAGCCGATTTCCGGCACGGTTGCATCGAGTCCGCCGTCCTCGACGGCGGCACTCGCGTCGAGGTACGTGATCGTCGTGCCGTTGTACTCCTCCTCGCGGATCTCGATTCCGAGCTGGCCGCCGCCCAGGGCCAGCAGTCCGCCCAGGGTCGAGGCGAAGCGCTCCGCCGCCGCTTCGTCGGTCGCCGACACCACGAGCCCGCCCCCGAGCTCGTCGCCGGACCCGGACACCACGATCCCCGCGTCGCCGATCCAGCCGATCAGCCCGTCGAACCCACCGAGGATCGCGACCGCGGTCTCGATCTCGCGGAACGCGTCGGCGGTCTCGGGGTTGGTTCGGACGCCCTCGATGAGCCGGTCGAGCTGATCGCCGACTTCGTGGATGTCGATGGCAACGAGCGTATCCGCGGGGACGCGCTGCGCGATCGTCGAGGCGCGGTTCGTTCGTGTCGCGGCCCCGTCGACGTGCGGTGCGACGAGGTCGACGACGATCGCGTCGCCCTCCGAGCGGACCCGGCCCGCGGTCCACGCCGGCACGTCTCCGGCGCCGGTGCCGAGGAAGCCGAACCCGGGCATGCCCTCGCCGAGGGCCGGGCCGGCGGCCTCGAGCCAGGACACCCATGCCGCGGTGTCGATGTAGAACGAGGCGAGCGAGTCGCCCGACGTGGCGGCCCGGGCGGTGCGGAACTGCTCGTTCGTGTCGAGGCCGTCGGAACCGCCCCGGTCGATCGCCGCCTTGACCGACGCGACGTCGCCGAGGAGCATGACCTTCCCGTCGACGACGGCCATCGCCCCGCCCGGGTCCGACCCGACGAGAACGAGCTCCGCGCCGCCGTACGCCTCCGTCTCGGTCGGCGCGTCGCCGACGACGTCGTCGAACCAGGCGCGCGCGCCGTCCGCGTCCGAGACGGACACGAGCGCGAGAGCCCGGGCGTCGCCGAACTCCCCCGCTTCGGCCGCCCCGGCCTCCGGCAGGGCGCCGATCGCGACGCCGATCTCGCCACCGAACCACGGCTTGATGTCCGACGTGAAGCGTTGTCCGCCGGACGTGGCGTCCTCGACGAGGCGGTCGAGCACCTCGTCGAGCTTCGCCTCGAGCGTCGACTGGTCGGCAAAGCCCGGGAAGTTCGAGAGCAGATCGCCCACCTTCTGGCGCTGGTCGCCGGGGAGGTCGAGCCGCGCGTCGGCGTAGGCAATCGCGTCCTTCGGGGCGTAGGCGAGCACGACCGACGGGCTGGAGCTGCCGGCCAGCAGGAAGAAGCCTGCCGCGGCGATCCCGATGACGAGCCCGACGACGATCAGGGCGATGCCCCAGCGGCGGGCGGATGATCCGGGCGCCTTGGTCACGACCTGGGTGGCGGCCGGCGACGCGGCCGGAGACCCGGCCTGGGTCGGCAGGAAGTCGCTCGTTGCGTGGACTTCGGTCTGGTCGGAGGGACCGGGATCCGTGGTGATCGGGCGCTGCTCGTGATCGGTCATGTCGTCCTCGTGCTTCATCGGCGGCCGAGGAGCGCGGCCGTCGCGCCGCGGCGACCACCCCCGGAGAGTTGCTTCATGAGCTTCTGCATCTCGGTGAATTGCTTGATCAGGCGGTTGACGTCGGTCAGGTTCGTGCCGCTGCCCGCGGCGATCCGACGACGACGGGAGCCGTTGAGGACGCCCGGGTCGCGGCGCTCGCGCGGCGTCATCGACCGAATGATGGCCTCGACCCGCCGCAGGTCACCACGGTCCACCGCGTCCTGGGCCTCGCGGGCCATCCCGCCCATGCCCGGGATCATCGACATGACCTGCCCGAGCGGTCCCATGCGCTGGACCTGCTGGAGCTGGTCGAGCATGTCCTCGAGGGTGAACGACGCCGTGCGCAGCTTCTCCTCGAGCTTCGCCGCGTCCTTCGCGTCGACGACCTCCTTGGCCCGCTCGACGAGGGTGAGGATGTCGCCCATGCCGAGGATCCGGCCGGCGAGGCGGTCCGGGTGGAACACCTCGAGCGCGTCCGTCTTCTCACCGGTGCCGAAGAACTTCACCGGGACGCCCGTCACCGCGCTGATCGACAGGGCGGCGCCGCCGCGCGCATCACCGTCGATCTTGGTCAGGACGAGTCCCGTCACGGGGACGGCGGCGGCGAAGGCCTGGGCGACGTTGACCGCCTCCTGGCCGGTCATCGCGTCGACGATGAGCAGGGTCTCGACCGGGTGGACCGCGGCGTCGACGGCGGCGATCTCGGCCATGAGCTCGTCGTCGACGGTGAGGCGTCCGGCCGTGTCGAGAATGACCGTGTCGCGGGTCTGACGCCGCGCGGCGTCGACGCCACCCCGGGCGATGTCGACGACGCTCGTGCCGGCGGGTGCCCGATGGACGGGAATGTCGAGCTGCCGGCCGAGCGTCTCGAGCTGGTCGGCGGCGGCCGGCCGATACGGGTCCGCCGCGACGAGGAGCGGCCGGCGGCCGAGCTTGACGATGTGCCGGGCGAGCTTCGCCGCGCTCGTCGTCTTGCCGGAGCCCTGGAGGCCGACGAGCGACACGACGGCCGGGTTGCCCTGGAGGTGGAACGTCCGGTCGCCGGCCGACAGGAGCGCGGTCAGCTCATCGTTGACGATCTTCACGACCTGCTGGCCCGCGGTCAGGCTCTCGAGCACCTCCGCGCCGACGGCGCGCTCGCGGACCCGGGCGACGAAGTCGCGCACGACCTTGAAGTTGACGTCCGCCTCGAGCAGGCTCAACCGAATCTCGCGCATCGCCGTGTCGACGTCGGCCTCGCTCACGCGGCCGCGGCCGGTCAGCGTGCCGAGCGTCCGGCGCAGGCGCTCGCTCAGGGTGTCGAACACGGTGTCGGTGGAGTCTCCGGATCGGGAGCGGACCCGGGCGGCGGACGGGCCGACCGGATGGTGCGCGGGTTCTGACGCACCGAGGCCGTGGCAGTGTACCGCACACAGGCTGCGGGCTCCGTTGGAGGCTCCGTTCGCATGATGGGCATGGTCGGATGACGCTCGAGATCCTCGTCATCGGCGCGATCCGGGTCGCCGGATCACTGCCGGTCCTGCGCTGGCCGCTCGCCGGCGGAATCCTCGCCGTGCTCGTCGACCTGTCCGACCTGCTCCTGCGGGACGTGCTCGACCTCGGCGGACTCGGCGACTACCAGGTGTTCGACAAATGGGTCGACCAGGTGTATCTCGCCGCGTTCCTCGTCGTCGCGCTGCGCTGGTCCGGCGTGGAGCGCGGTGTCGCGGTCGCCCTGTACGGCTGGCGTCTGATCGGGTTCGTGGCGTTCGAGTTGACCGGCGACCGCGGGCTCCTGTTGTGGTTCCCGAACGTGTTCGAGTTCTGGTTCCTGCTCGTCGCCGGGATCCATCGGTTCCGGCCGGGGTTCACGTGGCGGCCGGCGTCGCTCGTCGTCGCGCTCGCCGTGCTGCTCGGGCTCAAGGAGCTCCACGAGTGGTCGCTCCACGGGGCTCGCCTGTTCGACGGCATCAGCTCGCTCGAGTTCCTGGAGCTGGTCGGGGATCGCCTGCGTTCGCTGCTGGGGTCGTGAGGGGCTGCCCAGGATGCCGCCGAGAGATCTGCTCCGGCGTTTCCTCAACCGACACTCACGCGGTCACTCGACGGGCTCGGGGGCGGGTGCGGCTCACTCCGAGCCGGCCGCGCGCTCCGGTCCTGTCACCCGAAACCTGGCCGATCGCCTGCCAGCTGCCCCCCGGACTACCGACCGCCCGGCGATCGCCTGACGGGACCTGAACGAGGTTGACCGGCGGCGCGACGCGCCCTGTGCGTTGTTGCTCCTGGAGAAACGAACCCTGCAAACGCAGGCGGGCCAGGCGCCCCGGTCCGGTGTTCGTTGCTCGTGGAAGAACATCGTGCGCTCCCGGACGGGCGGCAGGACGCCGTGGGCGGCATCCGTTGCTCGTGAAAGAACACCGTGCCCCCAAGATCGGGGCGCGGCCCGCGCGCAGGAACCGGCGGCGGACACTACGCGAAGAGGGCGGCGACGAATGCCTCGGGGTCGAATGGGACGAGATCCGCCGCGCGCTCCCCCACTCCGACGAACCGGACCGGGACGCCGATCGAGCCCTCGATCGCGAAGACGATGCCCCCCTTGGCCGTCGAATCGAGCTTGGTCAGGACGATCCCCGTCAGGCCGACCGCTTCGTGGAACGCCTTTGCCTGGGCGAGCCCGTTCTGGCCGGTCGTCGCGTCGAGCACGAACAGCGTCTCCGGTGACGCGCCGGGCAGGCGCTTGTCGATGACTCGCCGGACCTTGGCGAGCTCGTCCATCAGGTTCGACTTCGTGTGGAGCCGACCGGCGGTGTCGGCGATGACGAGATCCGCGCCGCGCGCGACGGCCGCGTCGAGCGCGTCGAAGACGACCGCCCCGGGATCCGCGCCGGGCGCATGGGCCACGACGGGGACGCCGGCCCGATCGGCCCAGATCCGGAGCTGGTCAATCGCGGCGGCGCGGAACGTGTCGGCCGCAGCGAGCAAGATGGACCGACCCTCCGCTCGGTAGCGCGCGGCGAGCTTGCCGATCGTCGTGGTCTTGCCGGTTCCGTTGACGCCGACGACGAGGACGACGGCCGGTCCACCGCTGACCGACGGGCGCGGCCTCCAGGCCACGTCCCGGGGAGCGAGGAGCGCGGCGAGCTCCGCGCGAACGGCGGATTCCGCGCCGGCGGGATCCCGTCGCTGGCGCGCGCGTTCGACGACCTCGAGCGCGAGGCCGGCGCCGACGTCGCCCGCGATGAGGGTCTCCTCGACATCGTCCCACGACGGACCCTCCGGACCGCCGCCGAGCAGGCCGCGCAGGCGGGCCATGAAGCCGCCGCGCGTCCGCTCGAGCCCGATCGCCAGGTCGGGCGCGGGCTGCAGTTCGGGCGCCGGTTCGGGCGCCGGTTCAAGCTGCGGTTCGGGCGCCGGTTCGGGCGTTGGTTCCGGTTCGGGCGTTGGTTCCGGTTCGGACGCCGGCTCAGGTTCGGGCTCCGCGTCGAACGCCCCCGGCTCGGCCGGCTTCTTCCGCCAGAAGAACATCGGTCAACCCGCCCCGACGTCGGCGAGGGCATCCTCACGATCGCGCCCGGCCATCGCCTGCGCCTCGTCGAGCCGAAGACTGATCACCCGCGACACCGAGTCGTCCCCAACCGTCACGCCGTACAGCGCATCGGCCGCCTCGATCGTTCCGCGGTTATGGGTGATGACGATGAACTGGGTCTGGGCAGCGAGCCCCCGGAGCGCGTCAGAGAACCGTCCCACGTTCGCTTCGTCGAGCGCGGCGTCGACCTCGTCGAGGACGCAGAACGGGACCGGGCGTACCTCGAGCATCGCGAACAGCAGCGCCACCGCCGTCAACGCGCGCTCGCCGCCGGACAGCATCGCGAGCGCCTGGGCCTTCTTGCCCGGCGGTCGGGCGACGATCTCGATGCCGGTCGCGGACAGGTCGTCCGGATCGGTCAGCGAGAGCCGCGCGAAGCCGCCGCCGAACAGCTGCCGGAACCGCCCGTCGAAGGCGACCTCCAGGGCGCGGAACGTCGTCGTGAACTGCTCGGCGATGAGTCGGTTGAGCTCATCGATCAGGTCGCGGGTGCGCGCGATCGCCCGACGCAGGTCCTCCTCCTGTGCGTCGAGGTTTTCGAGCCGGATCCGCACCTCCTCGTACTCGGTGACGGCGTACGGATTTGCCGCACCGAGCTCGTGGTACCGCCGACGCAGGGCGGCCAGGCGGCCCGGCGTCGGGGTGGCCGATGGCGGCGGCGTCGACGCCCAACCAGCGCTTCGTCGCTCGAGGGCAGCCTCGAGGAGCGCCGATTCGCCGCCGCCGATCTCGTCGGCGTCGGACGCATCCGCGTCGGACACAGCGGCGTCGGATCCACGGGAGAGGCCCGGGCCGACGGCAACCGGCATGGCGTCGCCCTCGTTCACGCCACCGAGCACGGTCAGGCCAAGATCGCCGAGACCGGCGAGTTCGACGAGGATCTGCTCGCGAATCGCATCGAGGCCCAGTCGCGCCTCGAGATCCCCGCGATCCGCGGCCCGCAGTCGTTCGTCGGCTGCCCGAACGCTCTCGCGCGCCTCGCCCGCGGCAGCCTCGGCGGCCCCCAGTCGCGATCGGGCGTCGGCGTCGACGGCGCGGAGTTCGTCGAGGTCGCGACGCGCACGAGACTCACGCTCGACGGCGGCGGCGATGTCCGCCCGAAGCTCGTCGAGGCCGGTCCGCTGGGCGCGCTCGCGCTCGACGAGCCGGGCCGCTTCCGCGTCGGCCCGGCCGATCCGCTCCTCGCCCGCCGCGATGACGGCCTCCGCGCGGGCGCGGCGAGCGTCCGCGTCACGTCGGGCGGCGTCGTGTTCCGCGATCTGGCCGGCCAGGCGATCGCGCCGAGCGCGGAGCTCCGCTACCCGTGCGTCCCAGGCCGCCACGGCGGACTGCGACGAGGGGCCGGGAGCGGTGTCATCGCCGTCTTCGGTGCCGGCTCCGGAGACGGATCGGGGTCGGTCGGTCGTCACCGCGACCACGGATCGGAGCCGCTCGACCTCCGATTCGTGGCGTTCGACCTGGGCCTCGTGCCAGGCGAGCTCGCGCACGACGCCCTCCAGCTCGCGCGCCGCGAGGCGCTCGGCGTCCTCGGCGCGCCGTCGGTCCGTTTCGGTGCTCGCCTCTCGGTCGCGCGCGGTGGCGGCGTCGGTTCGAGCCGATGCGGCGCCGGCCACGGCCGCGTCGGCCTCGGCGGTCGCCGTCGCCAGGGCGGCTTCGGCCCGCTCGATCTCCGAGTCCAGCCTGGCCAGGCCCGCACGCCGCTCGAGCACGGCATCCGGGCGGCCGATCGAGACGGTCAGTTCGCCGACGACCGCGCTCCCATCGCGGGGGACGACGATCCAGCCGGCCGGCAGCGCCGTGCGCAGCGCGAGGCACGCGTCGAGGTCCGGCAACCACGCCGCTCGCGCGAGCAGACGGCGGGCGGCGCCGGCGCCGTCGCGCGTGACGGCCGCGTCGAGCATGCCGCCGCCGCGCGTGGCGACGAGATCGCGGAATCGCTGGGCATCGCCGGCCCGGGCGGCCGATGCACGGGGCTCGCTTTCGTCGACCACGAGCACGCCACGCTCGCCGGCCAGTTCGGGAATCGCGTCGACGCCGACGAGATAGGCTCGCGCCGCGTCCGACAAAGCGGCCTCGACCGCCGCGCGCAGGGCAGGCTCGACGACGAGGTCCTCGTCGACTCGCCGACCGCCCCGCCGCCTCGCCGCGCGGGCGATGCCCCGCGCCTCGTCCTCCGCGAGTCGCTCGACGAGTCCGCTTTGTCGTGCGCGGAGTTCCGCGAGCGACGTGGCGATCGCCGACGCGCGCTCTGCCGAGGCGGTCCTCGCGGCCTCTGCCCGATCGACGGCCGCCCTCGCCGCGTCGCGTTCTCGTGCTGCGGCGGCTTCCGCCGCGGAGGCCGCCGTGCGGGACCCGGCGGCGCGGGCGACCCGTCCCTCGACCTCGCGTCGCGACGCAACCAACTCCGCGACGCGCGCCCGCTCGTCGGCCAGCCGCCGCTCCGCTTCGTGCAGCCGCCGGCGTGCCGTCTCCGCGTCCGCCTGTCGGGCCGCCTCGGCGCGGCGCAGCGCGTCGAGCTCCGCACCGCGGGCGCGGGTGGCCGCGCGCAGCTCCCCGAGCTGGGCGAGCGCGTCCGACAGGGCTCGTTCCGCTTCCGCGCCGGCAGCCTCGAGCTCGACATCCCGCGTGGGCACCGGGGCGACGACCGCGCGCCGGGCGTGGGTCAGGTCGGCCTCTGCCGCCGTACGCTCGTCCGCGAGACGTGACCGATCGCGGCCGATCGACTCGAGTTCCCCGACCAGTCGCGCCTCTCCGAGTCGGAGGTCGGTCAGCCGCTCGAGGGCCCGGTCGTGGACGGCCCGTCCTTCGCGTTCGACGGCGACCCTGGCCTCGAGATCCGCGGCGATCACCGACGCCTCACGCTCGGCTGTGGCGAGCGCGGCGAGAGCACGGTCCAGGCCCGCGCCCGCCGCCTCACGGGCCGCGGCCGCCACGGCGACCCGGGCCGCCGCCTCATGCCAGCGGGCGTGGGCTGCCGCGACGAGGGCGCCGGCCAGCTCCTCGCCGACGGTCGTGCGCGAGGCGTGCTGCTCGGCCTGGATCGCGAGGCGACGCGCCTGCGGTCGGAGCTCGGCGAGGATGTCCTCGACGCGCGACAGGTTCGCCTCGGATTCCTCGAGCTGCTCCTCGGCCCGCCGGCGGCGGCGCTCGTGCCGCCGGACCCCGGCGACCTCCTCGAACAGCGGCCGGCGCTCCTCCGGCCGGAGCGCGAGCGCCTGGTCGACCATGCCCTGGCCGATGAACAGGAAGGCGTTGTCCGCGAGGTGGGCACCGTCGAGCAGGTCGATCAGATCGCGCAGGCGGACCCGCTGACGGTTGAGGAGGTAGTCGTTCTCGCCGGATCGAAAGAGCCTCCGGCCCAGCTCGACGGCGCGGTACTCCACTGGCAGCAGGCCGTCGGAGTTGTCGAGGACGAGCGTGACGTCCGCCATGCCGAGCGCCGCCCGGCGCTCCGACCCGGCGAAGATGACGTCCTCCGCCTTGCGCGACCGGAGTGCACGGCCCTGCTCCCCGAGCGCCCAGCGGAGTGCGTCGGCGAGGTTGCTCTTGCCGGACCCATTGGGACCGACGACGGCGCTGATGCCGGGGCCGAACTCGACGCTCGTCCGATCCGCGAAGGACTTGAAGCCCTGGACTCGGAGGCCGAGGAGGCGGGCGTCCGCCGTCACGCGGGGATGCCCCGGCCGCGTCCCCGGCGTCGGCGCAGGGTCTCCATCGCCTCGGCCGCCGCGACCGTCTCGGCGGTCCGTCGCGACGGGCCCTCCCCACGCCCGAGGACCTCGCCGTCGACGACGACCTCGATCCGGAACTGCTTCTCGTGGTCCGGCCCGCTGGCCTCGAGGAGGCGGTACTCGGGTCGCAGGCCGGTGGTCCGCTGGGTATGCTCCTGGAGCCGGCTCTTGGGGCTCTTGAGGGTCGTCACCGGGGCCTCGAGTGACAGCTCCGGATCGGCCAGCGCGACGAGCCAGTCACACGCCGGCTCCCAGCCCAGGTCGAGGTACACCGCGCCGACGAGCGCCTCGAACGACGAAGCGAGGAGGGACGGCCGAAGCCGGCCGCCGCGACGTGACTCACCCTGGCCGAGCAGGAGGTGTTCGCCGAGACCGAGCCGACCGGCGAGCCGGGCGAGGCCGGTGGTCGAGACGATCGCCGCCCGGCGGGCGGACAGGCTGCCCTCGTCATCGTCCGGATGGCGGGCGTACAGGGCTCCGGAGATGGCGAGGTTCACGACGGCGTCGCCGAGGTACTCGAGGCGCTCGTTGTGGCCCCTGGTGGTGTCGGGATGCTCGTGCAGGTAGCTGCTGTGGACGAGCGCCTGCTCGAGCAGGTCGAGATCGCGGACGGGAAGGCCGAGGCGCTCCGCGAACGCGGCGGCCGGAC
>Ga0326597_10003494_pt1 | contig 22615 bp, 20 predicted proteins | sample RVTome_12_FD_203789 | JGI IMG/M metagenome (GOLD analysis project Ga0326597, IMG submission 203789) | Soil microbial communities from uranium-contaminated site in the Upper Colorado River Basin, Wyoming, United States - RVT100D185 | ecosystem: Environmental > Terrestrial > Soil > Contaminated >...
CCGGCCTCGATCGCGCGAACGAAGAACGGTCGGGCCGCGTCCTCGTTCAGCACCCAGGGGCGCCAGGCGGGATTGCCGTAGCTCATGCACCCGAGCGCCAGTCGCGACACCGTCAGGCCGCTGGCGCCCAGGCGGGCGAACTGCATCATCGCTTCGGCCAGACGGTGCCCTGCACGCGCGGGACCTTCCCGATGCCCGTGTACGCGAACTTCTGCAGGCGGCGGCCCTCGTAGGTCTCCGTCGTGTAGAGGTTGCCCTTCGAGTCGGTCGCGATACTGTGCACGGCGAAAAACTGACCGGGCTGCCGGCCGCCGTCGCCGAACATCGTCAGAATCTCGAGCGACTCGCGGAGCATCACGTAGATCTTCTCGTTCTTGCCGTCGGCCAGGAACAGGTACTTCTGCTCCGGGTCCTTCGAGAACGCGATGTCCCACGTCGAGCCGTCGCCGAGCGTGCGCGGCGCGACGCGCACTTCCTTCACGAACTTCCCTTCGCGCGTGAACACCTGGAGCCGGTCGTTCGGCCGGTCGCACACGTAAAGCAAGCCGTCGCTCGATAGATCCGCGCAGTGCACCGGGGTCCGGAACTGCTGTGCCAGCGGCGCGTCGGGGTCGTACGGCCCGATGTTGGTGTCGTCCGGCTTGTTGCCGTAGGCGCCCCAATAGCGCTTGAACGCGCCGGTGTCCGCGTCGATGACCGCGACGCGCTTGTGGCCGTAGCCGTCGGCGAGGTACGCCTCGTTCATCTGCGGATCGACGAAGATCTTCGCGACGCGGCCGAAGTGCGTGGTGCTGTTGCTGTCGGGCGGCTGGCCGGGCTGCCCGTACTGCGCGACGAACGTGCCGTCCTGCGTGAACTTCAGGACGTGGGCGTCACCCTGCCCGTTGCCGCCGATCCAGACGATGCCCTTGTGGTCCACCCAAACGCCGTGGTTCGAGGCGGGCCACGTGTACCCGGCGCCGGGACCGCCCCACGAGCTGATCAGGTTGCCCGCGGCGTCGAACTGCAGCACCGGCGGCGCGGCCTTGCAGCAGGCCGCCACGGGCGGGTCCTGGCCGGCCGCCGTCTCGTTGGCCGAAAGCGAGTCGGGGCGATGGACGATCCAGACGTGGTCTTCCGAGTCCACGCCGACGCCGATTGTCATGCCGATCAGCCACCCGTTGGGCAGCGGCTTCGGCCACAGCGGATCGACCTCGAACATCGGGGCCTCGACCAGGTCGCCCTGCGCCGAAGTCGTCCGGACGAGCGAGCGCTCCGCGATCGCGAGCGCCGCCAGGACGGCCACGAAGGACGTGCCAACCGCCAGGGTTCGACTTGTCGTCATCATGATCCCCTCACCGCCGCCCGACGAACTTCTGGAGACGCTTGCCTTCGAGCGTCTCGCCCGTGTAGAGGTTGCCCGCCGAATCCACCGCCACGCTGCCGACCGCGTAGAAGTGTCCTGGCCAGCGTCCGCCGGCGCCGACGCTTCCGGTCACCTCGAGCGTGTCCCGGTTGAGCAGCCACACCTTCTGGTTCTGGCCGTCGGCGACGAAGAGCTGCGTCTGGTCCCGGTCGCGCGAGAACGCGATGTCCCAGACGGCGCCGCTGCCGCCGGTCTCGGCCGCGACCTTCGCTTCCTTCACAAACGTGCCGTCGGCGCGGAAGACCTGGATGCGGTTGGCCGCACGGTCGCACACGTAGACCAGACCGTCGGCCGAAACGCTGGCGCACGTGACGGACCTGAACGGCTCGCCGTTGGCCATCCAGTGCCGCTTGTACGCGCCGGTGCCGGCGTCGAACACGACGACCCGATTGTTGCCGGTGTCGGCGACGTAGAGCTCGTTGGCCGACGCATCGACGTCGACGCCGGACGGCCGATTGAGCGCCGCCTGACCGCCGGCCTCGCCCGGCCGGCCGATCTGCCGAAGGAACTTCCCGTCGCGCGCAAACTGCAGGACGTGCGCGTCACTCGGCGGCGGGGCCGGGGGCGGCGTCGCCGGCTCCCCGCCGCGGCCGCCCGTGCCTCGACCGCGGCCGCGACCTGCCGGCGCCGGCGCCCCGGCCGCGGCAATCCAGATATTGCCGCTGCCGTCGACGGCCAGTCCGCCCGGCGACAGCGGCCAGTCGTAGCCCTGGCCCGGACCACCCCACCGGCCCACGAGCCGCCCCTGCGCGTCGAACTCGAGCACCGGCGGAGCCGGCTCGCAGCACGTCTCGGCCGTCTTCGGGTCCGTGCCGAGCCCGATCTCGGTGCGCGCCGTCATCGACGCCGCGCCCCGATGGACGAGCCAGATGTGGTCGCTGCCATCGACCGTGACACCGGTCACCGATCCCAGAATCCACCCGCGCGGCAGCGGCTGGGGCCATAACGGATCGACGTCATAGGCGGCTGTCGGGGCCCGCTGTCCGGCATACCCGCAGCCGACGGCTGCGGCCAGGGTCAGCGCCGACGCAACGGCCAGGTAGTTACGGGGCATGCGGGGTCATCCTTTCGGTGGGCGCCAGTATACCCGCGCGACTCGTCTGTTGATTCACCTTGTGAGGGTCAGAGTATAGTCCACTGGCGCGGCTGATGACCGACCTCAGGCATCGTCAACCTGGCAAGGCGTCGAACACGGCCGCCGCGCTCGCTCTGGCGGCCTTCTTCACGTGGCCGATGCTGCCGTCCGCGCACGAAATACCCGCGGACGTCACGGCTCACGTTCTCGTCCGGCCGGAGGGCGAGCGGTTGCAGATGATTGTGCGCGTCCCGCTCGCGGCGATGCGCGACGTCAACTTCCCGCTCACCGGCGCCGGCTTCCTCGTGCTCGACGACGTCGAGCCGCGGCTTCGGGATGCGGCGATTCTCTGGGTCGCGAACAGCCTCGCCGTGTATCAGGGCGACACGGCGCTGGCCGCGCCGCGCGTGGCCGCGACGCGGATCTCGCTGCCGTCGGACCGATCGCTCACCACGTGGCCCGAGGCGCTCGCCCATGTGACGGGACCCGACCTCCCGGCCGACACGCAGCTCATCTGGAACCAGGCACTCCTCGACATCCTTCTCGACACGCCCGCCGCGGCCGGTATCGGGGTGTTTTCGATCCGCCCAGAGTTCGCAAGGCTGGGCCTTCGCGTCGTGACGGTGCTCCGGTTCTTCCTGCCCGACGGCACGATCCGCGCGTTCGAGTACACGGGCGATCCGGGGCTGGTCCGCCTCGACCCGAGCGCGCTCCAGGCCGCGCTGCGCTTCGTCCGGCTCGGGTTCGAGCACATCCTGTCCGGGGTCGATCACCTGCTGTTCCTGCTGTGCCTCACGGTTCCGTTCCGCCGGATCGGCCAGCTCGTCCTCATCGTGACGGCGTTCACCGTGGCGCATTCGACCACGATGATCGTATCCGCCCTCGATCTCGCCCCCGGCCGGCTCTGGTTCCCGCCCCTCATCGAGACGCTGATCGCGGCCTCGATCCTGTACATGGCCCTCGAGAACATCGTCGGTGCGACGAACGTGACGCGGCGGTGGGCGATCGCGTTCGGCTTCGGCCTCGTGCACGGGTTCGGGTTTTCGTTCGCGCTGCGCGAGTCGCTGCAGTTCGCCGGTGGCCACCTGGTCGCGTCGCTGCTGGCGTTCAACGTCGGCGTCGAGGTCGGGCAGGTGCTGGCGCTCGTGGTGCTGGTGCCGGCCATCGGATGGCTGTTCCGGCGCGCCGTCGCCGAGCGGATCGGGACGATCGTGCTCTCGGCGCTCGTCGGGCACACGGCCTGGCACTGGATGGTCGAGCGCGCCGCCATCCTCGGTGAGTACGACCTGGCGTCGGACCCGGCCGCCTGGTTGTACCTCCTCCGGACGGTCATTGCCGCCGTCGGGCTGTGGGCAGCCTGGTGGGCGATCGGCGCGGCCCGAAAGAAGAAGGCCGGCGAAGCCGGCCTTCTTCAGGAGCGATGACGCGGCGGCCCGGACGGCCTACGCGGCGTTGGCGTTGCTGTTGACGTTGAGCACCTGGGCGAACACGCCGACGGCCTTCTGCATCTCGTCCATCGTGCCGATCGAGATGCGCGTGTGTGTCTTCTCGTACGGCGGGAAGTCACGGCCGACGACCACGCCGTGCTCGGCGCAGCCCTCCCGGAACTCGCTCGCCGGGCGCCCGATGTTCACGAAGATGAAGTTGCACTGCGAGTCGGTCGGCTCGAAGCCGTTCTGGCTGAACCAGTCCATCGTGAACTGACGGACCTCGGTGTTGCGGGCCCGCTCTTCGGCCAGCCGGGCCGGGTCCTCGAGCGACGCCACGGCGGCCTTGAGCGCGAGCACGTTGACGCCGCTGCCGAACGACACGGCCCGCATCGCCCGCAGCGACTCCGCCTGCCCGATCGCGTACCCGATCCGGAGCCCGGCCATGCCGTACGCCTTCGAGAACGTCCGCGCGACGATGACCCGCGGGTTCTTGAGCGCGAGCTCGTACTGGGTCGCGTACTCGGGATGGGTGACGTAGTCGTGGTACGCCTCGTCAATCAGGATCGTCGTCTCGGGCGACGACTGCAGCACGTTGTCCACGAACTCGACCACGGCCTGGCCCGAGTGCACGGTGGCCGTCGGGTTGTTCGGGTTGCAGACGAACACCAGACCGGCGCCCTTGGACTTGGCCGCGAGCGCCTCGAGATCGAGGTACATCGATCCGGTGAGCGGCACGGTCTCAACCGGCGTCCCGGTCACTCGCGCCATCGCGGGGCATTCCTCGTAGCTGGACTCGCCCAGCACCAGCGGCTTCGACGCCGAGGTGAAGGCGTGCGTGGCGCTCCGCAGTATCTGCGTGGATCCGCACCCGAGCATGATGTTCTCGCCTTCGCAGCTGAACATCCCGGCAAGCGCGGCGGTCACCTCACCGGTCGGGAGCCCATAGCGCGCGGCCGGCCAGGTGGTGTCGGCCAGCGTGGCGCGCATGGCCTCGATCGCCTTGGCGCCGGGCCCGAGCGGGTTCTCGTTGTTGTGCAGCAGCAGCCGCGCGCCGTTGGCCGCCGCGGTCATGGTGTCGGGGCGGGTCCAGGGGCCGAGGAGCCGGCCACCGGTGATGTAGTAGCCGCCGGCCAGCGCGCCGCCGACACCGGCCGTCGTGAGAAACGCTCGTCGCGAAATCGCCATGATGTCCTCTACGAAAGTGCGAGCTTCACCGTCCGAAGCTCGCCGTTGACGCTCAGACCTTCAACACCGACTTGAACACGGCGACGGCCTTGTCCAGTTCTGCCTGCGTGCCGATCGAGATCCGCGCCCACTCCTTCTCGAGCGGCGGGAAGTCGCGGCCCACCGAGATCCCCTGCTCCGAGCAGGCGTCGCGGAACTCGCGGGCCGGGCGGCCGAGCTTGACGAAGATGAAATTCGTCTGCGAGTCGGTCGCCGTGAACCCGGCCGACGTGAAGAAGTCGAGCGTGAACTGCCGGGCTGCCGTGTTGCGGGCGGTTTCCCGTGAGATGCCGGCCTCGTCGGCCAACGACGCCGACGCCGCCCCGACGACGAGGGCGTTGGCGTTGAACGGCACCATCATCCACGCCGACAGCCGGTTGAGCACGTCGGTCTGCCCGACCGAGTACCCGAGCCGCAGCCCCGCCATGCCGTGCGCCTTCGAGAACGTGCGCGACACGAGCAGGTTCGGATACTGCGGGATGAGCGGCATGGCGCTCGCGTACGCCGGGTCGGTGACGTAGTCGTGGTACGCCTCGTCCACGAGGATCACCGTGTCGGGCGACGCGGTCGAGACACGCCGCACGAGGTCCGCGATCGCATCGCTGCCGTGCACCGTCGCCGTCGGGTTGTTCGGATTGCAGATGAACACGAGCCCGGCGCCCGTCGAGGCCGCGATCATCTTCTCGAGGTCCAGCTTCCCGGCCGCGTCAACCGGAATCTCGGTCACCGGGTACCCCTTCCGCTTGACTTCGCGGGTCGGCGACTCGTAGCTCGGTAATGCCGTCACGAGGCCGCGGTCCGGACCGGTGAAGGCCTTGGCCGCCGCGTCCAGCGTTTCGCCCGATCCGGCGCCGAGCGCGACGTTGGCCATCTCGAGGCCGAACTTCTTGCCGATCTGCGTCCGCAGGTCGTTGACCGAAGGCCGGGCGTTCGTCGGGTAGCGCCCGGAGAACTGGTACGCCTCCTCGATGGCCGCGATGGCGACCGCGCTTGGACCGAGCGGGTTCTCGTTGCTGCTCAGGCGGATGCCCGGGGGCCGTCCGGTCCGGCCGCGCCCGCGGCCGCGGCCGCGCCCTTCGGCCGGCTCGGCTTGCTGGCCGAACTCGCCAACGAAGGCTTCATGCCCTCGCGCGGCGATCCAGGAGGCCGTCGGCTTGAGATGGGAGTGGCCGCCGAACAGTGACTCTACAAATCCACGTCGTGAAACCGACATCATGGCCTCCGTCCGGATGCCCGAGGGCTCAGGTGATCGTCGGATTCTAGGCCCCGCTTGACCGGGTGTCAAACACAGAAAGGCCCCGAAAGGCGCCTCGTCAGACCTCTCGAAGGGCCTGGCCGGAGCCGCGGTACCGCTCCCGCGTGATCTCGGCCATCACCGACAGGGCAATCTCGGCGGGCGCCCGGCCGCCCAGATCGAGGCCTACGGGCGCGTGGATCGCCGCAATGCGCCCCTCCGACACGCCCTCCGCCCGTAGCATGTCGGCGAGGAGCACGGTCTTCCGCCGGCTGCCCAGCACGCCGATGTACCGGACCGGCGTCTTCGCGGCGGCAAGCACGCAGTCCGCGTCGAGCTTGTGACCCCGGGTGGCAATGACGATGAAGCTCGCCCAGCCGTAGTCGAGCGACGCCAGCGTGCCCGCCATGTCGCCGTGAAGCACCGTCGCGCCCCCGAACCTGGCGGGATCGGCGAACTCGGGACGGTCCTCGATGATGGTGACGTCGAAGTCGATGAGCATCGCCTGCCTGGCGATCGCCAGCGCGACGTGCCCGCCGCCGGCCACGACCAGCCGCGGGCGGCCCGACACCGGATCGGCCAGCAGATCGCGCCCGCCTTCGAGGGAGACCAGCCGGGGCGTGCCGCGTTCGAGCTGCTGGAGCCCGGCGACGCGCGCGCGCTCGTCGAGGACCGAGTCGCCCAGCGAGCCGATGAGCGTGCCCGCTGCGTCCACGAACACCCGGCCCCCGTACCTGACCTGCCGACCGTCGCGCTCGAGCAGCGTGACGACGGCCACCGGCGGCCCGCCCTCGGACGCGCGCGCGAGCTCCTCGATCATCGGAGTCGGACCGGCGCGGAGCGCGTCTTCGCCCCGCTCGGCGAGAATCCACATCGTGCCGCCGCACACGAGGCCGGTGTTCCAGGCGAGGTCTTCGGTGAGCTCGTAGGCGCGGAGCGACCGTCCGCCGCCCGCCATCACGTCGCGCGCCGCGAGGATCGCGTCGGCCTCCACACAGCCGCCGCCGAGCGTCCCGGCCGCGCGCCCGCGCTCGTCGTCGGCGACGACGATCATTTTGGCGCCGACAACCTGGGGCGTGCTGCCCTGCGTGCGGACGACGGTCGCAAGGGCGAACCGTCGCCCTTTCCGTTCGAGCTCCGCGACGCGCGAGAAGAAAGGGCGGGCCTCCATGTCAGGGCCGATCGAGACCCGTCCCCGGGCTCAATTCCCGCCGGATGGCGGGGGCACGAACGACGCGACGAGGCCGTTGCTCATCAGCCACTGGTCGCCGGACCGCTTGACGACGCACATCCAGGAGCCGGTGTTGGGCACTCCTTCGGGAAGCGCGGACACGGACCAGGGCCCGCCGACGGTGGCGACGTCGGCGGTGTGCCAGTGCACGTAAGCCGTCTCGATCGCGAGCGCCATGCCTTCCGGCCGCTCGCCGGCGAAGTCGGCGGTCACCGTCTCGTTATAGGCCGCGCGGCCCATCGTGTGCTCGCCATCCGCGCTGACCCCGTTGTAGTCCTCGGTCACCATCGCGGTCATCGCGGCGGCATCCTTGGTGTTCCACGCCGCCTCGACCCGCTCGAAGAAGTCACGAATGGCCTGCTCGTCGGCCGGCGTGCCGGTCATCGCCATCGGCGCCGGCGCGGGAGCGCAAGCAGCGAGCGCGGCCATCGTCGCGACGGCAAGAAACGCCTTGGCTGTGTTCATCGCAGTTCCCCCTTTGCCCGGAAAGACGGGCTCCTCCAACCTTATGAGCATACCCCCTCGAACGCGGCAAGGCCTAGTCTACGGGGCGCAGATCCGCGGGCGCGTCCACGTCGCGCAGAATGCCCCGATCGATGACCTCGAGCTCGCGATGCTCGATGCCCGTGGCCGCCAGCACCGGCTTGAGACTGCTGCCGGAGGGCGCGCTCAGGATCGCGTCGCGGAGCGCGCCCGGAATGGCGATCGGATGGCCGTGCCTGCCCTGCCAGGTCGGGAGCACGACCGCGTCGCCGCGCGCAGCCGCGGCGAGCACCGCCGCGACGGTTGCCGGCCGCACGAAAGGCATGTCCGCCGGCAGCACCAGCACGATCTCCGCCTCGGCCGCGGCGAGACCGGCTTGAATCGACGAGAACATGCCTCGGTCGGGGTCGGGGTTGATCGCCAGCACGACGGCCGGCGCCGGAAAGGCCTTTCGGGTCTCGTGCAGGTCGATGACGGGGCTCCCGGGCGCGACCACGACGACGACGCGGCTCACGCCGCCGTCGAGGAGCGAGCGAACCGTGCGCGCGACCATCGGCTGTCCGCCGACGTCGGCGACGAGCTTCGCGGAGCCGAATCGCTCGGCCTTTCCAGCGGCGGGAACGATGGCGAGAGACATCGACGACAAGCATAATAGTCGGCATGCCCACATTCGGCAGGCACATGCTCGAGCGCTGGCCGCTCGACCCCGAGATCGCGTACCTCAATCACGGCACGGTCGGCGTCACACCGCGCACCGTGCTCGCCGCGCAGCAGGCGATTCGGGACGAGATGGAGCGGCAGCCGTCGAAGTTCATGCTGCGCGATCTGTCGGCCTGGATTGGCGGCACGGATGTGCGGCAGACGCGCATGCGCCAGGCGGCCGCGACGGTCGCGGCATTCGTGGGCGCGCAGGGCGACGACCTCGTTTTCGTCGACAACGCGACCGCCGGCGCCAATGCGGTGCTGCGGTCGCTGGCGCTCGAACCGGGCGACGAGATCCTCGTCACCGACCTTGGGTACGGCGCCGTCACCAGGACCGCGCAGTATGCCGCGCGGACACAGGGCGCCACGGTCCGAACCGTGACGCTGCCCTATCCGGCGTTCGACGCTGCGCTGGCGGTCGAGGCGGTCGATCGCGCCCTGGGACCGCGAACGAAGGTGGCCGTCGTCGATCACATCACGTCGGAGAGCGCGCTGATTCTGCCGATCGCCGACATCGCGGCGCGCTGCCGCGCACGCGGCGTGCCGGTCCTGGCCGACGGCGCGCACGCGCCGGGCATGCTCGATCTCGACATCCCGTCGCTCGGCGTGGACTGGTACGTCGCGAACCTGCACAAGTGGGCGCAGGCCCCGCGCAGCGCCGGCATCCTCTGGGCGCACCCGGACCGGCAGACCGTTCTGCACCCGCCGGTCATTTCCTGGGGGCTCGACGAGGGGTTTGCTCGAGAGTTCGACTGGCTCGGCACGCGGGACCCGTCACCGTGGCTCGCCGCGCCGGCCGGCATCGCATTCCTCGAGGAGCTGGGATACGCGGACGTGCGCCGCTACAATCACGACCTCGCGTGGCGCGCCGCGCGCGAGCTGTCCGCCCGATGGCACACGCCGCTCGAGATGCGCGAGTCCCATGTCGGATCGATGGTCACGGTCCCGCTTCCCGAGTCGCTCGGCGCAACGGCCGACGACGCGGTGGCGCTCCGAAATGCGCTGCTCTTCGAAGACCGGATCGAAGTCCAGTTGCACGCCGGCCACTGCAGCCGACTCTGGGTCCGCGTCTCGGCCCAGGTCTACAACGACTGGACAGACATCGAACGGTTGGGGCGAGCGATCGAGAGCAGACAGTGAATCGGGGAATCGGGGAATCGGGAACCCGGAACACGTCTATAAACTGCCTAACGACATCGCCGCGAAAAACCCGTAGAACCCGGCCATGAAGACGAGCGAGCCGCGGCGCCACATGGGCGGCCGGAGCGCCGGCGGCAGGAGGCAGGTGTTGATGTACAGCAGGTGAAGCGACGTGACGACGAACGCGCCGGCCGCGATGTTGGCGCCGAGCTGAAGCAGCGCGATCGGCGTGTTCAGCCGCAGCGCCACGAGCGCCCACGCGACCGCCAGCGCGAGCACGCCGTAATAGACGGCGCGCACGTCGCCACCGCGCCAGGCCCTCACGCGCGCGCTGCCGGCCCACAGCATGTCGGTGATCGATCGCACCAGCGCCTCGAGCTGGTCGAGCTGCGTCTTCAGCAGGATCCAGGCCGCGAGCAGCGCGACGAGGCCGGCCATGAGCGCGCCCGCGCGCGCGCCGATCCCGAACGCCAGCTCCGCCGCAATCGCCAGTCCGCGGATGTCGGTACCCGCCGGCAGCATCGTGACGTAGAGCAACGCCGGCAGCACCATGCCGAGCACACCGCCGACGAAGAACACGCCCCACTGATCGGCGCGCACGATGCGCCACCAGCCGCGCCAGCGCGCCATGTTCTCGTTCGTGGGCTCGAACATGAACCCGGTGTGCGACAGCGGCACCTTTTTCCCGCCCACCGCGGCGGGGATGTAGCCGGCGCGCTCGCCCATGCCGTAGCCGCGATCGCGCGCCCAGTTCGCCAGCGTCACGTTCGTGATGCCGCCCAGGCCCGCGTAGCCCACGAAGGCGCCGAGCAGCACCCAGTCCACGCCCTCGGGCAGGAAGCTGAACGACCCGGCCGCCGGGTCGTACCCGACGAGCCCGGCGCCGGCGGCCGTCCAGAGCGGCGCCGGCACGAACACGACCGCCAGGGCGATGAACGTGCCGAAGATGCAGACGACGAGCACCCAGTTGAGCAGCTCGAGCGTGCGTTCGATGCGGCGGCCGACGAGGAGCACCAGGACGCACACGCCGAACGTGGCGGCGCCGAGGTAGTACACGAACGCCGCATCGTCGGGTGTCGCGAGCCGCCGCGCGAGCAGGAAGAACACCGCACCCGCCGCGTTGGCCGCCCAGGCCGGCCAGCCCGCCTGCAAGAGATACAGCAGCGAGTAGAACCAGGCCCACGCCGTCGAGGAGGGACGGGTCCGCATGAACCCGGTGAACACGGGCTCGCCGGTGGCGACCGTGTAGCGCATCAGCTCGGTGTTGAAGATCGTCTGCAGCCAGACGGCGACGCCCGTGACCCAGAGCAGCGTGAGCCCGTACCGGACGAACACCGCCGGCCCGAGCAGGAATTCGCCGCTGCCGATCGACGCGCCCAGCACGATGACGCCCGGGCCGACGACGCCGAGCCAGCCAAGTCCCACCGGCCGCGGCGGAGCGGGCAAATCGGCGGCGGCCCACGGCGGGAGGCCGGAGCGGGCCTCGGGTCTGGTTGGTGACTCTGGCAACTGCACCCCTACGCCGGCTTGATGTTCACGTTCAGGTGGAACACGTTGTCCGGATCGTATTTCGCCTTCACGTTCCGCAGGCGCTGGACGTTGGGGCCGTACGCGGCCGTCAGAGCGGCATCGTCGTTGTCGTCGGCGTTGTAGTAATTGAGATAGCGGCTGGGTCCCATGAACGGCCGAAGCGCGTCGTAGGTCCCGCGCGCCCAGGCGATCCCGGCCGCGTCGTCTGCGTCGTTCATCCACTGCGAGATGATCGCGACGTTGTAGCCGCTCGATCGCAGAGCGTAGGCCGTTTCCGCCGGCGAGACACGCGTCGGCGCGCCGTGGAAGTGCTCGATCACCATCTGGCTCATGGGCGACGTGACCCGGGCGAACTGGTCGACGAGCGCGTCGATGGCCCCGTCTTCGAAGCCCGGCAGGAAGTGGGCCTTCCAGTAGTTGCGCGCGCCCTTGGGGAACGAGTCGTCGAGCATCATGTTGAGCTGCGAGTACGGGATTGGCCCGAGCACGTCCAGGACGGGCCGGCCGAACTGCTTGATTGGCGCGACGGCCCGGGCGCCATCCTCGAGCGGACCGCAGTGGCCCGCGGCGATGCCGACCAGTTTGCCGCCGTCGGGGCCCGTCAGCAGCGCGGCCAGGACGAGCATGTCCTCGGGCACGCCGGCGGCGGTGAAGTCGCGATAGAAGCGCAGCACCTCGCGGGCCTTGTCGAAGGGGTGCGCGACGAGGCCGCCGGTGACCATCGGGCCGACCTCGTGAAGCGTGAACTCGAATGACGCCGCGACGCCGAAGTTCCCGCCGCCGCCGCGGACCGCCCAGAAGAGGTCGGGGTGCTCGTCGGCCGCGGCGCGGACGACCCGGCCGTCGGCCGTCACGAGATCGACCGCCGTCACGTTGTCGAGCGCCATCCCGTATTTCGGCATCAGCCAGCCGAGGCCGCCGCCGAGCGTCAGCCCGGCCACGCCAGTCGAGGAGACGGCGCCGCCGGTGACGGCCAGGCCGAACTGCTGCGTCTCGCGATTGACGCCCCTCCAGATCGCGCCGCCCTGCACGCGCGCGCGCTTCGCCCGCCGATCGACGTGCGTGCCGCGCATGAGCGACAGGTCGATCATGATTCCGCCGTCGACGGTCGCCCGGCCGCTGACGTTGTGTCCGCCCCCGCGGACGGCGATCTCGAGGCCGTGTTCGCGACCGAACCGCACGGCGTCGGCGATGTCGGCCGACCCGAGGCACCGCGCGACCAGCACCGGGCGCTTGTCCACGAGGCCGTTGTGAATCCGGCGGGCTTCGTCCCACTCGGGGTCGGCAGGCTGGAGAAGGCGACCGGTGAAGGTCTTGGATAGTTCGGCTGCGGCCGCAGAAAAACCCGTCATGTCGCCTCCCGTGGAGCGCGCCTCAAGACCGGAGCGGCGGACCAGGTCCGCCCGGATCATTACGAAAGGTCGCGATCATATACGAACGCCGCGCTCATGACGGGCCAAGGACACCGGACTCCGGTGAAACACTACCGCGCGACCGGGAGTATCGTCAGGAGTCAAACCCGCATCTGGAGGTGGCGCAGATGGCTCGCCGGTTATTGAACACGACGATGGCGGTTCTCGGGGCCGGCGTTCTGATGATGTCGGCCCGCGCGCTCGCCGAACCCGACGACCGCTTCTGGCCCCAGTGGCGCGGCCCGCAGATGACGGGCGTGTCGCCGACTGCCGACCCGCCGGTCGAGTGGAGCGAGACGACCAACATCCGGTGGAAGGTGCCGATCCCCGGCCGCGCGTCGGCCTCCCCCGTCGTCTGGGGCGACCACGTCTTCGTGCTGACGGCGGTGTCGGCGAGCGGCGCGACGAGCGCCGGCGTCCTGCACACGTTCGTCGTGATGGCCGTCGACCGCAAGACCGGCCGCACGGTGTGGGAGCGGACCGCCCGCGAGGCGCCGCCGCACGAGGCCACCCACAGCGAGAACGGCACGTATGCTTCGCCCTCGGCCGTCACCGACGGCGAGCACGTGATCGCGTCGTTCGAGTCATTCGGCCTCTACGCGTACGACATGAAGGGCACGCTCGTCTGGGAGAAGGACCTCGGCGACAAACGCATGCGCAACACGTTTGGCGAAGGCTCGTCCCCGGCTCTTCACGGCAACACGCTGGTGGTCAACTGGGACCACCAGGGCCAGTCGTTCATCGTGGCGCTCGACAAGCGCACGGGTGGTGAGCTCTGGCGGCAGAACCGCGACGAGATCGACTCGTGGTTCACGCCGCTTGTCGTCACGGTGAACGGCCGCGCGCAGGTCATCACCGGCGCGATGAACAGGATCCAGAGTTACGACCTCGCGACGGGCGAGGTGGTCTGGCACACGGCCGGCCTCACGATGAACCCGATTCCCTCACCCGTGGCGGCCGACGACCTCGTGATCCTGATGAGCGGCTTTCGCGGCAACAGCCTGAAGGCGATCCGGCTCAGCCAGGCGACCGGCGACATCACCGGCACGGAGGCCATCGCCTGGACGTACGGCCGCGACACGCCGTACGTGCCGTCGCCGCTGCTCTACGACGGGCTGTTGTACATGCTGAAGTCGAACAACGGCATCCTGTCGGTGTTCGACGCGAAAACCGGCGCGCCCCACTACCTCACGCAGCGGCTCGACGCCGTGCCCAACGTGTTTGCGTCACCGGTCGGCGCCGCCGGCCGCGTGTACATCCCCGGCCGGGAGGGCGACACGCTCGTGCTCAGGCACGGCCCGACGTTCGAGGTGCTCGCCGTGAACTCGCTCGACGACGGGTTCGACGCGTCGCCGGCGCTCGTCGACGGCGAGATCTACCTGCGGGGCTACCGCCATCTGTATTGCGTCGCGAGGAACTAATCTACTTCGCCCCGGGCGCTTTGTAGTTGACCGTCTTCTTGATCGACGCGTCGAGGTCCTCCGGCGTGAGCAGTTGGCAGCTGCTAAGGCCGCTCACGGCGCCGCTGGCGCCCGCCGTCATCGCGACCGTCGCGACCGACACGGCGTCGGGCAGGTCCACGATCACGTACACGTCGCTGTCGCCGAGCGCGAAGTAGAGGCTCTCGAGCTTGCCGCCGAGGCTCTTCATCGCCTTGTCGAGCGCCGCGCGACGCCCGGTGCCGCCATCTTTCATGAGTCCCTTCAGGCCTTCAGGCGTGTAGTTTCCTCGCACGAGATACTTGGGCATGATGATCGTCTCCTTGAACGAGAAGACGATATCGCTTGGGTGGACATCCCGCAACCGTCGCCCGGTTTCGCGGAGGCCCGTTAGTCGTCCAGCACGTCAAGGTCATGACCGGCCATGATCTCAGGACCCCGGGCAGGACGCGGACACCCGGTCTGCCCGGCCGACGTCTTCGCGCGTCGCACACCAGGAGTAGGAGCGCACCACCTCGTCCGGTGCCGGCGGCGACCACGTCCGGGCCCTCTCCGCCGTGTTGAGCACGTCGTAGAAGTCCATGCGAATCCGCTGGCTGTCGATCTCGACGATGCCGAACCCGAAGGTGCGCGAAAAGAACCGCTGGCGCAGCCCGGCGCCCGACGGCGGGTTGTTGTTGCTCTTGCTCTTGCCGGCGGCGCCCTGAATGACCTGCTCGAAGCCCGGCGCCGTCAGGTGTTCCTGATGATGGCTGTGGCCGGCGAAATAGATGTGGACGCCGCACTCCTCGAACACCGGCTCGAGCAGCGCGCGCGCCCGGCGCTCGTCGCCGTTGCCCTTGTGGTGGCCGGAGTTGTGGACGGGCTGGTGCCCGAACGCCAGCTTCCACCGCTCCGCGCCTCCGGCGCAGAGGTTCTGCCTGAGCGCGGCGACCTGCAACCCGTTGAGATCGCGCCGGACGTCGGTGTCGGTGTGGATCGCCTGCATCTGCAGCCAGGACGGCAGACGCGGGATCTGGTAGTGCTGCGCCGGCATCCGCCACATCGAGTTGAAGCGCGAGTAGGTCACAAGCGCGCCCGGTGCGCCCTCGTCGATGTCGTGGTTGCCCGCGACCGCCCAGAAGTGAAACCCGGGAAACGCTTCGAACCCCTTGTACGGGATCGCGAACTTCGCGTCGAACTGCCGGATGATCTCGCCGAAGCTGGCGTCGGCGCGCTCGCGGACGTTTACTTCGATGCCGTGCTCGTACACCAGGTCGCCGAGCATGAGCGCGAGGTCGCAGCGCCGCTCGCGGCAGACGTCGGCCATCGCCGCGCCGACGCGATGCTGGCCTGCGCCGCCCGTGCCGGCGTCGCCGAAGACGAGCATGACGATGCGCGATCGGCCGGCGAGATCGGTGACGTCGAACGGCCACGACTGCGCGCCGACGGACGGGTTCCACAGCAGGCACGCGGTCAGCGACGCCAGCGCCAGGGTCGTTGCGGAAGGAGTGCCGTGTCGTAACATCGTTGGCCAGACGCCGTTCGGTAGTATTGTACGGCGCTCCGACACTGACGCTTCGAACCTTATGGGCGGACTGGTTGCCAGCCTCGCAAGCCTGCTGATCGTCACCGCGCCGGCGGCTCAGCCGGCCACGCGATCGGCGCTCCTCGAAGGGCAGCGCGCGGCCAAGGCGGCAGCCCTGCACCCGCTCGAGCCCCCCAAGCTGCAGCGCATCCTGTTCCGGATGGAGGACGAGTACCTCGTGCAGCGGGTCCTGAATGCGCCGCGCGGTGCGTTCGTCTGGTTCGGCGGCCTGCCCACCGGCTCGGGTCTCGCGGCCGGTCCGGCGTACCGCTACACCGGCCAGGCGGCGACGACGACGATCTGGGGCACGCTGTCAACGCACCGCTACTGGGAGATCGGCGGCACGCTCGCCTTCCCCCGGCTGGCGTCGGGGCGCGCGTTCGCGGAGGTCGCTCTGCGCCGACGTGAGTTCACGCAGGAGGATTTCTTCGGCCTCGGTCCCGCATCAACCCCGGACACCGAAGCGAACTTCGCGCTCCGCGAGACCACGGTGTCGGCCACCGCAGGCGTCGCGCCCGCCTGGTGGCTCCGGGCATCTGGAACCGTCGAGTACCGATCGCCGCGCCCCGGCCCCGGACGCGACCCGGACGAGCCGTCGGTCGAGGCGCTGTTTCCCGATCTCCCGGGTTTCACTCCGGCCGAGCCTGTCGATTACGTGCGCGTGGGCGCGCGCGTCGCGCTCAACGCCACGGGGCGTCCGTTCGGCTCGCCGCTGGGTGGCTTGCACGCTGTTGGTTATGACCGGTACGCGGACCTCGGGCCGGGTATCTTCTCGTTCAATCGCTGGGAGGCGGACCTCCGCCAGTACGTCCCCGTGGCCGGACTCACGCGGACGCTCGCGCTGCGCGCGCACTACGTGAGCCTCGTGCCCGACGCCGGGCACGACGTGCCGTTCTACCTGCAGCCGACGCTCGGCGGGCCGGATTCCCTGCGAGGCCTGGCGGCGTATCGCCTGCGCGATCGCAACGCGCTGCTGCTGCAGTCGGAGTATCGATGGGACGTGAATGCCTTCGTTGGCGGGGTGCTGTTCTACGAGACCGGCTCGGTCGCCCGCCGGCCGCGTGATTTCAGGATCAAGGAGTTCACCCAGGACTATGGCGCCGGCGTCAGGTTCGGCTTTCTCACGACGGTCAGCCTGCGAATCGAGGCGGTGTTCGGCGCGGGCGAAGGCACGGTCTTCATGTTCAGGTTCGGCAATGTCTTCTGAGCGCCGGTTGTCTCTTGTCGCGTGCCTGGCGGCCGCCGCTTCGTTCGTGGCGGCCGGCGGCCGGACCGCGGACCAGCGCTTCTATCCGGACGATCCGCTCCGCGTCGATCGCGACACGGTGCACGACGCCAGCGCCTCGACCGAGCAGCGGCTCAGCGAGGCCGTCGACCTCTTCGAGAACTCGCTGGCGCCGCGGCCCACCGGCGACCCGGGCCGGGCGCTGAACGTCAACACGCTGGACGAGGCGCCCGACTCGAGCTGGTTCACGAACCGGATCGGCCAGCGGCCGATGTCCGTCGAGGAAATCGTCCGCGGGCCCGACACGTTGGGGCGGCTCGAGGTCGCCGAGTGGGTGGTCACGGGCGGCAAGGGGCCGGCCGGCTTCCAGCCGGGCTTCCGCGCGGCGGACGCGCGCTTCCCCGGCCAGCAGTTCCAGCTCGAGGTGGATCTCGAGCGGCACGCGGAGCTGGCGTCGGGCGCCGAGATCATCGGGACGGCGTTCTACCACGCGATCGGCTACAACGTCGTGGACATCTACCTCGTCGATGTGGACCCATCGAAGATCCGGATCGCGGACACCGCGACGGAGCGGGACGCCTCGGGCCGGCGGGCGTACACGCAGCGGGATCTCGACCTGGTGTTCGAACAGGCAGCCCGGAACCCGGACGGCACCTACCGGATGACAGCCGGACGCTTCGTCGAGGGCGATCCGCGCGGGCCGTTCAAGCACTTCGGCACGCGGCCCGACGATCCCAACGACATCTTCCCGCACGAGCATCGTCGCGAGCTGCGGGGCAACCGCGTGTTCTGCGCGTGGCTCAACCACGACGACTCGCGGGCGCCCAACACGCTCGACATGCTCGTCGGGCCCGACGGCGGCAAGTGGATCAAACACTACATGTTCGACTTCGGCTCGATCCTCGGCAGCTCCCCCGAGCGGTGGTGGTCCGGGCAGGCGTACATGCTCGAGCGAGGCGGGTCGCTCTGGAGCCTGCTGTCGCTGGGACTCCCGGTGCGCCACTGGCAGCGGGTCAACGACCCCCGCCGCCTGCCGATGGCCGTGGGCCGCCTCGGGAGCGAGGGCTTCGATCCGGCCACCTGGAAGCCCGAGTACCCGAACCGGGCCTTCGACAACATGCGCGCGGACGACGCGTTCTGGGCCGCGCGCATCGTGAGCCGGTTCAGTGACGACGCGATTCGGGCCGTCGTGGCCAAGGCGAAGTACCGCGACCCATTGGTGACCGACTACATCGCGTCGGCGCTCATCGAACGGCGGAACCGCATCCGGCAGACGTGGCTCACCGTCGTCAATCCGATCGTGGAACCGATGCTGGCTGCCGACGGCTCGTTCACGTTCGAGAATGCCGCCGTGGCGGCGGGCGTCGCGACCGCGCCGGCCGAGTACCGCCTGTCCTGGTCCCGGTTCGACAACGTGGCCGACGCGCGCGTCGGCGCGAGCCACGACGTCATGTCGGCCGGCGCGGGGAGTATCGCGCCGGAAGCCGTCCTGCGCGGGAGCGCGTTCGTCACGGTGGCCATCGAGACGCGCCACCCCGGCTTCCCCCGCTGGGCCGCGCCCGTCCACGTGTACTTCCGCCGCACCTCGACCGGCTGGGAGGCCGTCGGCATCGACCGCCAGTTGCCGGAAGGGTGACGGCAGCGTTCAATCGTCTCGGTACGCCCAAGGAGAGCTGTACGATGGCCCTGATCGACCCCGGCAGGAAAGCGCCCGCGTTTGCATTGAAGGATCAGGAGGGCCGGACGCACCGGCTCTCGAGCTACGCGGGGAAACCGGTCATCCTCTATTTCTATCCGAAGGACGACACGCCCGGCTGCACGCAGGAGTCCTGCGACTTCGAGGAACGCCTGCCGACGTTCGCGCGGTGGAAGGCCGCCGTGCTCGGCGTGAGCATCCTCGACGAGAAGAGCAAGGCGCGATTCGCCGGCAAGCACGGCCTGACGTTTCCCCTGCTGGCCGACGCGGATCACGCGGTCGCCGGGAAGTACGGCGTCTGGCAGGAGAAGTCACGCTACGGCCGCAAGTACATGGGCATCGTCCGCACCACCTACCTGATCGACGGTGAGGGCAAGGTCTCGCGCCGATGGGACAACGTGAAGGTCAACGGGCACGCGGAGGAAGTGCTCGAGGGGGTCGAAAGGCTCAAGTCGTGACCTACTGGCGTGCCAGGTAGCTCTGGCGGGCGCGGGCGGTCATGCCGTCGCGGAGGACACTGACCTCGAGCCGATGCACGTTGCCGTCGAGTTTCGCCGGGACAAACCCGAGGAGGTACTGCCGGTGCAGCTCGTCGGCGACGCGCGCGAACGTCTCGCCCAGGTTGGTCGCCGACCGGATCGCGAAGTAGCCGCCGCCCGACTCCGCGGCCAGCTCGATCAAGCCCTCGTCGGGCTCCTGCGCGCGCATGCGCGCGCGGTTGACACGCCCGACCGATCCGCCAGCCAGGCCGCGGCCGGTGAGCCCGATGCCGTAGACCATGACGTCCTCTTCGCGGGACCGCGCCTTGACCTGCGACGCGCTGATGTTGGTGGCGCGCTCGGTCGGCGGCATGTCGCGGCCGTCGGTGAACACGAGCACGACGCGCCGGCCTTCCTGGTGCAGCAGCGCCGTCATCGCGACGTCGACGGCGTTCCAGAGCGGCGTGGCGCCGGCTTCCTGCAGCTCGTGCTCGAGAATCGCGCGCAGCTCGGCCTTGTCGCTCGTGAACTCGCGCGGATCGACCTGCACGCGATACGAGAAGCTGCCGATCCGCGCCCGGTCTTCGGGCAGCAGGCGGTCCACGAACTCGGCCGCCGCCAGTTCCACGAGACGGAAATCGGCCGCGACGCTGCCGCTGCGGTCGAGCATCATCACCACGGTGACGGGCCGGATGTCGCTCGAGAACACGGTGATGTCCTGGCGGACGCCCTCGTCGCGGATTTCGAAGTCGTCGCGGGTGAGGTCGGTCACGAGCCGGCCGTCCGGCCCGAGCACCGTCACGAACACGGGCACCGTCCGGACCGTCGAACGAAACTGCAACTGGGCGCCGGCTGGAAGCGGTGTACTGACACGACTGACGAGCAGGACGGCGATCAGGCCGACGAACACGCGCACCGGGGACCTCTCTTCGATGCGGCAGGCTGACGTTTTCAGGATATCGTGAACAGGGGGTCGGCGCCAGAACCGGCGGGCGCCGCCCCGGCGTGGCACAGGCAGGAGAAAACCATGAAGCGTGCTCCCTGGCACTCGACGCGTCCCGGTGACGGCGTGTACCACGACAACGACGAATGCGCGGACGGCAGGTTCCCGGCGCTGTATCGCGGGGAGGGAACGGCCGGCCGGCCGCTGTGTCGTGAGTGCGCGCGGCTCGACGCGATGGAGCCCCGCGAGTAGACCGGCGTCAGGAGACGCGGTCGAGGCGGGGCCGGATCGCGTCACCGGTGCGCGGACGCGACGGGGCGAGCCGCCCCTTGGGGTAGAACGTCATCTCCCAGTACGGACCGCGCGGTTCGCCGTCCACGACCTGCCAGTAGCGCCGCAGTTCGGCGACGGGCAGACCCAACCTGAGCGCGCAGGCGAGCGCGCGGAACCCCTCTTCACGATCGCCGTGGAACCGCACGGTCGGCTCGGCGAACTCGTGGCCCGACCCGCCCTGGCAGGACTCGAACGTCTCGACGCCGGCTTCCCGGAGCGCCTCTACCACCGGACGGATGACGGCGTCGAAGTCCACGCCGGACGGTTCCGCAAGTCCCGTGCCTGTGCCGACCGGCCCCGATCCGGCTGATCGGCGGCCTCCGGACCGCGCCCTCCGCGCGGCGGGCTCAATTCTGTAACTCGCGGCCCGTAATAGAATCCCCTGATGTCCGCCCACACGGAGACGCCGCGTGCCGACTTCGTCCGCGAGATCGTCGCGGCCGACAACCGGTCCGGCAAGCACGGCGGCCGCGTCGCGACGCGGTTCCCACCGGAGCCGAACGGCTACCTGCACATCGGGCATGCCAAGTCGATCTGCCTCAACTTCGGGATCGCGCGGGACTTCGGCGGCACCTGCAACCTGCGCTTCGACGACACGAACCCGGTCACCGAAGATGTCGAGTACGTCGAGTCGATCCAGGAGGACGTCCGCTGGCTCGGCTTCTCGTGGGACGACCGCCTGTACTTCGCGTCCGACTACTTCGAGCAGCTCTACGAATGCGCCGAGCACCTGATCGACGCCGGCCTGGCCTACGCGGACAGCCTCGACGCCGACACGATTCGCGAGTATCGCGGGACACTCAAGGCGCCGGGAAGGGACAGCCCGTACCGGAACCGGCCGGCCGCCGAGAACCTCGGTTTGTTCCGGCGCATGCGGGCCGGCGAGTTCGCCGATGGCGCCCACGTCCTCCGCGCGAAGATCGACATGGCGTCGCCGAACATCAACATGCGGGATCCCGTGCTGTACCGGATCCGGCGGGCGCACCATCACCGCACGGGCGATGCGTGGTGCATCTACCCCATGTACGACTACGCCCATCCAATCTCGGACGCCATCGAGGGCATCACACACTCAATCTGCACGCTGGAGTTCGAAGACCACCGCCCGCTCTACGACTGGCTCGTCCGGAACGTCCCCGTGCCGGCCACCCCGCAGCAGATCGAGTTCGCGCGGCTCAGCCTGAGCTACACCGTCATGAGCAAGCGCAAGCTCCTGCAGCTCGTGGACGAGCACCTCGTCAACGACTGGGACGACCCGCGCATGCCGACCTTGTCCGGCATGCGGCGGCGCGGATACACGCCGGAGGCGATCCGGCGGTTCTGCGACGAGGTTGGCGTGGCGAAGCGCGAGAACCTGGTGGACGTGGGCCTGCTCGAGTTCTGCGTGCGCGAAGACCTCAACCGGCGCGCGCTCCGGACGATGGGCGTGCTGCGCCCGCTCAAGGTCGTGCTCGAGAACTACCCGGACGGCCAGGTCGAAGAGATGGACGTCATCAACAACCCGGAGGACCCGGCGGCCGGCACCCGCAAAGTGCCGTTCTCGCGGGAGCTGTGCATCGAGCGGGATGATTTCATGGAGGACCCGCCGAAGAAGTTCTTCCGGTTGGCGCCCGGGCGGGAGGTCCGGCTGCGGAACGCCTACCTCGTCACCTGCACGGGCATCGTGAAGGACGACGCGGGCGACGTCGTCGAGCTGCGGTGCTCGTACGACCCCGCCACGCGCGGGGGCGACGCGCCCGACGGCCGGAAGGTCAAGGCCACGCTGCACTGGGTCTCGGCCGCGCACGCGGTCACGGCCGAAGTCCGCCTCTACGACCGGCTGTTCACGGTCGAGGCGCCGGGCGCCGGCGAGAGAGACTTCCGCGAGGAGCTCAACCCCCAGTCGCTCGAAGTCATCCGCGACGCCAGGCTCGAGCCCTCGCTCGCCGAGGCCGAGCCGGGTACCGGCGTCCAGTTCGAGCGGCTGGGGTACTTCTGCGCCGATCCGGACTCGAAGCCCGGCGCTCCCGTCTTCAACCGCACGGTGACGCTCAAGGACACCTGGGCGCGGATGCGAGCCAGGACCTA
>Ga0326597_10003495_pt1 | contig 22611 bp, 19 predicted proteins | sample RVTome_12_FD_203789 | JGI IMG/M metagenome (GOLD analysis project Ga0326597, IMG submission 203789) | Soil microbial communities from uranium-contaminated site in the Upper Colorado River Basin, Wyoming, United States - RVT100D185 | ecosystem: Environmental > Terrestrial > Soil > Contaminated >...
CGACGGACCCGGCGGCGACAGGGCTCTACGGCGGCGAGCGCGCCGTCAATCTCGGCGGCATCGGCGTGCTGCCATCGGTGACGGACGTGCTGTCCGCGCTCGATTGGCTGTCCCCGCTATTGTCGAACCACGAATCACGAATCACGAATCACGAATGACGCGTTTTTTCTATACGCTGCTGCTGTACCTGCTCCTGCCGGCCGTGTTTGTCCGCCTGGCGTGGCGCGCGCGCCGCCAGGGCGGATACCTTCGGCACCTCGGCGAGCGTCTGGGCCATTACACGGGACGCGCGGCCGTGCCGCACATCTGGCTGCACGCGGTTTCCGTGGGAGAGACGCAGGCGGCGGAGCCCCTGATTCGCGCCCTGCGGCAGCGCCACCCGCAGGCTCAAATCCTGGTGACGCACATGACCCCGACCGGCCGCGAAACCGGCGAGCGCCTGTTCGGAGACGACGTGGTCAGCGCCTATCTGCCCTATGACTATCCGGGGGCGGTCGCGCGTTTTCTCGAGCACTTCCGGCCCCGCGCCGGCATCCTGATGGAGACCGAGATCTGGCCGAACCTGGTCCAGGCCTGCCGGGCGCGCGGCGTGCCGGTCTACCTGGTGAACGCCCGGCTCTCGGAGAAGTCGTTCGGCGGCTATCTTCGGTTCCAGCGGCTCACGCGCGAGAGCATCGGCGCCCTCACCGCCATCGCGGCGCAGGGCGAGGCCGACGCCCGGCGCTTCGCCGCGCTGGGCGCAGGCGACGTGCGCGTGACGGGCAACATCAAGTTCGACGTGGCGCCGCCGCCCGCGCAGCTCGAGCTGGGCCGGACGTGGCGCCGCGATTTCGGCGAGCGTCGCCCGGTGCTCGTCGCCGCCAGCACGCGCGAAGGCGAGGAGGCGATGCTCGTGGACGCGCTCGCGGCGGCGCCCGTGCCGGACCTGTTGATCGTGATCGTGCCGCGCCATCCGCAGCGCTTCGACGAGGTCGAGCGGCTCCTCGCGGGCCGCGGCCTGCGCGTCCAGCGCCGCAGCCGCGGCACCACCGTCGCGCCCGGCACGCAGGTCCTCCTCGGCGACAGCATGGGGGAGCTCTTCGCTTATTACGCCGCGTGCGACGTCGCGTTCGTCGGCGGGAGCCTCCTGCCCCTGGGCGGTCAGAATCTCATCGAGGCATGCGCCGCGGGAAAGCCGGTGGTGGTGGGGCCGTCCTCCTACAATTTCGCGGATGCCGTGCAGCTTGCCGTCGCGGCGGGGGCCGCGATTCAGGCGCCGGACGCGCAGGCGGTTGCACGGGAGGCGGCACGCCTGCTGCGCGATCCGGACGCGGCACGGCAGGCGGGCGAGGCGGGCTTCGCGTTCTGCGCGGCGCACCGCGGCGCCACCGACAGGGTCCTGGAACTCATCAAGCTCCAGGACCCGTGACTCGCGGCTCGTGACTCGATCTGTCACCCCGCGGCCGCGGGACCGGTCACCAGTCACCAGTCACGGGTCACGAGTCACCGCGCCGGTATTCGGCGCTTTCGGTGACGATGCGATCCATCCACTGGTCGGTGTCCGACATCGGCAGTTCGTCCAGGACCTGCAACTCGAAGGCCGCGGCGACGAGCGGCGGCCGGCGGGAGAGCGCCTTGATGAAGCGGTCGTAGAAGCCGCCGCCATAGCCGAGGCGCGCGCCCTTTCTCGTGAACGCGACGCCCGGCATCAGCACGAAATCGATGTCCGCCGGGCTGGCATCGCGCCCCCGGTCCGCGCGCGGCTGCCGGATACCCCACACGCCGGACTCGATGTCATGCTCCAGGTCGCGCACTTCGCGCAGCGCCAGCATGCGGCTCCCGCGCTCCACTCGGGGCAGCACCAGCCGCTTGTGGCGCGCCTGGAGGTCGGCAACGAATGCGGCGGTCTCGAGCTCGCTGCCGAACGTGAGATAAGCCATCACGCAGGCGGCCTCCTGGTAGGCGGGGAGCCCGAGCAAACGCGCGGTGATGCGATCGCTCAGGACGCGACGTTCATCCGCGGACAACGCATCGCGCCGCGCGAGGACCTGCTTGCGGATGTCGGCCTTGCCTGGCGGTGGATCGTGGGTCGTGGATCGTGGGTCGCGGCCGGCGGGCTTCGACCGTTCGCCGTTCACCGTTCACCGTCCACGGGTCAGCGGTCGAGCCAGGCGTTGACCTGCGCGAGATCCTGTTCGGTCAGCTGTCCCGACGCGGAGCGCAGCCGCAGCAAGGCGAGGATGTAGTTGTACTTGGCCTGCGCGAGGTCGCGCCGGGTCTGCGACAGCTGCTGCTGGGCGTTCAGCACGTCGATCTGCGTCCGCACGCCCACCTCCTGCCCGAGGAGCGTGGAATCGAGCGAGCTCTGGCTCGACACGAGCGCGGCCTCCAGCGCCCTGACCTGGGCGATGCCGCTCGTGACCCCGAGGAAGGCCTGGCGCGTAGCGAGCTCGGCATTGCGGCGCGCGCCCTCCAGGTCTTGCCTTGCCTTGTCCTCGTTGGCGATGGCCTCGCGCACGCGCGAGCTCGTGAGCCCGCCCTGGTAGAGCGGAATCGCGAGCTGCACGCCGACCACCCGGCTGGTGTTCTCCGTGCCGGCGACCGCCGGGTTGCTCGGGCCCGTGCCGGAGTCGGAATAGGTGGCGAAGGCGTCGAGCGTCGGCCGGTGGCCCGCGCGGTTGCGATCCACCTCCTGGCTCGCGAACTCGAGGCTCGCCCGGCTGACGCGCACCTGCAGGTTGTTTTCTCCCGCGTCGGTCACCCAGCGCTCGACCTGGCCGGGCTCGGGCGTGCGCATGTCGAATCGCTTGCCCAGGGGGGAAATCCCGGGCGCCGGCCGGCCGATCAGCAACTCCAGCTGGCGCTTGCGGAGTTCGAGATCATTGCGTGCCGCGATCTCGACGGAGCGGGTGATGTCGTAGCGCGACTGCGCCTCGTGCGTGTCGGTGATGGTCGCGGTGCCGACCTCGAAATTGCGCTTGGCCTGCTCCAGCTGCCGGCCGATCGCGGTCAACTGAGCCTGCGCGAACGCCACCGTGTCCTGCGCCAGCAGCACGTCGAAATAGGCCTGCGCCACGCGCAGGACCAGGTCCTGCGCCGCCTGCGCCAGCACGAAGTCCGCCTGCGCCACCTGCGTCTTGGCCTGCTCGTAGACCGCGAAATTCTGCGGGCGGTACAGCGGCTGCGTTACCGACAACGACAGCGCATTGGAGTTGAAGCGGCCAGACGTCGCGCCGATGGCCGGATCGCGCGGGCGCGACTCGCGGTCGTTGTTCTGGGTGGATGCGGAGACCGAAGCCGAAGGCAGCAGCCCCGAGAGGCCCTGCGGCAGCCTTTCCTGGCTTGCGCTCCAGGTCGCGCGTGCCGCCGCGTACTGCGCGTCCGAGCCCTGCGCCAGGCGGTAGATTTCCAGCAGATCGGCGCCGTTGGCTCCCGCCGCGAGCGAGAGGAGCAGCGCAAATGCTGTCGGCGGAAACGCGCGCATTCCCGGCCCCATGCCCTCAGAACACGAACCGGTCCGGCTGAAGCGCGTTTTTGAGCGGCGCGATGCACGTCTCGAACAGGCCGGTGCGGTTGCAGGCGCCCGCGGCGACGCAGGTGATCAACTGGGCTTCCATCACCGGCGGCTCGCCCACGATCGCGATGAGCCGCCCGCCCTGCGCGAGGCTGCGGGGAAACGTTTCGGGCAGCAGCGGTACCGAGCCCGTCAGCACGATCGCATCGTAGGGCGCATGCCGGTCCCAGCCGCGCGCGCCATCGCCCGTCTCGAGCGTGACGTTGCCGATGCTCTGGGCGGTGAGTCTGGCGCCCGCAGCCTGGCTGAAATCGGGGACGATCTCCACGCTGTAGACGTGGCGGCCGAGGCTCGCCAGCAGCGCCGTCATGTAGCCGCTCCCGGTCCCGATTTCCAGGATCTTGTCGCCAGGCGTCAGCGCGAGTTCCTGCAGCAGCCGCGCCTCCAGCTTGGGCGCGAGCATGGTTTCGCCGCGACCCAGCGGAATTTCCATGTCGGCAAAAGCGAGCGAGCGATACGCGGCCGGCACGAATTCCTCCCGGCGCACGCGCATCAGCAGGTCGAGCACGCGCGGATCGAGGACGTCCCACGTCCGGATCTGCTGCTCAACCATGTTGAATCGGGCGCGCTCGACGTCGAGCTGCGGGATCATAGGGAAATTCAAGGGCTTGAAAGAATGGACGGCGGTTGCAATTATCCCACAATTCCATTAGCGTAAGCAGTCACACGTTGGGGGTCCTCGAAAGAGGACTCAGGATTGAGGATTCGGGATTCAGTCGCCGGGGGTTACGGTTTGAGCTGACTTCTCGATCCTCGATCCTGGATCCTGTTTTCGGGGTGAGAGACACCCTTAGAACCTGATACGGTTAATGCCGTCGTAGGGAAGCGTGGCGGCCGCCCCTCCGTCCCCGTTTCCCGCCGCGGCCCCGATAGGAGCGCGCCATGAGCGCCAATCCCAAGTTTGTCAGCGCCACCGCCCACGTCGACGAGGCGGCGGTGAAACCGCTTCCGAGCTCGCGCAAGGTCCACGTCACGGGCTCGCGCCCGGACCTCCGGGTGCCGATGCGCGAGATCACGCAGTCCGACACGCCGATACATTCCTTCGCGGCTGCGCAGGGAGGGGCCCCTGCGCGCTCCGAGCCCAATCCGCCGATATTCGTCTACGACACCTCGGGCCCGTATACCGACCCTTCCGTCCAGATCGATATTCGATCCGGGCTGGCGCCGCTGCGGAGCAAATGGATAGACGAGCGCGGCGACACGGAGGCACTCGACGGCCCCACCTCGCGCTACGGGCGCGAGCGGTTGGCGGATCCGAAGCTGGCTCAGCTGCGCTTCAACCTCAAGCGCAACCCGCGCCGCGCGAAGCCCGGGATGAACGTGACGCAGATGCATTACGCACGCCGCGGCATCGTCACGCCGGAGATGGAGTTCATCGCAATTCGCGAGAACCAGCGCCGCGACGCGCTCTCGGATCTCGTTACGCGGCAACACCCGGGCGAATCTTTCGGCGCCGCGATTTCGAAGGCGATCATGCCGGAATTCGTGCGCGACGAAGTCGCGCGCGGCCGTGCCATCATTCCAGCGAACATCAATCACCCGGAAACCGAGCCGATGATCATCGGCCGCAACTTCCTGGTGAAGATCAACGCCAATATCGGCAACTCGGCGCTCTCATCCGGCATTCAGGAGGAAGTCGAGAAGATGACGTGGGCGATCCGCTGGGGTGGCGACACCGTGATGGACCTCTCCACCGGCAAGCACATTCACGAGACGCGCGAGTGGATCATCCGCAACTCCCCGGTGCCGATCGGCACGGTGCCGATCTACCAGGCGCTGGAGAAGGTGGACGGGAAAGCGGAAGAATTGACCTGGGCGATCTATCGCGACACGCTGATCGAGCAATGCGAGCAGGGCGTCGACTACTTCACGGTGCACGCCGGCGTGCGGCTGCCCTACATCCCGATGACGGCGAAGCGCATGACCGGCATCGTCTCGCGCGGCGGCTCCATCATGGCGAAGTGGTGCCTCGCCCACCACAAGGAGAGCTTCCTCTACACGCATTTCGAGGACATCTGCGAGATCCTCAGGGCCTACGATGTCTCCTTCTCGCTGGGCGACGGCCTGCGCCCGGGCTCGATCTACGACGCGAACGACGAGGCGCAGATCGCGGAGCTGAAGACGCTCGGGGAGCTCACCGACATCGCGTGGAAGCACGACGTGCAGGTAATGATCGAGGGGCCGGGCCACGTGCCGATGCAGCTGATCAAGGAGAACATGGACCTGCAGCTGAAATATTGCCGCGAGGCGCCGTTCTATACCCTGGGACCGCTCACCACGGACATCGCGCCGGGCTACGACCACATCACCAGCGCGATCGGCGCAGCGATGATCGGCTGGTACGGCACCGCGATGCTGTGCTACGTCACGCCCAAGGAGCACCTGGGGCTCCCGGACAAGGACGACGTCAAGGACGGCATCATGGCGTACAAGATCGCGGCGCACGCCGCCGATCTCGCCAAGGGCCATCCCGGCGCGCAGATCCGCGACAACGCGCTGTCGAAGGCGCGCTTCGAGTTCCGCTGGGAAGACCAGTTCAACCTCGGCCTCGATCCGGACAAGGCCAAGCAGTTCCACGACGAGACGCTGCCGCAGGAGGGCGCCAAGCTCGCGCATTTCTGCTCGATGTGCGGGCCGCATTTCTGCTCCATGAAGATCACGCAGGACGTGCGCGAGTACGCCGAAATGCAGGGAGTCGACGAAGCAGAGGCGCTGGCGAAGGGCATGCAGGAGAAGGCCGAAGAGTTCAAGCAGCAGGGTGGGGAGATCTACAATCGCGTGTAGGCGGCCGCCGGGTGCAAGGCGTTGATCCGGCTGCCCAGGGCTGAGGAGATCGGACATGCTTGCCAGACTGCTGGTCCCGCTGGTATTGCTCGGATTGACGTGGGCCGCACCGCTCCATGCGGGCGACGCGCAGGAGAAGGCGGACCCGTTTGCGCAGGTCGAATCCCTGCTCAGGCCCGAGGTCCTGCTGCAGGGCGTCGTCCGGGAGGAAGACGTCACGCTGCTCTTTGCGCACCTGCGCGCGGCGCTGATGGCCGCCCAAGAGGGCCGCGAGGCCCCTCCTCCGCCGGAAGCGCTCAGCCGGCGCGCCGAGGCGATCGCGGCCGAGATGAGGGCTCGCGGCACGTTGGCGGGACTGGTGCTCCTGACGGCCTTCGAGGCCGCCGCGCGCCAGGCGCTGCGCGAGTTTGCGGGCGCGGCTCCCCCGGCCGCGCGCTGAAACCTTTTGTTACATCCGCGACCTCCGCGCGATGCGGGAGTTGCGGCACCTCCGCTACAATCCCGCACTCTAATTGCAGTGACTGGTGACTGGTGACTGGTGACTGGTGACTGGTGACTGGTGACTGGTGCCCGGCGGATGCCGGGTATCGGGATTCGAGTCATGGGTAATGGTGCGAGCGGATCCCCGGCGGCTGGGCGGGCGCACATCACTCATCACTCGTTACTCATCACAATTTGAGCGCAAAAATGATGTCGCGCAGCAAGCTGATTACGGTGGCCGTGGTCCTCGGCATGCTTGCCGCCGGCGCGGCCACGTACGGCTGGTGGGGCGCGCGCAGCGCCGTCCCCGAATACCGTCTCGCCACCATCGATCGCGGCACGATCACCGCGGCCGTTTCGGCCACCGGCACGCTCAACCCGGTGGTGTCGGTTCAGGTCGGCTCCCAGGTTTCCGGCCAGATCAAGGAGCTCCACGTCGATTTCAACTCGCAGGTGAAGAAGGGGCAGGTCATCGCGCGCATCGACCCCGATTCGTTCACGTTGCGCGTCAACCAGGCGATGGCGGACCTCGAGGCGGCGCGCGCGACGGTGCTGACGCAGCTCGCCAACGCCGCCGCGCTGCGGGCCGAAGTGTCGCGCGCCCAGGTGGGACTCGCCGACGCGGAGCGCGAGCTCCAGCGCAACCGGATGCTGCACGCGAAGAACTTCGTTTCGGCAGCCGCGCTCGAGAAGGCCGAATTTGCATACCGCGACGCGCAGGGGCAGGTTCGGGTGGCGCAGGCGCGGCTTGCGGTGGGCGAATCGCAGGTGCGGAACGTCGAAGCCCTCGTCAAGCAGCGCGAGTCGCAGCTCGCGCAGGCCAAGGTCGATCTCGACCGCACCACCATACGCGCGCCGGTGGACGGGATCGTGGTCAAGAAATCGGTCGAGCCCGGGCAGACGGTGGCCGCGAGCCTGCAGGCGCCGGAGCTTTTCGTGATTGCGCAGGACCTCCGGCAGATGCAGGTCGAGACCTCGATCGACGAGGCGGAAGTCGGGCGCGTCCGCGAAGGCCAACCGGCAACCTTCACGGTGGACTCGTTTCCCGGCCGCACGTTCCGCGGCACCGTGGGGCAGGTGCGCAAGGCCGCGCAGGTGGTGCAGAACGTCGTCACTTACACCGCGGTCATCGCCACCACCAACCCCAACCAGGAGCTTTTCCCGGGCATGACCGCCAACGTGCGCATCGTGGTGGATGCGCGCAAGAACGCCCTCAGGGTGCCCAACGCGGCGCTGCGGTTCCGGCCCGCCGGAATTGCCGAGCCGCGCGACATTGGCGCGGCGGGCGAGGGCATGGACGCGCCGACGCCGGGCGGGGCGTCGAAAAAGGGCGGGCGCGGCCAGCAGGGCGCCGCGCTGCGCGAACGGTTGGACCGGGAGCTGAAGCTTCGGCCCGACCAGCGATCGAAGGTCGAGGCGATACTCGACGAGACCCGCGATCGCATTCGGGCTTTGTCCGCCGAGGACAAGGGCGAACGCCGCCGCCAGGCCGAGCGGATCCGGGCGGAGTCGCGCGCGCGCATTGCCGAGGTGCTTGATCCCGGGCAGCGCAAGCGCTACGAGGAAATCGCGCCCGGCCGCCGGGGCGCGCGGACCGTCACGAGCGGGCGCGTCTGGACGCTCGACGAGAGAGGCCGGCCGAAACCGGTTGCGGTGCGCGTCGGGCTCGTCGACGGCAGCGTTGCCGAACTGGTCAGCGGGAACCTCCAGGAGGGCAGCCCGGTGATCGTCGGGATGCGGTCGGACACCAAGAGCGCGCGGCCCCAGCCGAAGGGCGGGCCGCGGCTCGGCTTCTAGTGCCGTTCCAACTGATTTATGCCAATCCAACTACTTCGCCAGGGGCCAACTGTCCACGCCAAGCGAGCCGCCAGAATTTGGAGAAACAAGTTGGAACGGCACTAGCGGCGGGTTTGCAGCCGTCAGCCGCAAGCCGTTAGGAAATCGCCAATCGCCAACTGCCAACTGCCAACTGCCAACTGTCAACTGCTGTTATGGCTGAGACACTCATCGTCGTCCGGGATCTCGTCAAGGAGTACCGCATGGAGAGCCAAACCGTCGCGGCCCTCCGCGGCGTGTCGCTCGAGATCGCGACCGGCGAATTCGTCGCGGTGATGGGCCCATCGGGCTCCGGCAAGTCTACCTTCATGAACCTGCTCGGCTGCCTCGACACGCCGACCAGCGGCGATTACCTGCTCGCGGGTGAGCGCGTATCGGCCCTGTCGAGCGACGCCCTCGCAGCGATGCGCAACCGCCGCATCGGCTTCGTGTTCCAGAACTTCAACCTGCTCGCGCGCACGACCGCTGTCGAGAACGTGGAGCTGCCGCTGCTCTACAGCCATTGCCCGTCGGAGGAGCGGCGCGCCCGCGCCATGGCGCGGCTGGCGGAGGTGGGGCTGGCGGACCGCGCGCATCACCATCCCCAGGAGCTCTCCGGCGGCCAGCAGCAGCGGGTCGCCATCGCGCGCGCGCTCGTCAACAATCCCGCGCTGATCCTCGCCGACGAGCCGACCGGGGCGCTCGATACCCGCACCAGCTTCGAGTTGATGGGCCTGCTGCAGCAGCTGAACGCCGGCGGCATGACGGTGGTGCTCGTCACCCATGAGCACGACATCGCGAGCTTCGCCTCGCGCGTAATCGGCTTTCGCGACGGTCACATGGTCAACGACGAGCGCGTTGCGCGTCCGGCGGACGCGCGCGAGCTGCTGCGCGAGTTCGACAGAAGGGCGGCGTGATGGCATGACCTGGCTCGCCAGCATCCGAATTGCCCTGCGTGCGCTGCGCGTCAACAAGCTGCGCAGCCTGCTCACCATGCTCGGCATCATCATCGGCGTCGCCGCGGTGATCACGATGATCGCGATCGGCACCGGCGCGCAGTCCCGCGTGGAGGATCAGATCAAGTCGCTCGGTTCGAACCTCATCATGCTGGTGCCAGGCTCGGTGACGGCGGGCGGCGTACGCATGGGACTGGGCTCGCGCAACACGCTGACCGAGGAAGATGCGTACGCGATCCAGCGCGAAATCCCCGACGTGCAGGCGGCCGCGCCCCAGGTGCGCGGCACCGGGCAGGTGGTGGCCGGCAACAACAACTGGGCGACGGTGTTCTACGGCGTCACGCCCGAGTACTTCGACGCGCGCAACTGGACGATCGCCGCCGGCAAGGGCTTTGAGCCGGCGGACATCTCGGGCTCGGCCAAGGTCGCGCTGATCGGCGAGACGGTGGCGCGCAACCTGTTCGGCGACGCCGACCCGGTCGGGCAGGTGATCCGCGTCCGCAAGGTGCCGTTGACGGTGATCGGGACCCTCCAGCGCAAAGGCCAGAGCCTGATGGGCCAGGACCAGGACGACGTGATCCTGATGCCCATCTCGACTGCGAACAACCGGGTCCTCGGCCGCAGCGGCGCGAGGGCGCGCACGGCCGGGGCAATCTTCATCAAGACCCGTGACGGCGTCGACATGAAGCAGGCCGAGAGCGACATTCGCAGCCTGTTGCGCCAGCGTCACCGGCTGCAGCCGGGCGCCGCCGACGATTTCACGCTGCGCAACCTGTCGGAAGTGCTGGCGGCGCGGGAGGAATCGAGCCGCATCATGACGCTGTTGCTTGCCGCGGTTGCTTCGGTGTCGCTGCTGGTCGGCGGCATCGGGATCATGAACATCATGCTGGTGTCGGTGACCGAGCGCACCCGGGAGATCGGGCTGCGCATGGCGGTGGGCGCCCGCGCCCGCGACATCCTGTCGCAGTTCCTGGTGGAGGCGGTGACGCTGGCGCTGATTGGGGGGCTGGTCGGCATCGCGCTCGGCGTGGGCGGCTCCTACGCCATCGGCCACCTGGCCGGCTGGCGAACCGAGCTCGATGCGAACGCAATCGCCCTCGCGGTCGGTTTCTCGGCCGCGGTCGGGATCTTCTTCGGCTTCTATCCCGCGCGGAAGGCGTCGCGCCTGCTGCCGATCGAGGCGCTTCGATACGAGTGACGAAAGTTTGCAGTGGACAGCGGGCAGTTTGCGGTTGCTGCCAACTGACGGCTGCCGACTGCCAACTTCGATGCGCGCATCGCGGGTAGAATGGCGCGCTGAATGGATCTCGCGCTCTACCTCAAGGCGTTCCTGCTCGGCATCGTGGAGGGCCTGACCGAGTTCCTGCCGATTTCCAGCACCGGGCACCTGATCATCGCGGGAACGATCGTCGGCTTTGGCGGCGAGAAGGCAAAAGTCTTCGAAATCGTGATCCAGAGCGGCGCCATGCTCGCCATCGTCTGGGAGTACCGCGCCCGTTTCGCGCGCACGCTCACCGGTTTCGGGCGCGACCCCGTCGCGCGACGTTTCCTGGCGAACCTGGCCGTGGCGTTCGTGCCGGCCGCCGTGCTGGGCCTTGCGTTCGGCGGGCTCATCAAGCAGCACTTGTTCCACGCGGTGCCGGTCGCGGCGGCGTTCATCGTCGGCGGACTGATCATCCTCTGGGTCGAGCGAAGGCCCCGGCCGGCGACAGTGAACGACGTCGACAGCATGACGTGGAAGGACGCACTGAAAGTGGGGCTCGCGCAGTCGTTCGCGCTGATACCCGGGATGTCGCGCTCGGGCGCGACCATCATCGGCGGCATGTTGTTCGGCCTGTCCCGCCGCGTCGCCACCGAGTTCTCGTTTTTCCTCGCGGTGCCGACCCTGATCGCCGCGGGCGCCTATGACTTTTACAAGCACCGCGCGCTGTTCGAGGCGGCCGATATCGGCCCGTTTGCGGTGGGATTTTTCCTGTCCTTCGTTTCGGCATTCCTGTGCGTGCGCTGGCTCCTGCGCTACATCGCCACGCACGATTTCACCGCCTTTGCCTGGTACCGCATTGCGTTCGGCATCGTCGTCCTGGCCACGGCGTACACCGGCGTGGTGGACTGGACCGCCTGAAATGCAGGGAGGAAGGATGAAGGCGGAAGGATGAACTGACCGCCGGTTTTGCTTCATCCTTCATCCCTCATCCTTCCTCCTTCAGGATGATTTCCCTCGCGCGTTACGCCGAACTGCTGCGGGTGCCGGGGCTGCGCGCCGCCGTCGCGGCCTCGGTCGTCGGGCGACTGCCGATCGGTATCGCAACGCTTGCCATTCTGCTGTTCCTGCAGGCACGCACCGGCTCGTTTGCGCTGGCCGGCGGGACGGCGGCGCTTTACGTGCTGGGGCTCGCCACGATCGCGCCGTTTCTTGGCCGCGCGATCGACCGCCTCGGGCCGCGGCGAGTGCTTGCGGTGAGCGCCGCGGTCTACCCTGCCATGCTGATCGCGCTGGTCCTGCTCACCCTCCATACCGACAACCGGGCGTGGATCGCGCTCGCCGCGTTCGTGGGAGGCGCGTCGTTTCCGCCCATTACGATCTGCATGAGGACGTTGTATCCGCGGCTCCTGCCCGACGTGGCGCTGCTGCAGGCGGCCTATTCGCTGGACTCCGCGTTGATCGAAGTTATTTTTATCGCCGGTCCTGCGCTAGTCGCGCTGCTCGTCGCGTCGGGCTACCCCTTTGTCGCGGTGCTGTTCGCGGCGGCCTGTGCGACCGGCGGAAACGTGATTTTCCTCCGCACGCCCGCCGTGCGAACCTGGACGGTCCACCCTGGCGAAGGCCGCCGCAGCCTGACGGGGCCGTTGCTCCATTCGCGCCTGCTCGCCGTGTTCGCCGCCACGCTGCTCTACTCGTTTGCTTTCGGGCTCTACGAGATCGCGGTGACCGCTTTCGCGACGCGGCAGGGGTCCCCGGCGGCGGCCGGCGTCATCCTCGCGCTCGCGAGCCTGGGCAGCGCGGCCGGTGCCATCGTGTACGGCGGACGCGACTGGCGGCCCCCGGTGCCGCGCCAGTTCCTGATCGCCGTCGCCCTCATGGCGGGCGGCCTGCTTCTGCTCGCGCCGGTTACCAGGCTGCCGCTGTTCGCGCTGCTGAGCGTCCTCGCTTGCGCCCCCATGGCGCCGGTGCTGGCGGTTCAGTCGTTGCTGGTGTCGCGACTGGCACCGCGCGGCATGCTGGCCGAGAGCTTTACGTGGGGCGCGAGCTGCCTGCTCGCCGGCATCAGTTCGGGCATCGCGTGCGGGGGCATGCTGGCGGAAGTCACGACGCCCTCCAACATTCTGCTCGCGGCGGCGGCGTCCGCGTTACTCGCGGGCATGGTGGTGTGGGTGGCGGTGAAAGAGTAATGATGAACGATGAATGATGAGTGATGAATGAACGGCAAGAACCCGTCATTCTGCATTCATCATTCCGCATTCATCATTCAGGACTGGGTCCAGGGCAGGCCCGCCGCGCGCCAGCCGCCGACGGTGTTGCGATGACCCTGCGAATCCCGGTCGCCCTCGAAGCCTTCGAGCACGTTGTAGCTCGAACGGAAGCCGGCCTGCGCCGCGAGCATTGCCGCGTTGTGCGAGCGGCCGCCGCTCCGGCAGATGAACAGGACGGGGCCGTCTTTGTTCACCTTGTCCTCGAGCTCGGCAAGAAACTCCGGATTCGGACGGTTGCCGGGATAAGCCAGCAGCTCGATCTCCACGGCGCCGGGTATGCGTCCGACATAATCCCATTCCGCGCGGGTGCGGACGTCCACCAGCGTCGCGCCGGGCGCGTTGCGCCAGATCTCGTGTGCTTCCGCAGGCGTTACCGCGCCGCTATAAGGTAGCCCAAGCTGCTGCGCGCGCTCGGCGGCTTTTTCGAGCGTGTCGGCAATAGTCATGTCGTTTTTCTGGAAGGTGGCGGTCCGGGCACTGCGGGCGCGTGAATGCCGGATCACGTCTATCCGGCTGGAAAATAAACGATATTTTACATGGTCGACGGCGAGGCTTGGAATGCACCATATCGGTGCGCCTCATCTATTCACGCACCACGATGGTGCCGCACTCGCAGGGTGCGTGTATCAAAACCCTTGTGGCACAATGCGTTTCGCCCGAAATACCTTGGCATAGTTCCTGCTCGAATAGGAACTCCGATTTTCCGAAATTCGTCGCATCCCTAACTCAGGAGAGCTCGATGGCAACCGTCGCCGATGTATTGAAAATGGTCAAGGACAACGAAGTGAAATTCGTCGACTTCCGCTTCACCGACACCCGCGGCAAGGAACAGCACGTGTCCGTGCCGGTGTCCGCGTTCGGCGAAGAAAAATTCACCGACGGCCACTTCTTCGACGGTTCCTCGATCGCGGGCTGGAAAGGCATCGAAGCCTCCGACATGACGCTGGTGCCCGACCCCGACAGCGCGCGCATGGATCCGTTCACCGACGAGCCGACGCTGCTGCTCACCTGCGATGTCATCGAGCCGTCCGACGGCAAGGGATACGACCGCGACCCGCGCTCGATCGCCAAGCGCGGCGAGGCGTATCTCAAGTCGACGGGCATCGCCGACACCGCGTTCTTCGGCCCCGAGCCGGAATTCTTCGTCTTCGACGCCGCGACCTGGAAGATCGAGATGGGCCAGGCGTTCTACCGGATCAAGTCCGAGGAAGCGCCCTGGTCCTCCGGCGAGGATTTCGAGAGCGGCAACATGGGGCACCGCGCCCCGATCAAGGGCGGTTATTTCCCGGTGCCGCCGCTCGATTCGCTGCAGGACATCCGCTCGGCGATGGTGCTCGCGATGCAGGAAATGGGCGTCGAGTGCGAAGTGCACCACCACGAGGTGGCGGCCGCGGGCCAGTGCGAGATCGGCACCAAGTTCAACAGCCTGGTCAAGCGCGCCGACTGGATGATGATCCTCAAGTACGCCGTGCACAACGTCGCGCATTCCTACGGCAAGACCGCGACCTTCATGCCCAAGCCCGTCGTCGGCGACAACGGCTCGGGGATGCACGTGCACCAGTCGCTCGCCAAAGGCGGGCAGAATCTCTTCAGCGGCAACGGCTACGCGGGACTGTCCGAGCTGGCGCTGCACTACATCGGCGGGATACTGAAGCATGCCAAGGCGCTGAACGCCATCACCAATCCCGGGACGAATTCCTACAAGCGCCTGGTGCCGGGTTTCGAGGCGCCGATCAACCTCGCGTACTCATCCCGCAACCGCTCGGCCGCGGTTCGCGTGCCGCTGGTGTCGAATCCCAAGGCGCGCCGCATCGAGGTGCGGTTCCCGGACCCGACCTGCAATCCTTATCTCGCGTTTACCGCGATGATGATGGCGGGGCTCGACGGGATCCAGAACAAGATCAAGCCGGGCGACCCGATCGACAAGAACCTCTACGACCTGCCGGCCGAAGTCGCCGCCAAGGTCCCGAAGGTCTGCCACTCGCTGGAGCAGGCGCTGGAGGAGCTCGAGAAGGACCACGAGTTCCTGATGCGCGGCGGCGTGTTTTCCAAGGACATGCTGCAGGCTTACATCGCGCTCAAGGAGGAGGAGCTGACCGCCTTCCGCATGACCACGCATCCATTGGAATTCCAGATGTACTACAGCCTGTAGGATTTTGTCGGCCCCAGTACGACAAAATCCTTAGCAAGAAGACCGCCTCCGGAAACGGGGGACAGGCGCACAGCTCGGGTGCGCACGTCGGGTCGGGGTCCGGCGCGCGGCTCGGGCGATCCTCGTTGCAATGTCCCGTGTCTATTCCATAAAGGAATTCGCCGCTTGGAGCCGCGGCGAATTCCTCGGCGCACCATTTAGGTGCATTGCAAATTCTGTTGTAATGACATAGATTTAGATATGGCGATGCCGGATGGCCGGTCAACGGCGGCGCGCGGTGGAGCGTTAAATGAACCTACAGGCGCAATCGATCATGCCAAGGTTAGGGATCCTGATGTTGCTCGCGCTTCCGGCCACGCCGGCCCTCGCCGACATCTGGGAATGCGTGGACCAGAACGGCAACAAGCGCTTCACGAATATCCAGTCCGAGGCCAAGGGCTGCAAGCGGCTCAACATCGCTCCGCCCAACGTCGTTACCGCGCCTCCCGGCAAGCGCCCGGCCAAGTCGAGCCCCCGTCCGGCGAACTTTCCCAAAGTCGACAACGGCACGCAGAAGCAGCGAGACAGCGAGCGCCGCAGGATACTCGAGCAGGAGCTTGCCAACGAGCAGAAGTTGCTCGACCGGGCCAGGAAGGATCTCTCCGAGCAGGAGTCGATCCGGCTCGGCAGCGAGCGCAATTTCCAGCGCGTGCTGGAGCGCCTTGAGCCCTACAGGAACAAGGTCAAGCTGCACGAAGACAACGTCGCCAACCTGAGACGCGAGCTCGCGGGCACGAAGTAGCCGGAGAGGGCGCCGGAGCCGGCCGACGGCCGGCGTTCGCGGACGCGGCCAGGCGGCCGCTTCGGTTGGCGCGGTTCTTGCTCGTTACCCTGTCCGGACCCACGACATGACGCCATCGCCTCTCTCCGGCCTCGATTCGCTGGCGACCGCGGTGGTCATCGTGGACGCCGGCCTGGCCGTGCGCTACATGAACCCCTCGGCCGAGAACCTCTTCGAGACGAGCAGCAACAACGTGGCGGGACTGGCGATCAACGAGCTGTTTACCGGGACGGCGGTGCTCGAGGCCGCGATCGAGTACGCGCGCGCGCACAACTGCAGCTACACCGAGCACGATCTCGAGCTTGGCGTGAACGGGCGTCCGCGGCTCCACCTGTCCTGCACGATCACGCCGGCCGAGCGCGCGCTATTCGAGGCGGGCGGAGAGGAGTTGTTGCTCGAATTCCGCCATATCGAGCAGCAGCTGAGAATCGCCCGCGAGGAACGGCTGCTCGATCAGAGCCAGGCCAACCGAGAGTTGATACGCAATCTCGCGCACGAAATCAAGAATCCGCTCGGCGGCATCCGCGGCGCGGCGCAACTCCTCGACCGGGAGCTCGAGCGCCCCGCGCTCCACGAGTACACGCAGGTGATCATGAAGGAGGCCGACCGGCTGCAGTTGCTGATGGACCGCCTGCTCACGCCGCACCGCTTGCCGCAGCCCACCCGGCTCAACCTGCACGAGGTGCTCGAGCGCGTGAGGAGCCTGATCCTCGCGGAGTATCCGAAAGGCGTCACGCTCCGGCGCGACTACGACACCAGCCTGCCGCCGCTGAAAGGCGACCGGGAACAGTTGATCCAGGCGGCCCTCAACATCGTCCGCAATGCCGCCCAGGCCATCGCGGGATCGGGCGCACCGGGCGAGATCCGGCTCCGGACGCGGATCGCGCGTCAGGTGACGCTCGCGCGCCGCCGCCACCGTCTCGCCATCGTGCTCGAAGTCATCGACAACGGGCCGGGCATACCGGCGGAACTGCAGGAGCGCATCTTTCATCCCCTGGTCTCGGGCCGGGAGGGCGGCAGCGGACTGGGGCTTACGCTGGCGCAGAACTTCGTCAATCAGCACCACGGCATCGTCCATTTCGAAAGCGCGCCCGGCAATACGGTTTTCACGATCCTGCTTCCCGTCGAGGAAACCGTGAACGGTGAACGGTGAACGGAAAAGACATCATGACGCGCGTCGTGCCGGGTACACGAATCACGAATCACAAATCACGATTCACGGGTTTGCAATGAAGCCCGTCTGGATCATAGACGACGACCGCTCGATTCGCTGGGTGTTCGAGAAAGCGCTGGCGCGCGAAAGCATCGAATTCAAGACCTTCGGCTCCGCGAAGGAGGCGCTCGCCGCGCTCGACACGGAGACGCCGCAGGTGATCGTGAGCGATATCCGGATGCCCGGGGAATCGGGGCTCGAGCTGCTGCAGCGCGCGAAGGCGCTGCACACCAGCCTGCCGGTGATCATCATGACCGCCTACTCCGACCTGGAGAGCGCGGTCACCGCCTTTCAGGGCGGGGCCTACGAGTACCTGCCCAAGCCGTTCGACGTGGATCACGCGGTGGAGCTGATCCGGCGCGCGCTGGAGGAAAGCGTGCGACAGGAAAGCGTCAGCGAGGACACGGGCACCGTGCCCGAGATCCTGGGCCAGGCGCCGGCCATGCAGGAAGTGTTCCGCGCGATCGGCCGGCTTTCCCAGTCGCATGCGACCGTGCTGATCACCGGAGAGTCGGGCACGGGCAAGGAGCTCGTCGCGCGCGCGCTGCACCGCCACAGCCCGAGGGGCGGCAGGCCGTTCATCGCGATCAATACCGCGGCGATCCCGCGGGAGCTGCTGGAGTCCGAGCTCTTCGGCCACGAGCGCGGCGCCTTCACCGGCGCCCAGGCGCAGCGGCGCGGCCGCTTCGAGCAGGCGGAGGGCGGCACGCTGTTTCTCGACGAGATCGGCGATATGCCGCCTGAGCTGCAGACGCGACTGCTGCGGGTGCTGTCCGACGGCCACTTCTACCGGATCGGCGGCCACCAGCCCATCAAGGCCAACGTGCGCGTGATCGCGGCCACGCATCAGGACCTCGATGCGCGCGTGAAACAGGGGCTGTTCCGCGAGGACCTCTTTCATCGCCTCAACGTCATCCGGCTGCGACTGCCGTCACTGCGCGAGCGCCGGGAGGATATCCCGCTGCTCGCAAGGCACTTTCTGGCCGCGAGCGCGCGCGAGCTGGGCGTCGAGGCCAAGCGCCTGTCGGAGTCGACGCTCCGGTACCTCGTCGCGCAGGATTTTCCTGGCAACGTCCGCCAGCTCGAAAACCTCTGCCACTGGCTGACGGTAATGGCGCCGTCGGTGACGATCGAGGTCAAGGACCTGCCGCCCGAGCTGCGGACGGAAACGACATCCGCGCCGACGGCGGGGTGGGCAGCCGCGCTCGAGAAGGAAGTGGAAGCGCTGCTCAGCCGGGGCGAGACCGGGGTCATGGACGGGCTCACGCGGCAGTTCGAGAAATCCCTCATCCTGAAGGCGCTCGCTCACACCGGCGGCCGCCGCATCGAGGCGTCGCAACTGCTGGGCCTCGGCCGCAACACGCTCACGCGCAAGATCCAGGAGCTGGGGATTGACGCCGACAAGAAGGGCGAGTGAATCGCGGGCCGCGCGTTCGAATGGACGAAACGATCGCCGTTCAACGCGCGGTCGGTCGAGCGATTGGAACGAGGGTGGAGGGCCTATGCCGAAAGCGGTCTGGAATGGACAGGTGATTGCAGAAAGCGACCGCTGCGAGGTCGTCGAGGGCAATCCGTATTTTCCTCCGGGTGCGGTGAAGCGCGAGTTTCTGCAGCCGAGTGACACGCATACCACCTGCGGCTGGAAAGGCGTCAAGATCGAACCTTGAGCCTTCAGCCACCGAGAGCACAGAGAACACAGAGAATCCATGATTCAACTGGCAAGGCGACCAGGCACGCCGGGAAACTGTTTGCCTGTACTGAATGCGTTGACAGACTAGGTGGTTTCGTTCCCGTTCTCTCGGTGCTCTCTGTGTTCTCTGTGGCTATGCGTCTTTCAATTCGGCGATGACCGGCGCGTGGTCCGACGGCCGCTCGTTCCCGCGCGGCTCGATATCGATGGTGCAAGAGGCGCACGATTTCGCCAACGCATCCGACAGCAGGATGTGGTCGATGCGCAGGCCCATCCTGCGGCGGAAGGCGTTCATGCGGTAGTCCCACCACGTGAATGAACGGTCCGGCTGCTCGAAGAGCCGGAAACCGTCCTTCAATCCCGCCGCCAGCAGTTCCTGAAGCGCCGAGCGCTCGGGGCCGCTGAACAGCACCTTGCCTTCCCAGGCGGCCGGATCGTGAACATCGCGATCCTCCGGCGCGATATTGAAGTCGCCCAGCACGGCCAGTCGAGGATGCTGCTTCAACTCGGTTGCGATCCAGCCGCGGAATGCCGCTAGCCACCTGAGCTTGTACTGGTATTTGTCCGATTCCGTGCTCTCGCCGTTGGGAACGTAGACGTTGATGATCCGGATCCCGCCGATCGTTGCCGCAAGCACGCGCCGCTGAGGATCTTCGAATCCCGGAATCTCCATGATCGTTTCGCGCAGCGGAGCAAGCGAAACGATGGCGACGCCGTTGTAGGTCTTCTGCCCGTTATGGAGTGCCGTGTAGCCGGCGGCCTCGATCTCGGCCGCGGGAAACTTCGCATTCTCGAGCTTGGTTTCCTGCAGGCACAGCGCGTCGGGGCCGTGTTTCGCGAGCCACTTCAGGACTTGCGGCAGCCTGACCTTGAGCGAGTTGACGTTCCAGGTGGCGAGCTTCATTCTCAGTCTCGGCTAAATGGTTGACAAACCATCAGCCGCTGTCCGTTTCCCCTCTCCACTCGGGAGAGGGGCGCCGAAACGTGGAGCAGGGGCCCCGGTTTCCGGGGATGCGACCGTTGAGGCGCACGTTAGCACGCGGGCCACTGCGGCGCTGCATCCCGCTGCGGGGTCGCATCCAAGCACAATACGCTTGGAACCTGCTCCGCCCGCAGCGTGCGCAAGGGGTGAGGGGTGGGGGGTCGAGCAGGCCTACTGCGGCGCGGGGCGCTTGTATCCCGCCTTGTCGAGCGCGCTGTCGTATTGCGCCGGGTTGTAGCCCTGCAGCCAGAAATTCCCGACGAACAGCACCGGCACGATGGTGTCCCCCGTCAGCTTTTTCAGTTCCTCGATCTGTGGCGGGCTCTCGACCGCGATCTCCTGGAACGGGACGCCCCGCTCGCCGAGCAGCTGCTTGGCGTTCGTGCAGTTCGCGCCGCAATCGGCGGTCGTGTAGAGCTTGACGCCCCCTGCCTGCGCCGGCGGTGCGGCCGGCGCGCCATTTTCGGCGGGTGCGGGCTTGGGCTGAGGCTTGGGTTGCGGCCTGACGAGCGGCGTCCTGGAATAGCCCGCCGTATCGAGCGCCGCGTCCCAGTCGCTCTCCAGATAGCCCTTCAGCCGGGTGCTGCCCACGAACAGCACGGGGACTTCGGCGCTGCCGGCCAGCTTCTTGAAATTCTCGAAGTCGGCGCGCGGATCCTTTTCGTCGTGCGGCACGCCGCGGCGCTCCAGATGGGCACGCGCCTTGGTGCAGGCGTCGCCGCAATCCGTCGTCCACAGCGTGACCGGGAAGTTCTTCATGGCCTGCTGGACGCTGTACGGCAGCTCGGGCGCGGGCACCGTGCCGCCGCCGACCTTGCGGGTTTCGACATTCTTCGCCGATGCGGGCGGCGGCGTGTCGCGCCACTCGACGTTGCCCCGCTCGTCCACCGAGCGGTAGAGCTGAGCGGCAAGCAGCGCGCTGCTCGCCGCTAACGATAACGTTCCCATTATAAGAAATCGTTTCATAAGCTCGCCTCCGCAGGAGGTCTATGCGCCACAATGTAGCACTAGGCAAGAACCGTCGCAAAGGCATGCGTCACAGCGTTTCCACCATTCCGCCGCCTCTGAGAGTTCTTCGCGGTGCAAAGGCAATCGCGTCGGCGGCCCTGCGCGCAGCCTCCGATCGGCATTCGGCAAGTATCCAACAGGCTGGCGTCGGCTGCCTCGCGCGTCTCCACGGTCGCATCCCCAAGCAGGCTTGGGGCCCCTGCTCAACGCTTCGACGCGCGCTCGCTTGGTCACATCCCCGGCGATCAGGCCGCCGGGGCCCCTGTTCCGCCGCTCATGCCGCTATGCCTTAGCAGCGCGTCGATCTTGGGCTCGCGGCCGCGGAAGGCGACGAAGGATTCGAGCGCGGGCCGGCTGCCACCCATGCCCAGAATCTCGTTCCAGAAGCGCTCGCCGGTCTCGCGGTCGAGCACGCCGTTCTCCTCGAACAGGCTGTAGGCGTCCGCGGACAGCACCTCCGCCCACTTGTAGCTGTAGTAGCCTGCCGCGTAGCCCCCGGCGAAGATGTGGGAGAAGTTGTTGGGGAAACGGTTGTAGTCGGGCGGGATGACGACGGCGACGCGCGCGCGCACGGCGTCGAGCAGCTGCAGGGCGGTCTTTCCGCCGTCGGGATCGAAGTCGTGATGCAGATGCAGGTCGAACAGGGCGAACTCGAGCTGGCGCACGGTCTGCATGCCGCTCTGGAAGTTCCTGGCCGCCAGCATCTTGTCGAACAGCGCGCGCGGCAGGGGCTCGCCCGTGTCGACGTGGCCGGTCATCGGGGCGAGCACGTCCCATTCCCAGCAGAAGTTTTCCATGAACTGCGAAGGGAGCTCCACCGCGTCCCATTCCACGCCGTTGATGCCGGACACCCCGAGATCGTCGACGCGAGTCAGCAAATGATGCAGCCCGTGGCCGAATTCGTGGAACAGCGTGTTGACTTCCTCGTGGGTGAACAGCGCGGGCTTGCCGCCGACCGGCGAGGAGAAGTTGCAGTTCAAATAGGCCACCGGCGTCTGCACCCGGCCGTCGCGCGCGCGACGCGTGATCGCGTCGTCCATCCATGCGCCACCGCGCTTCGACGGGCGCGCGTACAGGTCCACATAGAACTGCCCGACCAGGCCGCCCGCACGGTTGCGTATCGCATAGAAACGCACGTCGGGATGCCACACCGGCGCCGGCGCGGCCTCGATGGTGATTCCATAGAGCGTCTCCACGAGCCGGAACATGCCCGGCAGCACCTTCGTTTCCGGGAAGTACTGCTTGACCTCCTGGTCCGAGAACGCGTAGCGCCTGAGACGGAGCTTTTCCGATGCGTAGGCCATGTCCCACGCCTCGAGGCGGTCGAGGCCGAGCTCGGCGCGCGCAAACTCCGCAAGCTCGCGCAGGTCGCGTTCCGCGTACGGCTTCGCGCGGCCCGCGAGCTGCTCGAGGAAGTCCAGCACCTGCCGCGGGGAGTCCGCCATCTTGGGTTCGAGCGAGTACTCCGCATAGCTCGCGAAGCCGAGCAGGCGCGCTTGCTCCCGGCGCAGCTTCAGGATTTCCGCGATCAGCGGGGTATTGTCCCAGTCCGGCGTGCCGAACTCGGAGGCGCGCGTGACGTAGGCGCGGTACAGACGCTCGCGCAGCGGGCGGTGGTCCGCATACTGCATGACCGGCAGGTAGGATGGCGCGTGCAGCGTGAATTTCCAGCCGGGCTTGCCGTCCG
>Ga0326597_10003496_pt1 | contig 22609 bp, 13 predicted proteins | sample RVTome_12_FD_203789 | JGI IMG/M metagenome (GOLD analysis project Ga0326597, IMG submission 203789) | Soil microbial communities from uranium-contaminated site in the Upper Colorado River Basin, Wyoming, United States - RVT100D185 | ecosystem: Environmental > Terrestrial > Soil > Contaminated >...
CTCACGGACTTTTTTGGGTTCTGCTATAACAACAAGCTGGAAGCGGCGGACGGCTCGCTTTGCAGCGGGCCAAATCCCAGCCGGACAAACTGTCTGGCCTGCTATCTCAAGGCGAGAGCCCAGCAGCCCGCCGCCGGCACCGTGGACCGCCTGGGTGGCACCCACCCGTGGTCGTCGCTGGCAGCGCAGGGACTTCACGCGCTGCATCGCCTGCCCGGGCTCCGCGCTGGCAGGCTTGCCGGTTTCGTGCTCGACATCAAACGACGGCCCGACATCCTGAAGGCATGCTACGCGCATTATCGGGCCGTCATCGCGCCCACCCGTTTTCTGTGCAGCGCCTATCGCGCCAACGGCTTGCAGGCCCCTGTCACCCTCATTCGATTCGGCGTGGACTTTCAGCGTTCGCCCAAGCCCGCGCGCAAGCCTGAGGCCCCAATCCGGTTCGCTTTTATCGGCCAGCTCGCCCGGCACAAGGGGACGGACATTCTGATCGACGCATTCTCGCGGCTGCCCATCGGTACCGCGGAACTGCATATCTTCGGACCTGAGGACCAAGACCCGGAGTACATGGCCGAGCTGAAGGCCAAGGCCGACGGCCGTCCGGTGTGGTTTCGGGGCACCTTTCCCGGCGCCCGGTTAGCGGCGATCCTCGCCGAAATCGATTTTCTCGTCATCCCGTCGAGATGGTACGAGAACAGCCCTCTGGTCCTGCTCAACGCGCTTGCCAGCCATACGCCGGTAATTGTTTCCGATGTCGAGGGCATGACGGAATTTGTGGAGGAGGGCAAGAATGGCTTTGTTTTCGCGAGAGGCAGCGTGCGCGGCCTGGAACAGGTGTTGAAATCGATAATCGATCGGCCCGCGCAGGCGCACGTGCTGTCCGCGTCCACCGGTTATCCGAAAACCACCCGCGCGATGACGGAGAAAACGCTGGAGGTTTACGCTCGTGTCAGGGGAAGCACGCCTGAAATGTCGTCGAACCGGATTTTCATGGGCGTTCACAGTTGAGCCGGAACTGAAATCATGGACTATGAACTAGGATGCCGACTGCCCGTAGCCGACTGGGTATGGCTCAATCGCACCGGAGCGTTTCGCGACCCGGCGCTGCGAAAATACGTGAGTGCCTTTCCTCCGCCTGAGTTGATGCAAAACGTCTCCGGGTTGGTCGCGGAAGAGGATTTTGCCAGCCACGGCGCCGACTTTTACCTCGCGCTGACTGCGGCATCCCCCATTCCGTTGACCGATTACAAAAAGATTCTGGATTTCGGTTGCGGTTGCGGACGCTTGGCGAGAATGTTCAAGGGTCACCCTCATGAGATCGACGCGTGCGATGTCGATTACCGCCACGTGGAGTGGATCGGACAGAATCTTTCGTTTCTTCGGGCGAGCCGTTCGGAAGTGAGTCCGCCGCTGCCCTACAAGGACGGGCAGTTCGACGCGATCGTCTCCATTTCCGTGTTCACGCACCTCAATGAGAAAAGCCAGGATGAGTTCCTTTCGGAACTGTTCAGGGTAAGCCAGCCGGGCGCCCGGTTGTTTGTGACGGTGCACGGCGAGCGCGCCCTGCACCGCGCGCGGACCGAACCGGCAATCTGGGACATGGTCGCGGTGGATCGGGACCTGTTCCAGCACGCGTGTGACGACTTTTCCCAAGGCAAGCATGCGTTCATTCCGCAGCGCGGGCACCTTACCACTAAGGCGCCGGCTCGATTTTTGGACGTCTTCCGGCGGCGCAAGGTCATTAGCCGGCCGTTCGAGTACGGCATCACTTTCATCCCCGAAGGCTATGTCCGGGCGCAATGGAGCCAGTGGTTTGATATCGCTGACTACCGGCGCGGGGCGCTCCACTCCTTTCAGGACCTGGTCGTGCTCACTCCGAAGAAGTAAGAGTCTGTAACATAATGAAACGCGTGATGCTTCATTATGTTACAGACTCTAAGGTTGGATTGCCGCTCGGAGCAGCGAACCGGACATGAGAATACTCCTTACCGTCCACCAGTTCCTTCCCGAGTTTCGTGCCGGCACCGAAATCCTGACGGCGGATACGGCAAAGGCACTGCGCGCACGCGGCCATGAGGTGTCGGTGTTCACCGGTTTCCCGGCGCCGTCCGGACGGAACGATGCCGACCGCTTTGACCGCTATACTTACGATGGCATCCCGGTCGAGAGGTTCCATCACGACCATGGACCGATGGGCGGTAACGCGAACATCGCGGCGCTGGAATACAACAATCCGTTCTTCGCGGCGCACTTTCGCGAGTATTTGATCCGGACCCGGCCCGATGTGGTGCACTTTTTCCACCTGCAGCGGCTTTCCGCGTCCGCCATCGATGTATGCCACGAGCTCGGCATCCCGATGGTGTTGACCGCGACGGACTTCTGGCTCGTGTGTCCCACCAATCAGCTGCTTCTGCCGAACAACGCGTTGTGTGCGGGCCCCGACCCGAACGCGGTAAACTGCCTGCGCCATGTTGTCGCGCTTACCCAGCCTCTCGCTGTGAGAGTTTGCCTCGATATGATGCCGGACCCGCTCGTCGCCGCGCTGATCCGAAAGATCGACCGCGGAATGTTCGCCGAGCAGAAGCACGCAACGTACGCGCGTGCGCTGTCTGCGCGCCAGAGTTTCATGCGGAGCCGGATGAACCGTGTCGACCGTGTCACCGTTCAAACGCGTCTCATGGCGAATGTCCTGACCAAATACGGCCTCGATCCGGCCAAGGTTGCATTGCTTCCCTTCGGGATCAGCGTCGAGCGGACCGCCCGAGGAAAAGCCGCGGCTGATGGTGCAAACTTGCGCGTGGGGTTCATCGGCACTTTGTATGAGCACAAAGGCGCGCATGTGCTGGTCGAGGCCATGCGCTTGGTGCCCGCGGAGGTCGCGGTAGAGGCAAAAATATACGGCGACCTCGATTCGTTTCCGGAATATACGTCGCGCCTGCGCCGGATGGCTGCGAATGACTCGAGAATAAGGTTCTGCGGAACGTTTCCGAATAGCGATATCGGAAACGTTTTCTCCGGCCTGGACGTCCTGGTCGTGCCGTCGATCTGGTACGAAAATACGCCGCTCGTCATTCACTCTGCCCAGGCGCACGGCTGTCCCGTCATCGCCTCGGACCTCGGCGGGATGTCGGAGGCGATCGCGCACGACGAAAACGGTCTGCTCTTTGAAGCGGGGAGCGCGCCCGCATTGGCGCAGGCGATCCGCAGGCTTGCCGGCGACGAAGCGCTCCTGCGCGGTCTGGGCGAAAAGGCGAGAGCGCCGAAGCCGATCGGCCAATACGCCGCGGAGCTCGAGGGCGTGTATCGTGAAATTTCAGCAGAGAGGCGCGCGGTATGAAATCTCTGGTATTGGGCGGCGGCGGCTTCATGGGCTCGCACCTCAGCAGGGCTCTCCTCGAGCAGGGTCACGCGGTCACGATCTTCGATCGCCCGAACGTCAAGCCTGCCGGGGCGTTTCCGCATCACGAGAATTTGGAATGGCTGGAAGGCGACTTTCTGAACGAAGCAGAGCTCGGCCGGGCAGTGGCGGGATGCGAAATCATTTTCCACCTGATTTCGACGACCCTGCCGAAATCGTCAAACGACGATCCGATATACGATGTGGAAAGCAATGTCGTCGGCACGCTGCACGTCCTGGAGGCCGCACGCAAGGCCGGTGTCCGCAAAGTGATTTTTTCCTCCTCGGGCGGCACGGTCTACGGTGTGCCCAAGGAAGTTCCCATCAAAGAATCCCATCCGACGGACCCGGTATGTGCCTACGGCATAAGCAAGCTCGCCAGTGAAAAATATCTGGGCCTTTACCGCGCGTTGCATGGCGTGGATTACTGCGTGCTGCGGATCGGCAATCCCTACGGCGAAGGCCAGCGCCCCACCGCGTCACAGGGGGCGATCGCCGTCTTCCTGAACAAGGCGCTCAATGATGAAGTCATCGAGATCTGGGGTGATGGCACCGTAACGCGCGACTATATCTATATCGGTGACGTGATGCAGGCGTTCCTGAAAACCGTGACTTATAGCGGCGAACACCGCCTCTTCAATATCGGCGGGGGCACCGGCCGCAGCCTTAACGAGCTTGTCGGCGCCATGGAGTCGCTGCTCCGACGCCCGGTGGCCCGAAGGTATTTGCCCGCGCGCACGTTCGATGTGCCAACGAGCGTACTCGATGTATCGAGAGCGAAGTCATGCCTCGGCTGGCAGCCCGAAACCGCTTTTCACGTCGGGTTATCGCGGACTCTCACGTGGCTGGAAAACCAGCGCAGGCGGCAGGAAACGTAGCCCGGATTGTTCACAACCTGCGGGCGCGGGCTTGCCGGCAATTGCCGCAGGCAGGCGCGACAGACGAAAAACAGAGGAACCTCATGGCGACGCTCCGGGGCGAGTCTTACCCTTTGAATGCTGACGTGCTCCCGCCGCCGGACATGCGCCTGATCCGCGGCTTCATGATCGGCGCCATTGCGGTTGCCATCATCATCCGTGTCGGGATCGCGGGGGTCGCCGACGGCACGAATGATGCGCTCACGTGGCGTTTCATCGCCGAGACGATCTCCGAAAATGGGTTGATTGCGACGTATCAATCCTATGAGAGACTGAATCATCCGCCCCTTGCGGCGCTTTGGTCACAACTCGCCCTGCAATCCGGCGCCTGGTTTACGCTCGTCATGAAGATCCCCGCAATCGCCGGCGACGCACTTTCCGTCGCGCTGCTCGGCATGATCTGGCTCGAACGCAACGACCCCGCGCGGGCACGCGCTGCCATGATCGCCATGGCCCTCTCACCGATCGCTATCATTATCAGCGGGTACCACTGCAATACCGATAACCTCTACGCGTTTTTCAGCCTCCTTTCGATGTATCTGCTCGGAACCCGCCGGCAATTCTTCGCCGGCGGACTGGCGCTTGGAGCGGCCATCAACGTCAAACTCATCCCGGTCCTCTTGATTCCCGCCGCGTTCTCCTTCTGCCGATCGTGGGGCGATTTTCGCCGGCTGTCCGCGGCGCTCGGATTATCCGCGATTCCGTTTCTCCCGTTGCTCCTTGGCGCGCCCGATGCCGTCAAGAGCAACATGCTCAGCTACGTGCCGCCGGTCTCGCCCTGGGGAATCGCGCACCTCATCCGCGACATCGGCGTACACCCCAGCTACGCCGCTGCTGCGGACCAGATGCTGCACACCTACCGGCTGCTCGGCCAGTGGCTCATCCTCGGTTGCGTCGGAGCACTGTGTCTGTTGCATTTTCGCCGGCCGCGATGGCACGGGCTGGAACTGGGCACGCTGGTCTTTGCGCTGTTTCTGGTACTCGCGCCGGGTTTCGGCACCCAATATACGACGATCATCGTGCCACTGCTTCTGGGGGTCAGTATTTCCAGGGCCTGGACCTATGGCGTGCTCGCAGGCCTGTACAGCGCACTGATGTTCGGAGCGTATCTCGTCGTCGACCCAAGCGACCCGGACCGATTCCGCCATCCGTTCCTTACCCTCTTCCCTCAGAGCGGTCCTCCACCGCCCGCTGGTGAAATCGGCTTGCTGGCGTGGTTTATTCTAGTGCTCGTCATGATCGATCTGCTGCGGGGTCGGCTCAAGACCGCGAGTTCGTGATGCCGACACTCGCGACGTGCGGCGCAGTGCGTTGAGTCCCCGTGATGGCCCGGTGCGATAGGCGCGTTTTTCGATGGTCGCCTCAGCTTGCGGTGGCGCTGTGGTGCCTGTTTATCGGCATTGCCGCGTGGCAGCACGCACAACGAAGCGAGCAGCCGCCCATCCACGATGCGCAAACGTACTTCCAGAAGGCGCAGAACTTCTGGCAGGCGGCCAGCGAGCGCAGGCTGGTCAATCCGCTTGACCTGGAACCCACCTTTCGGCCGCCCGGCACCGTGTTGATGTCCTACCCGTTTGGTTTTGACCTCGACTTCCGGGGGTTTTATTTCCGGTCTGTCTTCTGGCCGGTGCTTCTTCTTGTGCTCGCGGTTTATGTTGCCGCCCACGACGCCCACACGCGAACGAGCGTCAACATAAACCTGGCGCTCGGGGCGATGTTTCTCATCTCGCTGCCGATCCTGTACCAATTTGAATTCACCACCAACATGCCGGCGGCGAGTCACTTCGGTCTGGTCGACAATTTCTTGACGGGTCTCGCGGCGCTCGCGGTGGCCGCCTCGCTGCGGAGCCTCAAGACCCGGTCACTCGTATGGGTGGCGGTCGCCGCGGCTGTCGCCAGCCTGTGCCTGCTGGTGAAGCCTTCGGGCGCTTACATTATGGCGCTGGTCGGCGCAAGCTGGCTGCTGCTCGCGCTCGTACGCATACGGCAGGCGCCGGCCTCCGCCGTGAACCCCGGCCGCGACTGGGCATGGCTGATAAAAGGCGCCGGCATTTTTGCCGCGCTCTATGCGGCGACCCTGGGCGCGAGTTTCTCATCGCGCTATTTGTCTCCGCAAAATCTCGCGTTCGGCAAGGGCGCCATGGCGATCATGCAGGCCGAATGGTCGCTTGCGCCCGGCGTTCTGCACACGCTCATCCAGACCAGCACCGGGTATGCGCTGCCCGCTGTGGCGCTCATGGTTATCGCGCTCGCTTTGCTGAATCGCAGGAACGCCAGGCAGTCCGGCGCTGCAGCGGAAGGCATACCGGACAGCGGCTTGATGTTCGCGGCCTTGGCCGTTCTGGCATTTGGCATCTGGTTCTGGGTTTCCGGCTCCGGCGGCCTCTATGTGGCACGCTACTTTGTACCATTCGCCGCCATGGCTGCAATCTACGCGCTGCCGGTCGCATTGAGCGCGATCGAAGCGTTGCCGAGATGGCAAACCGTAACCGTGCGTGTGCTCTGCGTGGCGCCGGCGCTCAATCTCGGCCTGCTCTTGGGGCTCCCCGATCCGCCGGCCGTCTGGCAAAAATGGTCGGGGGTAAACTTGAGTTCCGGCGTACCCAATCCCGTGCTGGAACAGGCCAGGCGCTTCGTCAGCGAAGTCGCGGGCAAGGGCGGGAGCGTGAAACTCTACGCGATGGATGTGGGGCTCGCGGATGCGACCTATCAGGCTGTGGCCGATCATTACCGGGCCGCCAACCCCGCAGCACCGAGAATCATCATCCGCAGGCCCATCGACTGGATTCGGCCCTCGGCATACCGGATGACCGAGATTCTCGGTTCGGATTTCATCCTGCTCGACCCGGTAGAGGATCCCGCGCTGGCAGGCGGGCTGGAAAGACGCTCGATTGAAAGTTTCGATGAAGAGCGGCTTCTCTTCCAGGCATGGGCAACCGGCGTGTCGGGAGGCGACGGCGTGCGTCTCGTCTCCACGCTTTCATCAGCAAGGTTGTTGAGGATCGAGGACCGGGCTAAACTGGAAGCGGCGCTTTCCCGTCTGGAGGCGCGGCATCGCTGGCGAAAGACGTTCCTCGACGCGAACCCCAGGCGCTGGTGGAGCGAACGGGAGCTGGCACGGGAGTTGGCCGCGCGTCCCGCCACCCTGGCGAATGCCGGTTTCGGCGGGCAGTTCAAGGTCAAAGCGTTGTCCGTCGCCAGTACGGACGTAGACGTTACGGTAATGCTGTGGTGGGAACGGCTTGACCCGCATGCGGGCGGCGACTGGTACTTCTTCGTGCATGCACTGAATGAAGACGCCGCAACAGTGCTGAATGAGCAGATCAGCTTGACATACTGGGAACCGATTACGCCGGAGCGGAGAATCCGCCACGACGTCTTGCGCTTCCGGAAGCCGCCGTACCGCTCGATCGCGACATTGGGCGTTGGTATTTACCGCCCGAGCGATGGCCGTCTGCTCCACGCGGAAGCGGGCCGGCGCGACTGGAACGATACCCGGGTGATGATTCCCCTCCGCTAATCGATCGAACCATGGGATTGTCCAAGGCATTTATGGTTACGTGTGACCGATCGCGAGGCGCTCGACAATGTCGGACATGAGAGCCGAGGACGAGCCGGCCATCGCCCTGAACCCGCGATCGGCCGCCTCGCCAGCGGCGGTCCCGCTGCGGTTCCAGCAGACGGCAGGGCAATTCGCTCACGCCGCGACGGTTTCCCCGGAGAGCCGCGGCCAACGCATTGGCATTCTGGTCGTCGCCTACAACGCTGTGACGACTATCGCCAAGGTTCTGCGGCGCATCCCGCCCGATGTCTGGCAGTGCGTCGAAGAAATCGTCGTATTCGACGACGCGAGCGGCGATCATACCTATGAGCTCGCCGTCGGGCTAAAGACACTTTCCGGCCTCGAAAAACTGACGGTCATCAAGAATGAGACAAACAGGGGCTATGGCGGAAATCAGAAACTGGGCTATCGGTATTTCATGGACAAAGGGTTCGACATCGTCGTGTTGCTGCATGGCGACGGGCAGTATGCCCCCGAGATCCTTGCCCATCTGTATGCGCCCATAGTCGCGGGCGAGGCGGATGCGGTGTTCGGCTCGCGCATGATGAAAACCTACGGCGGCGCATTGCGGGGCGGGATGCCATTCTACAAGTATGCCGGCAACAAAATCCTGACGTACTTCGAGAACAAGGCCCTTGGCATGCGGCTTACCGAATTCCACAGCGGCTACAGGGCCTACAGCCTGCACGCGATGCGCCAGATCGGTCTTGCCAATATGACCGACATTTTTCACTTCGACACGCAGATCATCATCAAGCTGCACCACCAGGGGTTCCGCATCAAGGAGGTTCCCATCCCGACCTACTACGGCGATGAGATCTGCTACGTCAACGGCCTCAATTATGCCCGCGACGTATTCATGTCGGTGATTCGCTACCAGCGCACGCGGCGCGGGTTGGCGCGGCACCCGGAGTTCGAAGAGTATTTCATCCACTATCCGATCAAGACAAGCAGGCGTTCGAGCCATGACTATTTCGAGCGTTGGGTTGGCAGGAACCATGAAGTCCTCGATCTCGGCTGCGGTGAGGGTTTTTTTGCCGAGCGCCTTGCGCGCAACGATAACCGCATCGTCGGCGCCGATCTGATCGAGGCGCCGAAGCGGGCAACGAAACTCGAACAGTACATTCGAGCCGATCTGGTTCGGGGGCTTGCGGAAGTCTTCCCGCAGCTCGGTTCGCGCAAGTTCGATCGCGTTCTGCTGCAGGACATCGTGGAACATGTGCCGCAGCCGGACCGCCTTTTGAAGGACTGCCATCAGGTTTTGCGGCCGCGCGGGGAGCTGCTGGTCTCGGTGCCGAATATAGCCAACATTACGGTGCGTCTGGGCCTGCTTTGCGGAAGATTCGAGTATGCCGAGCGCGGCATTCTCGACCGGACGCATCTGCGTTTTTTCACCCGGAAGAGCGCCCGCCGCGCGCTCGAGGAAGCCGGCTACGAGATCCTCGAGGAGAAGGCGACCGTCATGCCGGTGGAACTGGCCCTGGGCCTTGCCCCGGAAAACTTTCTCATGCGGGCGGTAAATTCGCTGCTCGCGGCCGCTACGGCTGTGTTACCCGGACTTTTCGGATATCAGATTCTCTTCCGTGCGCGCACGCGCGAACCGTTCGCCAGCGTATGAAGCCTAAGAGTCCATAACAGAATGAAGCACGTGTGCGTTGCGAGCCAGAATCGTGGATGACGCGAAGGGCGGCGCAGCGCATATCGCGAATATGCGCAAGCCGCCCGACAAAGTAAGCCGCGATTGTGGCCGCAACCCTTTGGGCTGGCACGAATTTTGGCCCATGGCTTTGTCGCTCCCTGAGCCAAAATCGTGACAGCGCATCACGCGTTTCATTCTGTTATGGACTCTAAGGCATCCCGGCCTTTCGGGCCGCGATGAGCGCCTCCGTTCCCGCGGAAGCGACGGGCTGGACGAGGCGTCGTTTATTGGGCTTCTTCGCTCGGCTTGCGATTACGTTCGCGATCATTGCCTATCTTGGCCTGCGCGTTCAGTGGGCCGAGTTCACAGAGCGCTTGCAGCAGAGCGACCTCTTGCTCCTCGCCGTGGCTTGCTTGCTGGTGGGCACCACCTATATCGTTGCGAGCGTGCGCTGGTGGCTGCTGCTGCGGGTACAGGAGATCGTCCTTCCGCTCAGGGTAGTCATCAGCCTCACGTTGATCGGCCAGTTCTTCAACGCTTACCTGCTCGGCGCCGTAGGCGGCGATGCGGTCAAGGCCATGTATCTATGGAGACTCGCCCCGCAGCAGAAGACGCACGCCACGCTTTCCATCCTGATGGACCGGGCAGTGGGGCTATGCGTGCTGCTCTGTTTCGCCCTTGCAACGCTGCCCTGGCAGCTCCGAAGCCTTACAGCGAATGCCGAGACCCGATTGGTCGCCTACGGGCTGGCTGGGGCGTTGGGTGCCATGTTGATCGTCGGGGCCGCTCTCACATTGATCCCGTTCACGCGCATGCCGGAGTCATTGCGCAGGCTGTGGAACAAAATGCCGAAACGGCATATCCTCGACCTGTTGGTGGCCGGTTTTCGGCGGCACGGCCGCGCTTTTCATCTCACAGCCGGGGCAATCGTGTGCAGCATCGTGATTTATCTCGTTGTGTTTCTCGCCGGTCTTTATCTCGGCGATGCGATCGGCCTCAACATGACGTATCCGCAGGTCTTGATGATTCTATCCGTCGTGATTTGCGTTATCAGCTTGCCCATCAGCATCGGGGGACACGGGGTGCGTGAAGGGGCATTCGTGCTGTTATTCGCCGCGTTCGGCCTGGTCAGTGCCGACGGACATACCGGAGCCGGATATGAGACAGCGGTGCTGTACTCTTTGCTCTTCTTTGCGCTATTCCTGGTATGGAGCCTGATCGGAGGCCTCGTTTACATCGGTTTCCGTACCGGCTCCCACCGGTCCGCGGTGGGCGCGCAGCGTGCCCGCACGGGCCCCTGAACCGCCCGGATTGGCTTCTGCCCAGGGGGTTCTGTTGTCGCAGCCTGTTGCGGTCATCATCGTCAATTACAACTCCACGAAGCTCCTGAACGACGCGCTGACCGGCTTGGCGCGACAGACCTATGAGCGTTTTTCGACGCTGGTGATCGACAACGGCAGCAGAGAGAAGCCGGTGGATGCAAATCTGCCGGGCGTCAAAATCGTCTACCTGCCGGAGAACATCGGGTTCGCAGGCGCGAATAATCACGGTATCGAGCTTTGCGCAAAAAGTAGGTGGATCGCTCTTCTCAACCCCGATGCGATCCCCGCCGACGACTGGCTGGAAAGGCTCGTCGCCGCAGCGGAAGCTGAACCCGGCGCGACTTCCTTTGCGAGCCGGATGATACAGGCTGAGCAGCGCAACGTTCTGGATGGTGCAGGCGACGCCTACCACGTAAGCGGGCGGGTAGGGCGCCGTGGCTATGGCATGCCCGCCGCGGCTCACTATAACAGCAGGGAGGAGGTATTTTCCGTCTGCGCCGCGGCGGCGCTGTATCGACGTGATGCGCTCGATGCTGCAGGCGGGTTCGATGAGGATTTTTTTTGTTATCTCGAAGACGTCGATCTCGGATTCAGACTGCGGCTGGCGGGCTACCGCTGCCTGTATGTACCGGATGCAGTCGTCTATCACGTCGGCTCAGCGACGACCGGCAAGGATAGCGACTTCACCCTCTATCACATCCACCGAAACCTGGTATGGACCTATGTCAAGAACATGCCGGGGCTTTTGTTCTGGCTATATCTGCCGCAACATATCCTTATGAATGCCTATAGCATCGTGTCTTTCGCGGCCAAGCGCCGTTTGCGTGTAATTCTAAGGGCCAAGATGGATGCCCTCAGGGGGTTGCCCCGGGCGTGGCGGAAGCGCCGCGAAACGCAGGCGCATCGGGTGGCAGGCTTGCGGGAGATCCGGAAAGCGCTGGACAAGGGCCTGCATTGGCGAAGGCGATAGACGCGCACCGCGGTTCTCTGCGAGACCGTATCTCAAAAATGCCGTTCGCCCCGAGCGTAGCGCTCGTTTGTCCCTCGACTCTGCTTCGCTACGCTCGGGACGAACGGGGCGAAGTCGAGGGGTGAACGTGCCTACGATATTTTTGAGATAACTTCCAGACCGCTAACTCGATCGCAGCAGAAATGAATCGGCATGGCTAAAGAACCACCGGAACATAACGTCTGTGCCATCGTGGTGACCTATAACCCCGACACGGCGGTACTCGGCCGTTTGCTGGCGGCAACCTGTCCCCAGGTCGGATCATTGGTTGTGGTCGACAACGGATCTCCCGAGCACGTCGTAAGCTGGCTGCGCGCACAGGCGGGCGCCGCAAGCATCGTTGTCATTCCACTTCCGGCAAATCTGGGCGTCGGCGCCGCACACAACAGGGGTATTGATTGGGCCAGGCAGCACGGTTTTTCCCATGTGCTGCTGATGGATCAGGACAGCATTCCAATGCCAGGCATGGTGGAAAAGCTGCTGATGGCCGTAAGTAACCTGTCTCAGGGAGGCGGGAAAGTCGCCGCTGGCGGCCCGCGATGCGTGGACGTCCGCACCTCACAGGAGGCGCCATTTATAAAGTTCGGCTTCATCCGCAACCAGCATTCCTATTGCGCCGCGCGAGCGGATGGAGCATCCATTCCAGCGGATTTCCTGATCAGTTCCGGAACACTGATTCCCATCGCCGTGATCGATGATATCGGCGGCATGGAAGAACGCTTGTTCGTTGACAATATCGACATGGAATGGTGCTTCCGTGCGGCCGGGGCCGGCTATCAGCTTTACGGCGTTTGTGATGCCGTCATGACACACCATCTGGGTGACGACATTGTCAATCTGTGGTTTCTGGGGCGGCGAAATTACGCCCGTCATCCGCCAGTCAGACTTTATTACATGATGCGTAACCGGCTGCTGCTCTACGCGAGGTCCTATACTCCTGGAAAATGGATTTTCCGCGATATCTTCAGGCTGGCAGGAAAACTGCTGTTGTACGGCGTGCTGTTACCGCCGCGCCTCGAAAATGGGCGGATGATGCTCAAAGGGCTGTGGCACGGACTAACAGGTCGCATTGGAAAGTACCAGTAGCCGGGTGATCGATGGGTTCCAGGGCCGCCGGGGGTGACGCGCGCATTTCTTTCTCAGCATAATAGCCGCAGAGAACAAGAATGGCTCAGACCGAGATCCAGGATCAGGCACAGTTTCCATGGCGAACGGTCGTCTATATCGAGGCGACCTTTCCCAATGGCGAAATATTGACCGGCAGCGGCGTGATGGTCGGGCCGAACGACCTCCTGACCGCTTCCCACCTCATCTACAACAGCACCATGGGCGGGGCCGCCGCCACCGTCACGGTGGTCCCCGCGTTCGATCCGACCCCGCTCGAGCGGCCGTACGGCACCCTGCGCGCCTCGTCCATACGGTACTTCACGGACTTCGATCCGGACGGCGACGGCCTTATTTTCGATGGCGATCTCGGTCCCACTCTTGCCGGTAGCGAACTCGATGTCGCGCTCGTCAATCTCGGCACGCCGGTTGGTGATCTCACCGGCTGGATGGCGCTTGATCCCGTTTTCGTGAGCGGGGTCGTCAACGTCACGGGGTATCCCACTGTTTACGGATACAACCTGATGAACGACTCCGGGTCGGCACTGGACTCCGCGGTCGACTGGGTCACCTACTTCAACGGCATTGAGGTCCAACCGGGAAATTCCGGTGGACCGGTCTGGTACTGGAGAGACGGCACGCCGTACGTCGTGGGCGTGGTCTCCACCGGCGGCTGGGCCGCGGATATCGCCGGAACTTACGCGACCATTCTCGGATGGATTTCCGGCAACGACGATCTGATCGCCAATGCGAATCGCACCATCACCGGCGGAGTGGGCAACGACACCATCGAGACTGAAGCCGGTGACGATGATATCGGCGGCGGCGCGGGCAACGACTTGCTGCTTGCGGGAACCGGCCGTGACACCCTGGCAGGCGGCGCGGGCGCCGACACGCTCGACGGCGGTGCCGGACTGGATCTTGCCGTCTTTACGGGAAGCCGCGACCAGTATGTCGTCGTACCGACCGCCGCCGCGTTGACGGTGCGGGATACGGTTGACGCACGAGACGGCGCTGACACCCTGCAGGCGATCGAACGACTGCAGTTCAGCGATCTCACGCTTGCCCTGGACACCGAGGGAAACGCCGGCAACGCATATGCGCTGTGGAATGCTGCGTTTGATCGCGCGCCCGCCTTGCGGGAAATCGGCCGCTGGATCGCCCCCTTCGACGATGGCCGCAGCCTGATCGAGGTCGCGCAGGCGTTCATCGCCGCCTACGTTCCGGGCATACCCAACCAGGACGTGGTCCGCATCCTGTATGCCAACGTGGTCGGCAGCCCCCCAGGGCCGTTCGAAATGGAGTTTTACCGGGGGATTCTCGACCGGGGTGAAATGACGCAAGCCGAGTTGTTCGTCTTTGCGGCGCAGACCGATCTCAACCGGAACGATTACGTCGAACTCATTGCGGGCGGCATCAGCTATCTGCCTTGGACCGCGTAATGCCTCCGGTCTGCAGTCCTCACGGTGAAATTGCGTCTTATCCGGGTTGCGACCGTCATGGCGGCATGATACAAAACCGTGAACACCTAATTCGGGACGCAGATGGCGGACGTGATAGGCTCATCGCCCGGCGCGAGCACGATGCTGGTGATCGATTCATCGCTCACTTCGGCGATCGACGGTCTCGGCGACACGGACTGGTTCAGCGTTGCGCTGATCGCCGGCACGACCTATGTCTTCGACCTGGAGGGATTCGACACTCCCGATAATTCGCGCAGCAGTCTTCTCGACCCGTTGCTCGTCCTGTTCAACTCGGCCGGCACCGCAGTCCTGACGAAAGACAACGACGGCGGCGTCGGGCGCAGTTCACGCATCGTCTTCACGCCGGAGGTGTCGGGGACTTATTACCTTTCGGCGGAGGAGTCCGGCAACGACAGGACCGGCATCTATACCGTACGCGCCAACGCGTCACCGGTCTCAGGAAGCATCACGGCAGGCGGCACTCAGGCCGGAGCCCTTGAATTCGCCGGAGACACCGACTGGTACAGCGTCCAACTGAACGCAGGGTCGACGTACGTCTTCGATCTGCAGGGAAACACGCTGGGCGACCCGTTTCTGGAGTTGCTGACGCAATCCGGTGCCGTAGTCGGTTTTGATGACGATTCGGGCCCGGGATTCGATTCCACGATCGTGTTTACGCCCGCTTCGAGCGGTATCTATTACCTTGCCGCGCGCGCATCCGGCAACAACGCGACCGGAACGTATGCGCTCTCTACGCGCTTGACCCCGACAGTCAGCATATCGGATGCGAACGTCGTTGAACCGGAGGCGGGCACGGCAACCGCCGTATTCAAGGTCTCGCTGTCGAGCGCCACCAGCCGCGATGTGACCGTCGCCTACACTACATCCAACGACCTTGCCCTGGCCGGGGAGGATTACCTTCCCGCAACGGGGCAGGTCGTGATCCCTGCGGGCAGCACCTCTGCGACGTTGGCCGTCACGGTCCTGGACGATCTCACCTTTGAACCGAGAGAGACTTTCGCGGTGAGACTGTCGAATCCCGTCGGTGCAAAGATCGCCGACGGCGTGGGATTCGGCATCATCGACGACAACGACCGGCCGCCGTCAGTGGAATTTCCGAGCGACCGGCACTTTCCGTGGCAGTGGTCGCTTTTTACGACATACGGCGCAAACATCCTTCCCGTGTGGGCCGATTACACCGGCGAAGGCGTGCGCGTGGCGGTGTTCGATCAAGGGATCGACGGCAGCCACCCCGACCTCGACGGCAACTTGTTGCTTGCGCTCGGCCGGGATGCGGCCACGTTATGGGGCGACGGGCTGCCAAAGCGCACCGGCGACAACCACGGCACGGCGGTGGCGGGCGTCCTCGGCGCGGAGAGAAACGGCGTGGGAATCGTCGGTGTCGCCTACGGCGCGGATCTGGTATCGATCTACTCGCCGCTGAACGAGTCGGTTTCCACCTTCGGTCCGCGCGTGGCGAATGCCTATTATTACGCCCGCGTTGCGGACGCCGACGTGGTGAACGATAGCTGGGGCTTCGGTAATCTGTTCCTGGGTGGCGCCAACTACGCGTTCGTCGATGATTTCGCAAGTCCAAGTTTCGCCGCCGCGGGTCAGGAGCTGTACAACCTCGCGGCACTCGGCCGGAACGGCCTCGGGACGATCGTCGTGCAGTCCGCCGGCAATTCATACGGCTATGGCGACGATACCAACCTGCACAATTTCCAGAACAGCCGCTACATCATCACGGTAGCCGCAAGCGACTACTTCGGGGCGGCAGCCGGTTACTCTTCTCCCGGCGCGTCAGTCCTCATCACGGCACCAGGGGGCGAGGCGGCCGGCGCCCTGGGGATCGTGACGACCGACCGGGCTGGCGCAGCGGGCTATACCGCCACCTCGGACTACGTCTTTCTGGCCGGCACGTCATTCTCCGCCCCAATCGTTTCGGGGGTCGTTGCGCTGATGCTCGAAGCGAACCCCAGTCTCGGTTATCGCGATGTGCAGCAGATTCTGGCTTACACGGCAGTCCGTATCGGCACCGACGCGACGGGCTGGGAATTCAACGGCGCTCATGACTGGAACGGCGGCGGACTGCATTTCGACGGCGGGGTGCACCAGTTCGGGTTTGGCCTGGTGGACGCCCTGGCGGCGGTGCGGCTCGCGGAAACGTGGGGCGACGCACACACGGCTGCCAATCTTCAGGAACTTTCGTTCACTCAAACGGTGAACGCGGCGATCCCCGATCGCGACCCTGCCGGCATCCGCGATTCGATTGCCGTTACCGAACATATCGATATCGAACGGGTGGACGTGTCGCTCGACATCCGGCATCCATACATCGGTGACCTCTCGATCGCATTGCAGTCGCCGAGCGGCGTGTGGTCATCGCTTCTATACCGCCCCGGTGGAGGGCCCTACACTGCTTTCGGCTCTTCACAGAGTGACATCCATTTCACTTTCGACACCGTCGCCGACTGGGGAGAGGACGCTTTCGGGACCTGGACGCTGCTGGTAACGGACCACGTGATATTCGATTCGGGAGACCTCGTCGGCTGGACGCTGACCCTGACCGGGAAACCCGCATCCGACGACGACACCTACGTCTTCACCAACGAATACGCGGAATCGTTGGCCCTGGAGCCTGAGAGAGGCACCCTGATCGACGCGGCCGGCGTCGACACGCTGAACGCGGCGGCCGTGAGTGCTGCGAACAGCATAAATCTGATGCCCGGTGCCGTCAGCACAATCGACGGCGCACGCCTCGCGATGGGGGCGAGCACCGTTATCGAGCATGCAAGCGGCGGCGACGGCAATGATGCGATTACCGGCAATGCCGCGGCCAATTGGCTCCGCGGCATGCGTGGCGATGACCGATTGACAGGCCATGGGAGTAACGACACCCTGGACGGCGGCGCAGGCAACGACACGCTCGACGGCGGCACGGGGACGGATACCTCCGTATTCAGAGGAAGCATGCTCGACTACGCCGTCGCCAAAACCGATGGCGGGCGCTCGGTGCAAGACACCGTTGCCGGAAGAGACGGATTTGACGTCCTTGTCGACATCGAACGGCTGAGTTTCAGCGACCTGACGCTGGCGTTCGACACCGGCGGCGATCCCGGAAACGCCTACGCGCTCTGGAATGCCGCATTCGACCGCGCTCCCACACCGGAGGAGATCGGCCGCTGGATCGCGCCATTCGACGCCGGCCACGACATCGTGCACGTCGCGCAGGCGTTCATCGACGCCTACGCGCCGGGCATCTCGTATCACGACGAGGTCTTTATCCTGTATCAAAACGTAGTCGGCACAGCGCCCGGACAGTTCGAAACGGATTATTACGTCGGGATTCTCGGCCGCGGCGAAATGACGCAGGCCGAGTTGTTCGTGTTCGCCGCAAAACACGATCTGAATCAGGCCGATTATGTCGAGCTCGTCGCCGGCGGTATCAGCTACACCCCGTGGGCGGCGTGATGGCGACCGGTCGCCCGCAAGTTGCGCGCGTCATATCGGCGTGCTACAAAAGCGGGAGGAGCTTCACGCGGGCATGAGGTCGACGCGGTCTGCTTGTGGGAGGGGGCTTGCCCCCGATGATCGCCAGCAAGCTGGCTCCCACAAATGTGAATAATCCGGGTTAGCGGGGAGGCCACGATGGCAATATTCTTTGGGACCAACGGAAACGATACCCTGTTCGGCACTGACGGTAACGATGACCTCTTTGGTGCCGATGGCGACGATATCCTCCAAGGGCTGGGCGGCAATGACGCCCTCCATGGCGACGCCGGAAAGGACATACTGTTCGGCGGAGACGGCAACGACACGTTGAACGGCGGTACCGGGGATGACCTTTTTTTCGATCCCGACGGCATCAACCTCCTGAACGGGGGGGACGGGAACGACACTTTTTTGGTCAACGTCGCGGTCGGCGGCGCGAACACGGCAACGGGGGGCGCCGGGCAGGACCTCTACTTTCTGGATCCCGAGTCGCCGAGCCTCGCCAGCGGCACGTCCGGCCAGGCGTATGTCATTACCGATTTCGAGGTCGGGGGCGGTGGAGACCAGTTGATCGTGGTCGGCCTTCTCAGCCCCGGGCAGGGTTACACGGGTGGGGATCCGCGCGCTTTGGGATTTCTCAACTTTGTGCAAAGCGGGGCGAACACGCGGGTGGAGTGGGACCGTGACGGCGCCGCGGGCAGTGCATTTGGCTCGATCCTTGTCGCCACGCTGACGAACGTCACCGCGACGAATATCACTGACAATAACCTTCTAGGCCTGTTCTTCGGGACGGAGGGCGACGACGTTCTGGAGGGCGGTTCGGACGACGACGCCATATTCGGCGGGGGGGGCAATGACACGTTGAGCGGCGGCGGCGGTAACGACGTGCTCGACGGCGGTCCCGGCGCGGATCGAATGGTAGGCGGCAGCGGCAACGACACTTACTTCGTCGATGAGCTGAACGACGAGGTGGTGGAGACTTCCAATACGCCCGTAGACGACGGGCTCGGACTTGCCGCGGCCGGACTCCAGAACGCATTGGAGGGCATCACCGACACGGTGGTGGCGGCGATCAATTACAGTCTGTCGAACGTCGCGTTCGTGGAGAATCTCACGCTGAACGCCGTCGGCACGGCGAGGGTTGCAACCGGCAATGCACTCGACAATGTCCTCACCGGCAATGCGCTGAACAACACGCTCACCGGTCTTGCCGGCAACGACACGATTGACGGCGGCGGGGGGGTCGACACGGCGATCTACAGCGGCAAGCGTTCGGACCATACGATCGCCAAAGCCGCAGCCGGTTACACCGTTTCGGGTCCAGAGGGCCTGGACGCCGTATCCAACGTCGAGCGCCTGCAGTTCTCCGACAAGGGCCTAGCTTTCGATTTCGGGACGAGTGAGGCCGCCGGCAACACGGTGCGCGTCATCGGTGCGGCGTTCGATGCACCGGCTATCCAGCAGCATCCGGACTGGGTGGGCCTCGGGCTCAACTTCTTCGACTCCGGCATGAGCATGCTGGCGGTGTGCGAGCTGGTGGTCCCGCTCATGGGCTTGAGCAATACGGACTTCGTCACCAGCGTTTACACCAACGTAGTGGGAGCAGCACCCTCGCCGGCGGACCGTGATTATTTTGTGGGGCTGTTGCAGGGCAGCGGCGGCGCGATGACGCAAGCGGAGCTGCTGGTGCTGGCCGCCAATACCGAGTTTAACGCGACCAATATCGACCTCGCGGGCCTGCAGAACACCGGGGTGGAGTTCGTTTGACGACCGCAGAAAGGGGCCTGCCTGTGGGAGGGGGCTTGCCCCCGATAAAGCAGCTCTTCTTACGCTCCCACAAGCCCGCTCCCACAAGCCCGCTCCCACAAGCCCGCTCCCACAACCTCGCCGAGCAATTCGCTCCGACAAGCTCCTCGGGAACGACAGAAAGAGTGTCATTCCTTGAAAAGGGAATCTAATTTGCGGTTCACAGCGCTCACGCGGCGCATGGGTTCCCGCTTCCTCGGGAACGACATGCGTCTTGTCGTTCCCGCAGCTTCCCACCCGTGACCAAAGTGCTGGGACCAAAGGACGGGTTGCGATAACAGCCGGAGCGGGAGATACTGAAATTGTGATACAACGTGTCCGCCCGGCGTAAAACCCTGGGTACGCATTGGCGCCCACGAGCAGGAGTCATCCGAGCCGCCAAGTAAGGACTTCATCGTGGCCACTTATCTCTGGTCGTCGCTCTCGAACGGCGACATCATCGGGGATTTCGATCCCGCAACCGACGTCCTGCATTTCGACGATCCCAGCATCCCCGCGGCACAGATTACCGGGTTTTTCTACTTCGATCCGTTCTTCCTGACTTCCGGCTTTGTCGTCACCGACTGGTACCAGGCCGTGCTGCTGCTCGACCTGGCCGATCAGCGCGTCTTCACCCAGACCAATTTCACATTTGCCGACGGCAGCGTGTTGCTGAACGGCGATAACGCGGTGGGCACCGTGAATGACGAGGGGTCCAACACGCTCGTCGGCGGGTCGGGCCACGATCAGTTGGCGGGGTACGGCGGCAACGACAGCTTGCTGGGGGGCGCGGGCGACGACCTGCTAAACGGCGGCCTGGGGAACGACACGCTGATCGGCGGCCCCGGAAACGACCAGTTTTACGACGACGCCGGCGCAAACCGACTGGAGGGAGGAGACGGGGCGGATTTCTTTATTGTCACCGATCTTGAATTGGTCGGCCCCAGCACCATTACCGGAGGGGCTGGCCGGGATGAGTACCTGCCGATATTCATTACCGACGGGTTTTCGGTCGCGCTCGCGCCGATCGTCACCGATTTTCAGCCCGGGCCGGGAGGCGATCTCATCAACTTCGGCGCGCTGCTGGCGGATATCGTTTATTCCGGGTATTACTTCGGCCAGGACGATCTGTTCGATCCGCAAAACGGTTTTTTCCAGTTTTTCCAGTTTGAGGGTGGCACGGCGTTGGGGTACGACGCGGATACCGCGTTCTTCAACGACTTCGGATATGAGGCCGTCCTCTGGCTCCAGAACGTTACGGCTTCCAGCATTACGATCGACAACATCTCGCAGTTCGCCACCGGCGGCGACAGTGCGGACAGCCTGGTGGGGACCGAGTCGAGAGATTTCCTCTATGGGGGAGCGGGCAACGACTCCCTCAATGGCGGACCGGGCGCGGATACGATGCAGGGCGGTGACGGTGCGGACACCTATTTCGTCGACAATCCCAAAGACGTCGTGACGGAAAACCCCGCGAGCAGTGCTGGCGCCGCCTTGGCGATTTTTGGTGCCGATGTGCCGTTCCCGTTCGCGCCGCCGGACACGACGCTGGTCGACGGCGTAATCGATACCGTCATCGCGGCCATAAGTTACTCCCTGGAAAACATTGCCGGCATCGAAAACATTTCGCTTGCAAGCGCCGCCGGCGCGGAGGGCGGTATATCCGCCAAGGGGAACGCGCTCGCGAACGTGGTTACCGGGAACGAGCTCAATAACGAACTTAGTGGGCTGGACGGCAACGACACGTTAAGCGGCGGGGCCGGCAACGACAAGCTCATCGGCGGCAAGGGCAATGACGCCTTGGACGGCGGTTCGGGCGTCGACACGGCGATTTTCAGCGGCAACCGCTCTTCCTACACGATCGGGGGCGCGGGCACCGGCGTTTCCGGGCCCGACGGCACCGATACGCTTATGAGCATCGAACGCCTGCAGTTCTCCGACAAAAAGATTGCGCTCGACCTTGGCACCGGTGAGGCAGCGTGCAACACCGTCAGAATCATCGGGGCGGCCTTTGACGCGCCTGTCATCCAGCAGCATCCGGACTATGTCGGCATCGGGCTTGGCCTCTTTGACTCCGGCATGAGCATGCTGGCGGTGTGTCAGATGGTGATCGGCGTCATGGGTTCTCCGACCAACGAGGCCTTTGTGAACACGGTGTATCAGAACCTGGTCGGGGGGCCGCCCGCGCAAGGGGATCGCGACTACTATGTCGGCCTCTTGCAGGGCAGCGGCGGGGCGATGACGCAGGCGGAACTCCTGCTGATCGCGGCCAATGCCGACATCAACGCGCAGAACATCAATCTGGTGGGCCTCCAGCAGGGCGGCGTAGAGTTTGTTGTTTGATGTGGGAGCGAGCTTGCTCGCGATCTCCTGTCATCGGGGGCAAGCCCCCTCCCACCAAGCAATAGACCACCGGGCGCGATGCGAATAACATATAGACTCCGCCGGGTCGCTATTGGCATTTAGCGGTGTGCTATTGTCGGTGTATGGTGGCGACGAGGGCGCAGGAATCACGACAATACTGGGAGGTCGCGCCGGTGAAGAATTCGGTATGCGATTCAGACGCGGCAGGGGGTAAGGTCGCGCCGGCCGGGAAGATGGGCTGCGAAGCTGTTGCGCGCGGGTACCGAACGCGTGCGCGCATGCTTTTGATGGCAGCGCTCGCGCTGCTCGCCGCCGTGCCGCCGGTTACGGCCTGGGCAGACGACGCGGAAGTCGTCTCGTTGATCGGCAAAGGCGACTCCAGGGAAACGGCGGACGCCGAATGGAAGCCGGCCGCCGTCAAGCAAAAATTGCGGGCGGGATGGTTCGTGCGCACGCGCGAGATGAGCCAGATGGCCCTGCTGCTGAAGGACAAGACCCAGCTCCGCCTCAACCAGCTGAGCATTCTCAACATCAAGGCGGTCGGCGTTGGCG
>Ga0326597_10003498_pt1 | contig 22601 bp, 19 predicted proteins | sample RVTome_12_FD_203789 | JGI IMG/M metagenome (GOLD analysis project Ga0326597, IMG submission 203789) | Soil microbial communities from uranium-contaminated site in the Upper Colorado River Basin, Wyoming, United States - RVT100D185 | ecosystem: Environmental > Terrestrial > Soil > Contaminated >...
AAACGCCTGCCTTGACTTTTCTTCGATTGGCGCCGAAGCATGGCGCCCTCGCGGGTGTAGCTCAATGGCAGAGCAGAAGCTTCCCAAGCTTACGACGAGGGTTCGATTCCCTTCACCCGCTCCAAAACAACTCAATTCCACACAACGCAAGCTATTATAATACAAGGATAATTCCTGCGCCGCACCGTCGCGCACCTTGCTTGATTCGGATTTTGTGATACATTTTGCGTAACAAAACGTGTAACATTTTAGGCAGGAAGCAGTGGAGAGGAGCGGTCAGTATCTTCAGTGCAGGGCCGGTTTTTGGCACTATGTACGACGCGTCCCGAAGCGCTTCGCAGAAGTCGACGACCGCGACGTCATCCGGGTTTCTTTGAGAACCCGTTCGGAAGAGACCGCACGCATCCGCCGGGACGCGCTCATCGAGGCCGACGACCTGTATTGGGCCTCGCTGCTTGATCATGATGACGAGCGATCGGGCGAAGAGGCGGCGAAGCGCCGGTGCGCCGTCGCTGCGCGCCGGTATCGGCGCGCAAACGCACGAGCCCTGGCGCGCGGTTTTATTTATTCCCCGGCCGCGGACCTCGCCGAGACGGAGGAGCTTACCGCGCTAATCGCCCGGCTCGCCGCCGTCGATCGCAAGGACAAGGGCGTCAAGACACCAGAAGAGTTTACCGAAGCGGAAGCTCTGCTCGGAGGCGTGCCCGCCCCTGCCGTTCTCTTGTCCGAGGCGTTCGAACTTTATTGCAATGAGATCGCGGTGGGAGAGCTGTCGTCGAAATCGCCCACCCAGAAGAGCGCCTGGAAAAAAACAAAACAACGCGCGGTCAATTATTTCATCAAAGTCGTCGGGGACAAGCCAATCCTCGATATCACGAGACAAGACGCGCTTAAATTTTACAATTGGTGGGCGAAGCGCATCACGGAAAAATCCGACGTTAAGCGCCGTGGCGCTAACACGGCGAATCGCGACCTTGGCAATCTGCGCAAGCTCTATAGGGACTATTCCACTCATATCGGCGATGAAGACCGCCCCAATCCGTTCCGAAATCTTTCTTTCAAAGAGGCGGGCTTTTCGGAAATCGCGCCTTTTGAAGACGAATGGGTTCGCACCAAAATCCTCAAGCCAGGCGTATTCTCAGGTCTCAATGAAGAGGCCCGACTCATCATCTATAGTCTAATCGAAACCGGCTGCCGGCCGAGCGAGATCGCCAATCTTCGCCCGGAAGATATCTGCCTTGAAGCGGAAGTGCCGCATATTCGCATTCGCCCCTCGAAAGACCGCGAAATCAAGACGTCATCGTCGATCCGGGACATCCCCCTTGTCGGCGTGTCCCTTGCCGCGATGAAAAAGGCGCCAAATGGCTTTCCCCGTTACCGCGACAAGAACGATCTGTTATCCGCATCGCTGATGAAAGCCTTTCGCAACCGCGGCCTTTTCCCGACCAAGAATCATGTGATCTATTCCTTCCGCCATTCGTTCGAAAAGCGCATGCAAGAGGCCGGGCTCGATTATGGCCTACGCTGTTTGTTGATGGGCCACGCCACTGACAGGCCCGCTTATGGCGATGGCGGTTCGCTGCAATACCGCCGCGACGAACTACTCAAAATCGTTCATCCTTTCCCTGAGAATTTGCTATAGGCGCAGGAGCCGCTGCTCGCGCGCTTGCGAGCCTGGCGCGAATACGCGCCGACCGCGACCGCCGCTCATCGAGCTCGCGTTCCAACCGCTCGAAGATCGGCCAATAGGCGTCCCCATAGCGATCGACGATTCGAGCAGCGCTATTGAGCGCCCGATTGAGATCCTCATTCGACACCCGCATGGGGAAGGATAATCGGTGAAAGGAGTAAAGTCCGCAAACGACCAAACGCCAGTTCAGCGACAAGCTATCCAAGTTCTTCCAAGCTGCTGGCTCAAGCGAGCACGCGATAGCCATGATTGCCGCCCTTTCCAACGAAGACGATGAGATTGGCGGAGCGGGGTGAAAATGCGCATGAATAAATGACTCAACATTGATTGATCGCGAACGGATGGAGCCGTTTGCGCGCCGAACGCGACCTGATGTTGCGGAAGCCCGCGCGCAGAATGTCTCGCTCTTCAACCCTCAAATTGACGCTGGACGTGCTGTGGGAAGCGGATCATTGAACGCCGACCATTCTGTCCGCAATTGGACGGCCGTCATCAAGACGGCTCCCGCTTGCGCCAGCCTCTGCATCGCGATCCTATGAACATGATCCGACAAGCTGCGGCAAACGTCTTCCACCACATAGACATCAAAGCCGCGCGCCAGCGCGCTCAACGCCATGAATGTCACGGCTCCTTCTGAATCGCGTCCACTCAGTATCATCTTCCGACGGTTATGATGGTTGACAGCCCGCAGCACGGCGTCATCCGCAAGCGGATCGGCCACGGTCGATGTCAAGAGACTTAGTTCTTGTCCTGAGTGTATCGGGCCGCGCGAAGCGGACGAATCCGCAGAAATCAAAATAACCGGAACACGAAATTCCGCAGCGAGGGCGACCAACGCCGCATGGCGCTCTTCATCGTTGCGCAATCCTCGGGAGGCGCCGATGACGATCGCAAGGAGGCAATCAAAGGGCATCACGAAACTGGAGATCGTCGTCAACTTCATCATCGCGATTCCCTCCTCTGCCGCACATGCATACACGCCGGCTTCTTTGATCCCCGCCTATCGACAATTCGCCTTGAACTGCGAAGGCGTGACGCCGACGAAGCGGCGAAAACTGGCCGTGAAATGCCCGTGGCTCGCAAAGCCAAGGGCGTGCGCGACTGTCGTCACGGTGGCGTGAGACTTGGCGAGAAGCTCGCTGGCGCGGGCGATGCGGCGCTCCATGACATAGCGGTGCGGCGCGACGCCGGCCGATGTTCGAAACGCGCTGGCGAAATGATGAGGGCTTAGCGCCGCGATCCCGGCGAGTTCGGCGAGTGTTATCTCCTCGCCGAGATGCGCTTCGATGTATTCGATGATCCGGCGCATGCGGCGCGGGCCGAGACCGCCGCGAGCAACGCGGCTGATCCGATCGCCGGCGTAGTTTCGGATGAGATGAACGGCGAGTACAATCCCTAAGGACTCGACGTAAAGTCGCCCCGACCAACCGCCGAATTGGAGTTCGAGGCGAAGCTTTGAAACCACCGCATCGACATCCGGATCGCGCACGGCGATACGGGCGCTCACTTCGTGACGCCGGCCCGCGTCAATTTCACTGCGTAGTTTTTCAACAAGCTTGCGATCAAACGCGATAGCGAGGATCGTGGGCCTGGCGCCCCAGCGCGAGTAACAGGGTTGTTCCGCCGGAAGGATCTGCACCGAGTTGGGCAAAACCCACTGACGGCGCGGTTCGACTTCGCCGGCCGGGCGCCATTCGACTTCAAAGGCGTCGCTTTCGACCACGGCGATGACGAGCTGAGCGGCGCCGATCTCGATGCCTTCGTTCGCCGCAAGACGCCCGCGGCTAACATGCACGCCGCCGGCGCTGAGACGGGCCGCAGGCGCGAAGCCGGGCGATGTCTCGACGCCCGAGAAGTCGACGAGCTCATTTCTCCGCCAACGATATGGCGCAGCCATCGCGGCCTCCGTCGGCGACAGACGTTTCGCGCACAGCCAAAGCATCGTAGTACTGGCGCATCAATTCGTAGTGCTCCTCTTTGAGCGCATCGGTGAACGGGAGATGATCCGGCGCCGGATCGCCAGTGAGGAGAACGCTCGGGCACTGGCCTTCGTAATTGCCGAGGCTCGGCAAATGCTGTCGATATCCGACGAGCGCCGCGAGTTCCGGAGAGAATGTCCTAGCGATCGACGGAGGATAAGCGAGCCACTGGTTTTCCCAGGGCTTCAGCCAGCCGAGGCAATAAGACATGATGAGGCCGCGACGAGGCCTGTCGCTTCGGTTGGCGCCGCCGGAATGAAGCGTCGAGCCCAGGAAGAAGATCGCCGAACCGCGCGGCATGATCGCGGGAATCGCGTCTTCATCGGGCAGAATTGCGTCCTGGTCGGCGCGATGGCTCCTCGGCCATATGCGCGTGGCGCCGTTGTCGGTCGTAAAGTCATCGAGCGCCCACATCACGTTTACCATGTATTGCATCTGACCCTTTGGACCCGCCCACATGTCCTGATCGCGATGCGGGCATTGCACGGGCGCGCCGGGGTGAATCTCGATCGCCTGTGTGAGATTGAGCTGAAGGCACTGGCACCAGTTGCCGAGCGCGCGTTCGACGATCGCGAGGACCGTGGGATGCATGACGATGTCTCGCGCCTCGCGCGAACGCTTGAGCACGGCGCCGAAGCGCTTCGTCTCAGCGCCATAGAACATCCCGCGGCCGAACGCCGCCGCTTCGAAATGCGGTTCAAGCTCCGCACATAGGCGATCCGTCGAATGCGGATCAAGCAATCCGGGCGCGATGAGATAACCATCGGAGAGAAGCGCGGCAGCGAGGACGTCGGTATCCGATCCCGGTGTCATAAATCTGGACCGATGAGTAGAGGGCATGGCGGCGTCTCCGAAGCGTCAGGCTGCTAGGTCTGATTGAGTCAACGAGAGGCGCGGCGCCGATAGCGGACACCGCCAGTTCCGCGTGAGCAAGGACGGCGTGTCGTCGTCGATGTGGATCTGCACAGCGCCGGCCAGCGCGCCGTCGATCGACTCCGGAAGACCGAGCGGCGTGCAGCGCCAACCGGCGGAAAGGAGCTCCGACAGGAACGCCATGTGGCAGACGGCGGTGTAACGGGCTACGCCCGCGAGAGCGGAATAGTCGATGATGCCGCGGGCAAGGATGTTGCGCGCTTCGATGCGGTCCCTTTTGCGCAGCGGCAGGCAGAGCCGCGTAATCTCGCGCACGTCGGCCCCTCGCGGAATGGCTGTCTCGCAGAGTTCCGGGAAAACCGAGTCAAGAAGATGCGGCCGGTCGGTGCGCAGGAAGCGCAGCGAGGCGATATGCCGGTCCAGCTCGTCGGAAAGCACGAGATATGCGGCGAGGTCGTCGTCGAATTCATCGCGCTCCTCGCCGTTCTCGTGCGCGAGGTCCCAGCCGAATACATCCACGAACAAACGTTTGCGGTCGCGATGCATTGATCGCACAAGCTCAGGGAATATTTCTATGTTGCGCCGGTCGATGAGGCGGAGCATGGGCCCTCCACGTTTTGCCGAGTGGAGGGTTCCCTGATCGGAGCATCATGTCATTGTGCCGATCGGCACATTGACGGACCTATCGAAGCGCATCGACGAGCCCGATCTGACCTTCGAAAAGCGCGCGCATGACGACCTGCATGCGGCTGCCGACCTCGTAATGAGCGCGCGCGTCTTCGATATGACGCTTCACCGTCCCTGGAGAAATGCCGAGAATCTTGCCGATTTCCCAGTCGGACTTGCCGCGAGCGGCGAAGAGCACGCATTCGAGCTGGCGTTGCGTCAGCGGTCCCTTCTGCGGACGCCGTGCTTTCGGATAAGCGTTGAACACCATCGCGCGCGCTGCCTGAAATGCGAATCCGCCGATGAGCTGCGCTACCTTGAGACTGTCTCGCGGCAAGGCGCGACCTCTTGCCATCGCGAAATTGCAGCTTCCATTGGCTTCGCCGGGCACATGTGCGGGCACCGTGAAGCCGTCGCCGATGCCAGCCTTGATGGTGCGCTCACGGATTTCTCGATGCGCCTGCGTCACCGGGATAAGGGCAGGTATTTCGGACCAGCAAAAGCCCATATTGGTGCGATGGCTCGCAAGCAGCACCGGATCGTTCGCCACGATGTTGTCGGCGATATAGTGTTCGATCCAGCTTTCCGGATAGGTGCCGAGGGCGACGAGTTCGCCTTGCTCCATATGAGTCAATGCTTCAGTGTATCCGCTGAGATCGACGTGATGCATCAAGGCGAAATAGTCGAATCCCATCTCGTTGGTGATGTCGGCCAAGAGGCCGCGCAATTCCGACGGCCGGCGCAAAGATCGAGCTTTGTCTACAAACGCCTGTACGGCGTCGAGGCGGGACATCAGCCGCACACTCCTTCCTTGAGACTTCCTGCGCCGCAGCCGTTTGAGGCAAAGCGGGCGAGGGCGCGGCGATCGCGATTTCGCTGTTATGCCCCTCATGCGGCTTCATTGAACCGGCCATAGTAACAATCTCCGGTAGAATCTGGAAGCGCAATTACACATTTCTGGTTAACTCTAACATCCGATCGCGCATCGGCGCTCCGCACACGGACGCGCCTGCGCGTGCGCGCGGCAGTGCAACCGAGAGACGCCGCTTTGGTCCAAGCCGGCGGCGCCTGCGTGCGCGCGCGGACGAACAACGGCGATGCGGATGGCGGGGCGAATATCGATAACCGAAAGCACATACCGGACGCTGATGGGGCGCGTTTTGTCAGGTGCGATTCCTCCAGGCGCTCGGATCGATGCGAATGAGATCGCGGCCGCCGATGGCGTGAGCCCGACGCCCGTGCGAAACGCGCTCTATCGACTTGCCGGCGCAGGGCTCCTCGTGTCGCAATCAAATGAAGGCTTTTTCGTGCCGCTCTGTTCCGAGCAGGACCTGCGCGATCTATACGATTGCTGTGCGGCGCTGCTCGGCCTAGCGATCGCCCGAGCTGAAAACGTGCGGCCGCCATTGAAGCCCGCCGCCGTCACAGACTCCAGCGCTGATGGTGGCATCGAATTGCGCACTGAAGTTGCGTTTCGAGAAATCATGTCTCTCTGCGCCAACAAGCGCCTATGCGGAGCGCTGGCCGATGTCAGCCTTCGTTTGAGGCCTGTTCGCGTGCTCGAAGGTGAATGGATCGCAAATCGTGGCGCTGAATTGCGGCGCATTCAACATGCCCTTGAGGCGGTCGAACTTTCCGAACTAGACCGCCTTTTGAATGCCTATCATCGTCGCCGCATCCGACTCGCATCCAGGATCATCGCGCGAATGCAAGATCGCGAAGGGCGGCCAGTCATTGACAGCGTGCGGGTCGCCGAGGGGCGTGCGTAAAACTCCCGCTACGGAGAATATTTCAAGATAATTCTTTGTGCAAATCGTAAGTGCCTGAATCGCCGCAACAATTATTCGGCGATTATCTGACGATTGCTTAGGAATTATCGCATCTCGCGCGTAATTTGATAGTGCCATGTAAATTTATGGCGATTCAGAAAGGAGCAGATCATGAAAAAGATCGAAAACCATGACGACGGCGTCGTCGAGCGTGAAGAAGACATCGTCGAACTCGGCGCCGCCAGCGTGCTGACCCAGGGCGCGCCTGGACTGCCCGAGGAGTTCGAGAATCGAATTCCGCAAGTCGGAATCTCGGACTGAGCCAGACGGAGCGCGCGGAGTCCGTTCGCGCGCTCCTGCCTCATGTGATGCGCCGGCAGACGGCGTCAGCGAAGTGAGCTTGCGACCCATCTCCGTTAGGGTGAGCGTAGGAACATGACCTATTATCTGCCGAAGCACCTATCGTTCTGCGATAACGGAGGACAGATGGTGTTCCTCGATTTAGCGCGCGATCGCTACTTCCAACTGTCGTCGTCGCTCGGGAAGGCGCTGCGCGCTCTAATGGAAGGCCGCCCGGCGCCGGCCGAAGGAATCGCCGGTCTCCTGAGACGCGGCCTGATCGTCGACGATTGTGCTGTCGGTCATCCGCTTGCACAGATTGCGGCGACGCGGCCGGTGCGAAGCGCCATTGAGGATAGCGTACTTACTTCAGAATCGGATTGGCGCGTTGCGCCGGAAGTCACATGGCGTCTTATGCAGGCGAGCACTCAACTTCGCACGAAACCCTTCCGGGCGGTCCTCGAACGGGTGACAAACGCAAAGGAGAAGATTCGCCGCATGCGCCGCGACCTCGATGTTCAAGCCATAGAGCGGCTGGCGGTGACTTTTCATCGAACGCAGCGCCTCATTCCCATCAAGTCGGTTTGCCTGCCGGATTCATTAGCGCTTCTTGGATTCCTATTTAGCCGCGGCGCGGCGGTGGATCTCGTCGTTGCGGTAAACAGCCCGCCGTTCCAGGCGCACTGTTGGGTGCAGGCGCAAGGAACGCTGCTTAACAGCCCGCTTGATCATGCTCTCAGCTTCACGCCCATACGGATAATATAGTGAGCGCGCAGTATATGGCGTTGTTTTGGCGCGATATCGCCTTACGCGCTGAAGCGGACCGGATCGCCGAACAGGCGCGACGCACGTTCAACCTACGCAACGCAGCGCGTTTCTCGCGCGGTGTCGTGCTTGCGAGCGCAAACTCATCCGTGATTTCTGTGTCGAACGGCGGAGGAATCATCATTGGCGATGTCTTTCCGCGCGCAGGTCACATTCGGTGCGCCGATCGGTTTGATGAGGCCAATAGCAAGCGGGTGATCGAAACGGACGGCGCCCATCTGATCGACGAATTCTGGGGCGAGTACGTTGCGATTCTCCTTTGTGACGATGGCCCGGTCGTCTTACGCGATCCCTCGGGCGCTCTTTCGTGCTACGCGCTGAGCTGCGAGGGCTTTGATGCGATCGTTTCCGATATCGAGTTCGGAGCTTCGCTCGGCCTTATCGGCGGCGAGATCGATTGGCCTGCGCTCGGCCATTGGCTCGTCCAGCCCGGGCTCAGAACTGAGCGCACATGCATCAAGGGAGTTGACGAAATCCTCTCAGGCACGTCCTGGTTGCGCTCAGGCGATTCGTGGCGAAAACGGACGGCTTGGACTCCGTGGACTTTCGCTGCGCCCGGCCGCCAATTCGCCGACCGCGACGAAGCGGTGGAGGTCCTCCGAGACGCGGCCATTCTGGCGACGAAAGCTTGCGCCAGGGAATCACGATCGGCATTGCTCGAAATGTCGGGCGGTCTTGATTCATCGATCGTTGCGGCGTGCCTTCGTAAAGCGGAAATCCCTGTCACTTGCGTCTCGCTTTGGACGCCCGATCCCGGCGGGGACGAACGCCAATATGCCCAAGCTGTCGCCGATCATATCGCAGCGCCGATGCATTTCGTGCAGCTCTCCGTTGAGGATGTGGATGTCACGAATCTCTCACCCATTCGCAATCCGCGACCGCTTGACCATCCGCTCAAACGCGTCTCCGACGTCATCCTCGAACGGGAAGGCTTGGCCCGAAACGCCGACAGCTTCTTCAGCGGCAGCGGCGGCGACTATGTCCTCGGCTATCTCACCAGTTCGGCGCCGGCGGCGGACGCGCTGATTGCGCGGGGACCCGGCTCTACGTTTTTTAACGCCGTCGCGGACGTCGCCGAGCTCAACCATTGCAGCGTGTGGAAAGTCGGCGCCCTGGCGTCACGAAGAGTGTGGCGCCGTTCAGCGCGCAATGCCGGCGCCTCGCGCGCGTTTCTGTCCGGCGATGTCAGGGCGCTGGAAGCGCAGACGCACCCCTGGCTCGACGCGCCTCGAAGTGCCTGGCCGGGGAAGCGCGAGATCGTCGACTGTGTTGCCAGATGCCAAGGCATGCGCGAGGAACGTGATCGGCGCCGGGTCGCTCCCCTGAGGATGCCGCTCCTTTCCCAGCCCGTGGTCGAGACTTGCCTGCGCATTCCCAGTTGGATGGCGGTGACCGACGGACGCAATCGGGCTGTCGCCCGCGATGCGTTCGTCGATCAATTGCCGGAGAAGATCCTGAAGCGCCGGACCAAAGGAAACTTCACGAGTTTCAACGCCGCGATCTTCGAGCGCAATCGCGCCGTGTTGCGTGACATTCTCCTTGACGGCAGACTAACCGCCCAAGGTCTTCTCGACAGGCGCGCGCTTGAGGATTTTTTCGGCTCCAACCGCCCGCTTACGAACAACGCCTATACGAGCGTACTCGAACTCGCATCCATCGAGCTTTGGACGAGAACCTGGCGCTAGTCTTCGCCGGCGGAACGGCGCGCACGTTCCTTGAGCCAGCGGTCGCGCATCGCATTCCAACGGCGGTACTGATCGGCCTTTTTCGGGTCGGGATCGGCGTAGCCTTGAAGCCAAAAACGGAACCAGTCGAGATTGCGCTCATAGGCCGCAAGTTTGTGGCGCGGCTGGAACTTGATATGCGGCTCATGCGGAAACGCCCACAATTCCACCGGCAATCGCAATTCGCGCATCTTGACGAAATACTCGACCGCCGATTGAAACTCCTGTTCGGGCATTTGCATCAGGACCGGCGCATCGAACTTTTCGGCATAGTGAACCGGAGAGAGCTCGCGCCAGCGATCAGGTGTTTCTTCCGGACTTCCTAACTCCCACTGATCCTTCGCTCTATCGCGGAAGCCGGACTGCAACGCATGCGACCAGTACCAGGCCGGCGTCGCCGCAGGAGACGACACCGAAGCCGCCGCGAGCAGCTCCGAATGCGAAGCGACCCAAAGTGTTGTCTCGCTCCCAAAGCTGTGGCCGCCCATGCCGACCTTCCGAGGATCGATGACGCCACGATCGCCGAGCGTGCGAATAATCGCCGTCACGCCTGCAAGCGCGGCATTGTAATCATTGACCGCGTCGCGCCCGTCCGGCGGCGGCAATTGTCCATTCACGCAAAGTGAGACGACGCCCGCTTCGGCAAGCGGGACGAGCGGCCATTCGTCGCCTTCGCCGCCGCGGAGAAAGCCACGGCATAAATAATAGGTGACGAACAGCGGCGCGGGCGCTTTAGCGTCTTCGGCCGCGGGCGCGAACAGATAGCCCGTAAATGCGCGGCCTTCATCGTCGGTCCACTCCAAAAACTCCGCCCGTACATTTCGGTTCGCGACCGGCGCGCTCGGGTCGAAAATGACGCGGCGCTCACCGGTGTCGAGGTCGATCCGCTCCACCCGCGGCGGCGTCGCGGCGCTCGCTGCGACGCAGACGGCGAATTGACGTCCAATCGCGCATGGAGAACGCCCATAGCGATCTCCGCTCAAGAGGCCGTCCGACGCCGCGATTCGCCGAAGGGATCGAGCCGCAGGATCCCAGATATAGAGAGATTGAGCGTAGCCGCGCGCCGGATTTCGCACGGTCAGCACAAGTTCGCTTTCGCCCCGCCAGGCGACGCTATCGATCTTCAATTCGCGACATTCGCCGCAGACGAGCCCGCCCCCGGAGCCGCGCGTAGGTTGAACGCGCAAATCCGTCGAAGGCGGCGATCCGGAAAGCGTCGCCGTTCGCCGCCCGCCCGGACTTCGAACGGCCGCCTGTTCTTGGTTTCGGTCGCGCGCCTCGACAGCGCGAATTTCCGCCTCTGTGGCGTCGCGCGTCGCAAGCCGGTCGAGTTCGACCACTCGATTTTGCTTCGGCGCGCTCCAAAGTAGCGTTTGACGCGACATGCGTTCATCCGTTCGCTGGCTGACGAGTCTGCCGTTCACCAAGGCGGAGCGGAAAAGACCCTGGCCCGAATAAATCGTTTCATCCAGGCGAATGCCGCGATCGTATTCCTCCTGCTCTGCGCGCGCGACGGCCTCGCGAGTCGCGCCGACGCGATAGATCAGACGCTCTCCATCGGGAAAAAGCCAATAGGCTTCGATATCGGCCGCGTCTTCTGTGACGCGTTCGGCGCGCGTTCCATCGCGCGCCGCCCGCCACACCTGGATTTCGCCGTCGATTAGCGCCCGGTAGTAAATCCAGTGCGAATCCCGCGACCATTGCGGAACTTCGTTCACCGCTTGGCCACCGCCGCGCAAAGGAAGGCCGCCGTCCGCGATCCGAATTGGTGCGGCGCTTCCATCGAGCCGTTGCACATACAAAACGGAATCATAGGTGTTGCGCTCGATCGACGCGCGTTCTTCGCGAAAGGCGACTGCGGCTTCGTCCGGCGAGATCGCAATCCCGGAAAAGTCAGAAATCTCGATCAGCATCCGTGTCGTTATTTGCGCGTCGCGCGCCGCTGCCACCTCACTGATCACAGCGGCTGCGACGAGCACAATCAAAACGCAAGCTATTGTTAGGCGACGAGGCATCCGGAGAATCCATGGCGCGCAAGCGAGACGCGCTTTCCCGCGCGCCCGCGTGTAGGAAATGAAATCAGAATCTCTTGCGGATCGTCAGCGCGATCAGGCGGCCGAGCGGCGACGCCGTCGTGCTGTCAAAGAAGATGCCCTCTTGTAGAAACGACGGGCTGAATGCGAACGGCGGGTCCCGGTCGAAAAGGTTCGTCACCGAAAGCGCAATCCGCATGTCGGACAAGGCGCCGCTATTCTCATCAAATTCGTATGAGAGATTCGCGTCGACTGTCGTCCATGAGTCGATTTCTGCATTTGGCGCAACGCCGGTGTCCGTCGAACCCGATACGAAATTCACAATGCCGGTGACGGAAAGGCCCGACTTCTCCCACGACAATCCGGCGCGCGCCCTAATGTCAGGGACATTTGCGATCGTTCCCGAAAGAGTGACTTCCGGCGCTGCGGGGACCGACTGCTGACGCAGATCGATCCAGGTCGCATTGGCGAACGCATTGAATGCGCCGAGTTCCTGCCGAAAGGAAACGTCGACCCCTTGAATGCGCTGCGACAGGGCGTTCTGAAACGAGTTTCGGACGATCGCGATGACCGTGTCGGGGTCATGGGGCGCGCCGCTCAGATTCACAAACCGAGCAACGCTTGCAAGGAGGTCGGATTGTTCTTGAGCGGTCGGGTTGAGGTCGACAAAATTTTCGAAGGCCGGATTGATCAAGGCCGTAGAAGCGGGCGAAATCGGCGTCACCACGCGGTCGGTGAAATCGATGTTGAAATAGGTCGCCGACAACGTGAGCGGCGCGCGCCCGTCGAGGCTGAAATCGCCGCCGACCGTCCATGACCGCGAGCGTTCCGGCTCGAGGTCGGGATTGCCGCCCGTCAAGAAGAACGCCGCGCCGCCGCCGGTCACGCGGAATGCCGACGCTGGAAAGAGTACGGCAGTGCGGCCTCGAAGCAACTGCTGGAACGAAGGCGCCTTAAAAGATTTACCCCACGTTGCGCGCAAGGTCAGCCCCGAGACCGGCTCGTAACGCAGGCCAACTTTTGGCGTCGCCGCAGAACCAAAGTCGCTACGGTCTTCAAAGCGGCCCGATGCGCTGATGAGCAGCGAATGGAGGCCGATGCGATCATTCGAATCAGCCACCACCGGAATGAGAGCCTCGCCGAAGACATACCTTATATCGCGTTCACCGCTTATGGCGGACTGAGGCGATGTCACGCTTGATAGATCGAAACTTTCTTGCCGCCACCCGCCGCCGAATGCCGTTCGAATATCGCCGCTGGGGAGCCCGCCGAGGGCGCCTTCCGCCAGGAATTCTGCGTAGCTCAATCCGTTTTCGTAGCGAGTGTTGCTCGTGGTCGTCGGCGAGCGCGCCCACTCCTCATTGTGACCGCCCGATACGACGCCGGTAAGAGCGACTCGCCAATCGTCCGAGACCTTCCAGTCGAGCGTTGTTCCAACACTGAAAGCCGGCGTATCGATCGAGATTCCGAGCGGCGCGGCCGTATCGAATGGCTGGAACAGATAATCGACATTCCGTTTGCTCGCGAGCGCGTCGACCGACAATGAAAGCCGATCGCTCAAGTCTGCCCCGGCATTCACGAACAGCGAATGGCGCTCTTGCGGGAGAAGCAGATGCGCGTCAGGGACCGCCTCCGACGTGATATCCCGTTCTCCGGCGGTCAGGCCGTTTTGTTTGGAATATTCGTAATTCGCCAAGGCGCGCCAGCCGGATCGCGTGACGCCGCCTAACGCGGAATATGTCTGCTCGAAGGCGCCGCCCTGAGTTGCGCCGCTGACCCGACCTGTTATCTCGGCGCCGTCGAAATCTTTCCGCAGAATGAAGTTCACGACTCCGGCGACGGCGTCGGAACCATAGAGCGCGGAAGATCCGTCGGCAACGATCTCCACGCGCTCGACGGCCGCTAGCGGTATTCCGGAAATGTCGGCCGCTTGAAAGAACGTGTCGCCCGCGAGCCGGCGACCGTTCAACAAGACGAGCGTTGCATCCGTCCCGACGCCGCGCAGGTTCACGGTTGACGCGTTCGACACGTTTTGATTGCCGGCCGAGCCGGTCGAGGCGATCACCCCGGGGTTCTGCCCGCCGGCGAATACCTCTGGAAAACTGAGAACGACATCGCCGAGCTGACCATAACCCGATTGATCGATTTCATCGCGCGTCACGACCCGCACCGGCGCCGTCGGCGTCGCGCCGCGAATGCGCGTGCCGGTGACGACAATCTGATCCTCTCCATTAGACGGCCTTTCCTCGTCGCGGCGCCGACGGCGTTGCTGCGGGTCGACGCTGTTTTCGCCAGTCTCGACCGATTGGGACACGCGCGTATTCGCCACATCGCTTATATTGGGTGGAACTGTCATGGACGCCGTCTGAAGCCGCGCCGTGACAATGAGAGTCTGCTCGTCCCGGATCTTGTAGGTAAGGCCGCTGGCAGCGAGCAGCCGTTCGAGCGCTTCGAAATTCGTGAACGCGCCGATCAATTCCGGGCTTCGAATCCCAGCGGTCAGATCGTCCTGGATCAGAACGACGTAATTTGACCGATCAGACCATGCGATGAGCGCCTCTGTCAGAGGCTGCGCTGGAAAGTTCCACTGAATCGTGGCGCTGTTGTCGGCCGCTACGGATGCCGGTTCGCCAGAGGCGGCTTCTGCGGCGTTCGTCAGCGCAATCGCCGACACAGAAGCGGCAATTGCATTTCGAATTTTCTTTTTCACTAATTCCCCTCCCGATGCCCGACCTATCGCGCGCAGGGGTTCCACCCGGGCGCGATAAGTCGTTTCCAGCCGCGCTGTCGTCGCATGCGACGAAAACGTGACAGGGCTCAGGGAAATTTTCTCGTGAGCGCGGCGCACGCCGTCTGCGGCGCGAATTTTCCGGCGGCGCCGGCCAGCATGGTGTCGCCGTCGGAAGCCCGACGATTGGTCAGGAGGTCAGCGCGGGTCCTCGGCGACCGGCCTTAATACAATACGGTCTCGTCTGGACCGGTCGACCTCCAGCGGGAGGATATCGGGCAGACCGTCGATCATCGAGTCGATCTGATCCGTTCGAAGTGAAGCCACAAGCGGCAGGTCGAGAAGGCTTTCGTCGGCGACGATGATCGGAATGCGCGAATACCGGTTCGCGTCGGAGATGAATTCGCGCAATGCGGCGCCCTTATAGGTGAGGCGCCCACCGCGCCACGATCCGATCGTCGAGGGCGGCGCCTCGATGACGTTCGTGAGGCCCTCGCCGCTGTTCGGCGCCGCGACCTGCTCTCCGGCGGAAAGACGCCGCTGGGCGCCGCCGGGCGCGTCAGCGCGGCTTGATCCTGCACGCCGCCGGACCTCAACTTCGCCTTCCGCCACTGAAACGGTCACGCCCGTCGGTCCCTGGCGGACATTGAACTTCGTGCCCGTCACGCGGACTTCTGCATCGCCGGAGGCCACGACGAAAGCGCGGCGGTCGTCTTTCCGAACGTCGAAGAAGGCCTCGCCGCTTTGCAGATATATTCGCCGCTCTTCGTCGGAGTAGGCGATCCTGAATTTGCTCCTGGGCGCAAGGTCGGCGACACTTCCGTCTGGAAGCGCGATCCGGTCAGTTTCGGCCGTGCGAGTCGCATAGACATTGGGAAGAAGCCGGGCGGGCTGCCAGTAGACGATCGCCGGAAGGATGAGCGCAAGGGCTACAGCGGCCGCCAGCGCTCCATAAGCAAACGAGCGCCGGGAAAGATGCCGGCCGGCAAATCCTGCAAGCTTGGAAAGTGGTCGCCGCCTCGGCCGCCCGAACTCAGGCCCCGAAGCGAGCGCCTTGAGGTCGTCGAGCTCGCCGATGTCTTCCCAGACGGAAAGCGCATGCTCGTAGGCCGCGGCGTGCCGCGGATCGGCGCTGCGCCAAGCTTCGAAGGCGCGGCGATCCTCCGGCGACGCGGCCCCGCCGCGCAGGAGCCAGAACCACTTGGCAGCTTCGTCGATGACGGCGCTGTCAGCGTCTTTGAGTCGCTCGCCCATTGCGCTCTTTTTCATGTCCGCCAGTCGGCGATTCATCAAATATCCGCAGCATTTCCCTCTGGCACTCGCGCATCGCGCGCGAGACGTGCTGGCGCACGGCCGCGGGATTCATCCCCAGCCGGGCGGCGATCTCAGTTTCGGTCAATTCCTGAAACCGCGCCAGCAGAAATACGGTCCGCCGTTTTTCCGGCATCGCGGCGATAATCGCGCGAAGCCGGTTGAGCTTGTCCCGCCGGATCACTTCCTCTTCGGGGCACGGCGCGTCATAGCCGTTCGCGAGGACGGGATCGGCCGCATATCGTTCCGCGCGCTCGATCCGCCATTCCTGTCTTCGATAGTAATCCGCAAGCTGATTGCGCGCCGCCCGAAACAGATATTGGCGAACGTCCCGAACCGAATGAATCGCGGGTCTCGCCGCGAGCGCGGCGAATACCGTATGGGCGATGTCCGCCGCGATCGACTTTTCGGGCAGCCGCTTGCTCAGAAACGACACGAGCGGCCCGTGATACGAGCGATAGGCGTCTTCCAGATCGAACGCGCTCGACGCCGCCGCCGACGGCGGAGGAAGACCATCGTCAGCAGGCATAGGAGCAACTCGTTTCAACAGGGCACGTCATGTCGATTCACCCCTTGCGTGGCGGGTATCGGACGACAGGCGCCTGATGATTTGGCGGACGGAGGAGCGCACTGAGGCGCTCTCGATCGCCTGGTAGTTCATGATCAGGTTGATCAGCTCGGTTTCCCGCGCCGGGGCCGCGCGCGGCCCAACGGTCAACGGAACGACAAGAATTGGGCTCCTTTGCTTCCTTGGTGAACGGCGCGAGCGCGCTGACGCTTTGCCCAAGCCCGCGTAAAGCGCGCCGACCTCCACGCCCAAAATCTCGGCGGCGCGAAATAGCGTGGAGGCGGCGATGCGATTCGAGCCGTTTTCGTACTTCTGGACTTGCTGGAGGCTGACGCCGAGACGGCGGCCGAGTTCGGTCTGGTTTAAGCCGCGTGCCTGGCGCAGTTGTTGGAGCGTGGCTCCAAGCGCTTTGTCGATTTTGAGCGAGTTCGACCTCTGCCTTACATGGCTTCGAGCGTTACTAACCGTTTTGATGAGTCCCTCCCGCCCAAAAATGTGCGCCTCAAACAAATTTCAAATGTGGACTATAGACCGTGGATTAATAATCTACAAAATATTCATTTCCGCGCATGAGTTCACGCCAGCTCATTGCGCGAAATGTTCGAGAAATCAGACTCTTGAGAAAGCTTTCCCAAGAGGGATTAGCGCTGGAAGCTGAGATAGATCGCGCCTATGTCAGCAAGATTGAGCGCACGCGCTGCAATCCCACCGTCGATGTGTTGGACAGGCTTGCCGCCGCTCTTTCGGTGAAAACGATTCGATTGTTTGAGGAAAAAGCAATGAATCCCCAACCGCCGCAACTTCCTCGTGGGCGACGTTCGAAACGTCCCCGTTCGACCAAGCGCTCTCGTCCGTCAAAGCGAAAATGAGTGGTCAAATTTGTGATGAGACTTGCCAATCACGGATGGAAGCATTGAATCGTTGGGCGTGCGACGTTGGACAAAAGCGACGGACCCACCTCGTGTAGCCCTAACATCAGCAAACAAACTATACCGCACCGATTTTGTTTCCTGATACATACTATCAATGCGTTCAATGTTTCGAGTCGTCATCGGTCAATTTTCAAATGTAGACTATAGACCGTGGATTAATACACAACAAAATTTTGTCATGCGCGCATGGACTCACGTCATCTCATTGCGCGAAACCTGCGAACGATCAGGCTATCGAAGCGCATTTCGCAAGAGGAATTGGCGCTGTTGGCCGAAATAGACCGCGCATATGTGAGCGGGTTGGAACGAGGCTTGCGCAATCCGACAGTCGACTTGCTTGACAAGCTTGCTGATGCGCTTTCTGTAAAGACTATTGAGTTTTTCGCCGAAACATCTCTGACTCCAAAGCCGGCCGCGCTTCCGCGGGGTCGCCGTCAGAAGTCTCGGTGACTTATAGAACGGCCGCCCCAGCCAAGATTCAACGGACAGACGCGCTTGTGTTGGCGACGCTGAGTCAATCGCACATTGCGTTTACGAGACGGCAGCGCAAAACCGCGCGTAAGCTCGGGATTCTCGCAGGAGAAACTTGTGCGTTCCGGCGCCAAGCTGGCCTTGTTCAAGGAACAGCACTGTATCTGCTTCGCGCACTATTCCGACGCGATGTGTGATGAGAATAAGCGTCGTGCGGCCTTGATAGCGATCTCTAAGGGTGCGGATCGCGCGCGCTTCACTTTCAAGATCGAGTGCCGAAGTCGTCTCGTCGAGAATCACGGCGGGCGCGGCGACGCCGCAGAGCCGCGCAAGCTCCAGCTTCTGCGCTTGGCCGCCAGATAGTCGCGCGCCTTGTTCGCCGACTGCGAGATCAAAGTTGATCGGGCGGCCTGACTCATAAAAGCCCCAGTCGGAGAGCACCCGGGCAAGCTCGGCCTCGCTTGTGCGTGTCGGCGGATAGAGTGCGTTTTCGCGCAGCGTGCGGTTGAACAGACTGGTTGCCTGCGGCGTATAAAGCACCAGCCGATGGCGGTGGTCGGCGGTAATGTCGGAGAGCGGCTGACCGTTGATGGTAACAACGCCTTCATGCGGTTCGATAAGCCCTGCAATAATCTGTGCAAGGGTCGATTTGCCCGAACCGTTCGGCCCGACTAGCGCGACGAAAGCTCCAGGCGTGATCCGCGCCGATGCGCGGCGCAGCACCCATTCGTCACCGAAACGAAATCCGACGCGTTCGAGCGAGATCGCCGCAGGACCTGAAATTGCGGGGAAGGGGGGCGTGGACTCCGGTTTCGCCGCTGCGGCGAGGTCGAGCGCCTCGCCGATATTGGCGATCGAGACGCCGGCCTGACGGATGATGTAGCCGAATCCGCCAAGCGGCAGCGCCAGCCGGAACGCATAGGCCTGTAGGAGAACGAAGTCGCCGACCGTGAGCCGTCCGGCGGAAACGTCGGCGCCGCCGAGAACGAGCATCGCGCTGAGGCTGGCGGCGAGGGCGGCGGATTGCAGCGTCGCCGTCGCGGCGATGAGCCGCGACACGTCTTCATTTGCGCTGCGCCGCTCGGCGATGCGCGCGCCGATCATGTCGAGCTCCGCAGCGAGATTGCCGTTGAAGACGACGCGGCGCGCATTCCTGAGAATGTCGCCGAGCGTCTGCGCCTGCGCCGCGGCTGCTTCATTGGCGTCGCCCGCGGCGTCCTGAAAGCGGGCCGCGCCGTGCCGCGTCGCGAGCAGATAGGCGCCGAGCACGACGGCCATCATCGCCACATAGCGCGGCGGGGCGAGTGCGGCAACGATCGCGAAGCTGATGAGAGTCTGCGCGGCGAGAGGCGCTGCTCGCCACAATAGTCCATCGATGACGATCTGCAGGCTGAACGGCAGCCGCTCCAGGACTCCCTGGAGGCGCGCGCTGTCGCCCTCGCGCCGGCGGGCGAGGGCAGGGAGCTGCGAGCGCACAGCGCCGAGCGCAATGCAGCGCGCTAGCTTGTCGATGATCCGCATCGTGAAGATGAGCTTTAAGGCGGCCGCCGCGTTCGTTCCGGTCCAGGCGATGACGAATCCGATGATGAAGAAAATGACGAGGCCGAACGGCGCCGTGTCGCTGACCAGCGCGTCCACCGCGAGCTTCAGCAGCACCGGCGCCGTGACGCCGAGCGCGACATTCGTGAGTTCGATCCCGGCCGCGCAGGCGGCGTCCCGGCGCGCGCCGAGCGGCGGCCGGGCGATCATCGCGACAAGCCGCCTGATCACCCTGATTGTCGTCACGTTTCTCCGGGTGCGCCTCCCTGGACGGATGCGCCTTCAAACATCGCCCGCCTCTTTGCAGCGCGCTTCCAGATTCGACCGGTGATCGGCTACGGCCTCCGAGATGATCCGAAGTTCGTTATCTGCGCCGCGATCCCTTCCGCATCGGGCAGAAGTGGGCCAAAATCAGCAAAATCGTGCTGAATCGGTGACCGTCGGCGAGACGGTCGAATGCGGCCGTGTCGGCGTGCCGACAAGAGCCGCGTACCGGACGGGGAGACGCAAGACTCAGATGTGCGGACGATTTTTCGTATCGATGACCTGGGAGCAGTATCGTGAACTGCTCAATTTCACGACGCCGCCGCCGGAGTCGAACTTCCAGCCGAACTGGAACGCTGCGCCGACCCATGACGTGCTCATCTGCACGTCGCCCGGCGGCGAGCGCCGGCTTGAGAAAATGCGCTGGGGCCTCGTTCCGGTGTGGGCGAAGGAGCCGCCCAAATATTCCACCATCAACGCCATGTGCGAGGGGCTCGAAGAAAAGGCGACGTGGAAGAATTCTCTGAACAAGATGCGCTGTGTCGTGCCGATCAATGGCTTCTACGAATGGAAAGGTCCCAAGGGCAAAAAACAACCCTATATCATCCGCCGCAAGGACGGCGCCGCGATGCTTCTGGCCGGGCTCTGGGCCTACAACGACAAGATCGACCCAAACGGCATGCGCACCTTCACCATCATTACCTGTCCGGCGAACAAGGTGATGAGCGAAATTCACGACCGCATGCCGGTGATCTTGTCGGAAGACGATCTCGATCTCTGGCTCGGCCCCGAACCATGGAGCGATGCGCATCGCGCCCTGATGAAGCCGTGTCCTGACGACTGGCTCGAAGCCTGGCCGGCAAGCAAAGACGTCGGGAATATCAGGAACAACAGATCCGATTTGATTAATCCGATTGGCGATCCGATTTTCTAGTGGTGAAAATTTGACGCTTATTTCCGGGCTGCGATACATCTGTGCGTGGATGCGAGTCATTCAGCTCGCGCGACTGAATGAGCAGCGTGGACTATATATCGACTTTGCCGCTCTTTCAGTATTGCGTCCGCCCATCTATTTCGCGACTAAGCTTTGGAATTTGTCAAATGCTGCCCGAGTCCTGGCTGCAAAGCCATGCTTTGCCCGGAACTTTGGATCCACGAATCCCAGCGACTTCGTAATGAAGTCCGTGCCGGTTTTGAACCAGACCGGATTTTCTTTCTGGTATGCCTCGACTGCGGTTCGGGCGCGATCGACAACTGTATCAAGCTGTTGCAGCGTTGAGTAATCGTTCAGGTCGATGTCTCTGAGCAGGATCTGTGTCAGCTTGTCAGACGCGTCCCTGTCGGGAAACTTCCAGCGCGTATATGCAATCACCGTATCGAAATCGAGCGGCTGGGCGAGAAAGGCCGGCGGTTCCTTCGCTTTTTGTTGAATCTCGGTCACATACACCGCTCTCTTCTCCTTGACCGAGTCGAATACGCCCTGCGCGATTTCAAGCAGCGATGCAACATTGTTCAAGTCCCTGCGTAACCGCTCAGGCGTGGATTCTTCGCTTTTGTAAACAAGTTGGTGAGCGATCATCGCCCACGCATCCTGCAAAATCGTCCGCACCTGAATCTCGCAGGTCAGACCAGTGATGTTCTCATATCGTCCGCCAGCGTAGCGGGTTCCCAACGTGACAACAAATGCCTTGCCGTTGTAGCCCATCCGGTCAACGCCGAGGTCATGCGCTTTGTCGACGCGCTCGCGCACGGCGAAATTCGCTTCGACGATCTCGGCGACCTTCGCGAGTTCTGATTCATAGGCGCAGACCACGCGGACGCCCGCGAGATCAGTCATTTGCGAGAGCGGGTCCGTATATTGCTTGCGCGTGATCTTCGCGGCAAAGCTATCGACCGCCTTGACCCGGTCGGTGATCGATACTGGGGTAAATCCGGCGTCTGCGAGTTTGGTTTCAAGAATATGCCGGATTTCCGGGGCCAGCTTTTCATACCATGGCCGGACCTTCTTATATGCTGCGCGCGCTGCTTCGATATCATCGACTTCGCTCATGGCACCCCCTTCGGTCGCTTAGATCGTCCTTAGTTAGCCTCCGGCGACAGAAAATCGATTGCGACCGCATCCCCGTGCTGGAGGCTGTACAGATCCCGAAGCTTGCACTTTGCGACGATTTCAATAACGCCGGGCGGAACGCGGGAGCCGATACGCCGGAATATCCAGCACGATGCCGGCGCCGGAAACCTGTCTCCCCGCAATAGGCAGGGCCACGCCCGACCATCGCCAATGTAAAGCGGCATGTTGATTAATTCGGTCTTCGGAATGACGAAGGCTGGCGGCGGCCTGCCAGCGTCAAGATCGCGCTGCAGCGAATCGGGAGCGGGTACATCGATATTAAGCGAACCGGGAAATAGATCGACGCCAAGATAGCGCTTGAACACGGCGCTATTGTCCGTGATCAATTCGTTGAAGCGGCCGACCGTTCGCTTGGCATCGAGTGTAGATAGGCGGAGCGTTCCAGCCAAGCTCAGGATTGGCTTGTTTTCATTCATTCTATTCCACTTCTCACATTTCGAGTCTGGCAGGATCTTATATATACTCGTACCGTGTGACGTTCCCACCTCAACGTTATACAATAAATGGACGGGCCAGCGGCTCGTCGTACTTACGATAAGGGGCATCTTTACCCGTTACGTCGGCGCGCCGGGATGGCCGGAAAGGGTCGAAACCGGTGTTTTGGCTCAGGTATCTAACGTCAGATTTTCACCACTAGTGCACTGATTCATACAGAAGGTGCAGCGGATGCGAGTTTGGCGAGAATGATATCGGCGGATTTTCGCCACTGGAAGGGCTTTGGATTTTCGTTGTTTTCGGCGAGGTAGCGGTGGATTGCGG
>Ga0326597_10003499_pt1 | contig 22601 bp, 21 predicted proteins | sample RVTome_12_FD_203789 | JGI IMG/M metagenome (GOLD analysis project Ga0326597, IMG submission 203789) | Soil microbial communities from uranium-contaminated site in the Upper Colorado River Basin, Wyoming, United States - RVT100D185 | ecosystem: Environmental > Terrestrial > Soil > Contaminated >...
ATGAGGTTCCCAAAACCCGATCCGATAAAAGCATGGTAATGACACCGGCCAAAACTGGTGTGGCTACCAGCATTAAAACCGCATTGACAAACCAGGTCCAAGCAAAAAGTGGCATCTTGAAATATTTCATACCCGGGGCACGCATATTGATGATGGTAACTAAGAAATTGATGGCACCTAAGATGGAACCCATACCCACCAAGTGTAAACCAAAAATCCACATATCCACACCCGGAGTTCCGGAAAATGCTTTAGAAGTCAAAGGGGCATACCCGGTCCAGCCCGCCTGTGTGGTTCCGCCCGGGACTAAAAAGCTGGAAAACATCAAAAGTGCGGCCGGTATCTGAATCCAGAAAGTGAAAGCGTTGAGCTTGGGGAAAGCCATATCCCGGGCACCGATCTGGATGGGAACTATGTAATTGCCAAAACCAACCATGGCCGGAATAATGACAAAGTTCCGTGCATGGACATGACTTGGTTGTACATTTCCGGTGTCAGGAGTTTGGTATCCGGGGTAAAAAGCTGGGAGCGGATTAAGCCGGCCAGAGACCCTCCCACCACGGCATTGAACAAGGCAAACCATAAATACATTATTCCGATTTTTTTATGGTCGGTGGTGGTCAGCCAGTCTTTGATGCTGTCTAATTTGGATTTTTTATAATCTGACATTTTCCTTCCCTGCTAAAATTAAATTTTAGTTTTTACCGGAGGCGCAGCGGGAGTGGGAGTAACCGGTGCCGGCTTATTCTTTTCTACCCAGGCCTCAAATTCTTCTTCTGAAACCACGTTGACCGTAATATACATTAAAGCATGTAAAGCCCCGCACAATTCGGCGCATTGCCCTTTGTAAGTGCCGGGCCTTAAAACTTTAAACCAGGCATGCGTGATTCGTCCCGGATTGGCATCCTGCTTTACTCCGAAAGCCGGCACGAACCAGGAGTGAATTACATCCACGCTGGTGCAGTTTAAGGTAACCACCTTGTTGACCGGCACTACCAGAGGCTTTTCGGCAAAGTTAATTTCATATTTGGGGTATTTATATTCCCAGAAAAATTGATGCCCGATTACTTCCACCACCAAATCGCTTTTGGGGGGCACTTCCATTTTTTTCAGAGTGGTGAAAGTAGGGAAAGCTATAATTATCAAAGCCAGCGCCGGTAAAACGGTCCAGGCAATCTCCAAACGGACATTCTCATGAAAAGTGGCCGGCTTGGCATCCGGTCGGGCCTTGAATTTGACGATAGCGTAAAAAAGCAACCCTTCTGAAAGAAATAAAAAGGGTAATATCGCCAATAGTGAAATCCAGAAATTGGTTCTGACATCCTTAGCTAAAGGCGTAGCCGGGTCCTGCAACCAGTTGGTCATCGGCTCCTCTTTGGCCCAGACCAGAGTCGCGGTCAAAATTAAGGTGATGAGAATAAGAAGTCCGATTTTTCTTTTCATAACTTTATTGCGCCTCGGCTAACATCTTCACATAATTATATAATTCATCTAATTGGGCTTTTGTCAAGGTCCCCAGCCCTGGTTTTAACCTTCCCGGCAGTCCCTCAACTATAATTTTGGTAAAAGCTTTTTTATCTTTGACCCATCCGGCCTTCGGATTTATAAGAGATTTTGTGGTAACATAGGAGGAAGTATAAGCCGTTGTAAACTGGGCTGAATAAGTTCCCTCACCGGAGGGTCCGTGACAGGAGGCGCAGTATTTTTGATATAAATATTTTCCTTTTTCACTCGGGACAACCCCTTTTATTATTTTGGGCTGAATTTCAGGTTCGGCTATTTTCTGCATGGCTAAAATAATCGGAATTCGCGGACCGGTGGCGGTGGTGGTCAGGGCTGTGGTAGTAGTGACGGTTGTGGTTGTTGCAGCCCCGGCTCCTAATTTGGCAATCTCTTCCGGAGAGTCGTCGGGTGGATTGGGAATTTGGGTCCGGACAAAATGCACCAAAGCCCAGCGGTCTTCGGCTGGCAGTAAAACGAAAGCCGGCATAGAAGTTCCCGGGGAACCATTGGTAATGGTATTATAAATTTGCAAAGGGGCTGCTCCGAATTTGAATTTTTCAGTGTGATAATTCCGGGGCTTGGGATTTAATTCCGCTGCCCGTTCCCCGTCCCCTTTTCCCTCCGGGCCGTGACAGGAGGCACAGTTGACCAGAAATAGCTGTTTCCCTTTAGCTATCATTTCCGGAGTGGGGATTCTAAGTTTGGCCATATCTATTTGAGCTGTTTGAGACACGGGTTTTTCTTTTTGGGGAGTTCTTTGCCCGACGGAAACCCCTCTTTGATACCCGTAGAAAAATAGCCAACCCACCAGAGTCGTTGCTACAACTATTATAATCAACCAGAACAAAGGACTGTTCATGATTTGGCTGGGACTCAATTTCAACTTCGGTAATTTAGGTTTCATATTTTCAATTTTGATTATGTAATCAAACTAACCTTCCCAGTTAACCGATTCCAAAATTCTGGGATCGTTGTAAGCTAAGACCGAATTTCGCTGGAAAAAACGGCTGACTGCCATACCGAAAAGGCCGGCAAATCCCAGAAAAATTCCGATCTCCACCCAGTTAGGAATTACCAATGTGGCCTTAAACATGGGTGCCACAATCCAGTAGATATCCAGCCATTCTCCGAGTATTACGATGCTGGCTACAATTATTAACCATTTTTCATTGGCTTTGGCTTTCAGAGCCATCAGACCGAAGAAGGGAATAAAGAATTTAAGAAATGTCAAAAGCACTGCTACCCAGACCCAGCCGTTCTGAAATCGTTTTAAAAAGAAAATGGTCTCTTCCGGCAGATTGGCATACCAGATTAACATAAACTGGGAAAAACCTATATAGGCCATGAAAACCGAAAAGGCAAAAAGTAAATTTGCTAAATCTTTCAGATGATAAGTGTTTACAACGCCTGCCAAAGGACCTTTTTGTTTAAGTAAGATTACCAGGATTATAATTACCGACAGCCCGAGCTGGAACAGACCGGCGAAGCAGTATACCCCGAAAATGGTGGAGTACCAGCCCGGCTCCAAGGACATCAGCAAGTCGAAACAGGCAAAAGTAAATGTAAAAGCGAAGATTGGAATAAAGGCGGTGGAAAGATAAATATTTTCCCGGGATAATCTTCCATCTCCGCTTTGGTCCTGTTTAAGAGAATTTCTGACCAAAAGTGTCCCGAACAAAATCCAGACCGCCAAAAATCCGATTTGCCTGAGCGAGAAAAAGGGTAAATTCAAATAAGGAGTAAAAATATTATGAGCTGCATGAGTGGTAGGCTCTGCGCCGTGACCGGCTAAGACTTCCGGATTTATCCAATGATACAATTTTCCCGAACCGACGATTATTATCAAAACTACAAAAGCAATTGCAATCGGTAAATACGAAGTCAGGGCTTCGGCCACCCGGCGGACTGTCACCGACCACATGGAGCGGGTGGCGTGTTGCAGAGCGGTAAAGAAAATTCCGGCTAAGCCCAGGCACAGAAAGAAGAAATGATTAAAAAGCAGTGAATACCAGGCTCTCTGGGGGTCGAATTTCAGGGCTAAAAGAAAAGTCACGACTCCCACCAGCAAAAAGAAAGATAAAATCTGCTGGACTGAAGCCGGAAACTTCAGCGGTCCGGGGTTATCTACTTTGGTTATTTTGGGCTCTAACATATATTTTCTCTGTCATCCTGAACGAAGTGAAGGATCCCCTAGTTAAATAGCGAGATTCTTCGTCCCGACTCATCGGGACTCAGAATGACATTTTTTTGTCTATTTCCCTGTTGTTGAATTTTCATTTTACTACTTCATTTTTTTTGACCTCTCCTTAACCCTCTGCTCTAAGAGGAAGGATAGGGTGGGGTCAGTTATTTCTTATTGTTTAGGCCACAATACCCTTGTGGTCGTATCCGGTTCATCCCCTGAAAAATTTATTTTCAATCGTTTCATATCCTCCAAATCCTGTTTGGTCGGATAAGCGGCTCTCAAGAGGGCTCTGACATAATGCACAATTGCCCACCTCTGATAAGCATCCAGCTGAGCATAATACCCCGGCATATTTCCTCTGCCCCTGGTTATCATGTGATAAATCCGTCCATCCTCCCAGTTCAGAATCTTGTCCGTCAAAAGTGACGGAGGAGCTGGAAATTTAGGCACGATGTAGCCGTTTCCTTCCCCTTTGGCGCCGTGACAGACAATGCAAAAATTGTTGTAATATTTTCTTCCGGTTTCCAAAACTGACAAAGTTCGCGGAAGCGGATTTACTAATTCCAGTGCTGGACTAACTGTATCAACGATCGCGTAAGGGTATGGCTCAAAATCCCGGGGAACTGTTCCAGGGACCGGAATTCGGTTGGCTCTGTAGTTAGGGTCTTTAGGCTTGACCTCTTGGGTATGGATAGCTGGAGTTCGGACCATATCAGGTGTATATTCAAATTCCGGCTTGCTCTTGGTCTTGGAGCAAGAGCAAACCGTACCCAAGATTAAGACCCAAATTATGCTAACCTGTAATCCTTTTAACCTCATAAGCTCCTACGGTTTTCAAAAAGGTTGACGGGTCCTGGATTCCCGAATTATCTTTTTCAGGAATAACTATGGCAAATTTATTGTTGGTAATATCCGGGTCTAAAACAAAAGGTTTGAATCGAGGCAAACCGCAAGCCACCAGCAAAGCAATAAAAGTCATCACACCTCCGCCCAAAATTCCTCCTTCGAAGGTGATGGGTACAAAAGCGGGCCAGGAGTAAAAAGGTTTGCCGCCTACATTGACCGGCCAATCCACCACCGACACCCACAGCATAAAGAGATGAATCAAAGTGGCACCGCCTAAGCCACAAACTAAGGTGACATAGGGAACCCAGGAAGCCCGAATCCCCAGAGCTTTCTGTAAACCATGCACCGGATAGGGGGCATAAGCATCCAGATTTTTAAAGCCTTTTTCTCTGACCTTATGAGCCGCTTCTAACAGTGTCTGCGGGTCTTCAAAAAATCCGACAACCAGAGGTGGTTTTAATTTTGCCATATTTTCTCTTTTATTATAATTTTATTTCGTTCCTTCTGTCATCCTGAACGAAGTGAAGGATCTCGTATTTAAGGTGTCCAAAAAACGAGATTCTTCGCTTACACTCAGAATGACTGGCTCCATTCCAGCACAGAAGGATTCCCATCTCAACCATTTATCATATCCCTGATTTTTTAAATTAAAATCCATAATCTTACTAGGCTTTTTTGTTAAATGGTTTAGTTAACACAGCTTTGATTTCAGCCATAGACACCGTAGGAAAGAATCGGGCGAACAGCAAAAACATAGTGAAAAACAGACCGAAGGAAGCCAGGGTTATCCCCATGTCCGGCAATCTGGGTATATAGTAGCCCCAGGTGGTCGGAATAAAATCATGATGCAAAGAGGTAACGATAATTACAAACCTTTCCATCCACATCCCCACGTTCACGAAAATAGAAGCTATAAACATCCACACCAGACTCCGCCTGGCTGGCTTAAACCAGAAAGCCTGGGGTATGATTACATTACAGGTGAACATAATCCAGAAAGCCCAGGCATAGGGACCGGTGGCCCGATTCCAGAACATCGATTTTTCAAAAGGATTACCGCTGTACCAGGCCATGAAAAACTCGACCACATAAGCATAGCCGACCATCATAGAAGTTACCAGAATTACTTTGTTCATTACCTCTAAGTGATTAAGAGTAATATATTCTTTCAGGTTGAAATACTTCCGCATCGGTATTACCAAAGTTATCACCATCGCCATTCCGGAGAAAATAGCTCCGGCCACAAAGTAGGGCGGAAAAATGGTGGAATGCCAGCCCGGCAGAAGTGAGACCGAGAAGTCAAAGGATACTATGCTGTGAACCGAAAGAACCAATGGAGTGGCTAAACCTGCGAAAAGTAAATAAGCTTTCTCATAATGATTCCAATCCCGAATCGAACCGGTCCAGCCCAAAGATAAAATCCCGTAGATTTTTTTGCGCCAGAAGTCGGTGGCTTTGTCGCGTAAAGTGGCAAAATCCGGAATCAGACCCTGATACCAGAAAAGCAGTGAGATAGTAAAATAGGTGGAGATGGCAAACACGTCCCAGACCAAAGGTGAGCGGAAATTGACCCATAATAGGCGTTCATTGGGATAAGGAAAAACCCAGTAAGCTATCCAGCTTCTCCCGATGTGAAGAACCGGAAACAGACCGGCACACATCACCGCAAAGATGGTCATGGCTTCGGCTGAACGATTGATAGAAGTTCTCCAGCGTTGCCTCAATAAAAATAAAACAGCTGAAATCAGGGTTCCGGCGTGCCCGATTCCGATCCAGAAAACAAAGTTAGTGATATAGACTCCCCACATCACCGGATGATTCCAACCGTTGATTCCCAGACCGACCGTGACATTGTAATAAACTACGACAACGCCTACTCCCATACATGCCATGGATAAAGCCAGAAGGACCAGCCAGGCCTTAGAAGGCTTTCGTTCTAAGGGCTGGGTGATATCTCTGGTTACGTCACCCAGCTTTATTTCCGGATTAACCAGAACAGTCGGAAAATCTTTTTGCTCTACCGGGTTCATTTAATACAGTCCCCTATTTTGTCATCCTGAACGAAGTGAAGGATCTCCTGTTTTTTAGAAAATGGGATTCTTCGCCCCGATGAATCGGGGCTCAGAATGACATTTTTTTCCATCTTCTTTTTTGAATTCATTTTTTTTAAAGAAATTTTCATTTATTTCTTATCTTGGTTAAGTAAGCAATCGACGGTCTGGTATTCAGAACTTCCAGGGCGTGATAACCTCTGGGGTCTTTACTTAATTGGGAAACCTTGCTTTCCGGGTCATTCAAATCTCCAAAAGTAATGGCTTCAGCCGGACAGGTCTGCTGACAGGCGGTTTTGAAATCACCGTCTTTGACTTTGACACCCAGTTGCTTGGCTTTCTCTTTGCCTTCTCTGATTCTCTGGATACAGAAAGTACATTTCTCCATTACACCTTTGGTTCTGACTGTCACATCCGGATTTAAAACCAAATCCAGGGGTGTGGCTAAATCCTGGTTATAGTCAAACCAGTTGAATCTTCTGACTTTGTAAGGGCAGTTGTTGGAGCAATATCTGGTTCCCACACAGCGGTTGTAAATCTGCAGATTAAGACCTTCATCATTGTGTAAAGTAGCAATCACCGGGCAGACTGTTTCGCAGGGAGCGTTTTCACAATGCTGACAGAGCATGGGCTGGTTCACTGCTTCAGGATGCTCAGGGTCTCCAGAATAATATCTGTCAATTCTAATCCAGGACATCTCCCGTCCTCTCAAAACTTCCTCTTTCCCTACTACAGGAATATTATTTTCTGCCTGACAGGCCAGCATACAGGCATTACAACCGATACAGCTGTTCAAATCAATAGCCATCCCCCATTTGTGCCCTTCATATTTATGGGTTGACCACATGCTAGTCAATTCTTCTTTTTCATGTCCGGCTTCAGGATTTTTCTGATATTCTTCCAGGGTGGCTTCGTAGATAACTGGTCTGCCATTGATATAATTGTGTCCTTGAACATTGGCTAATTTAACCTGTTTACCGGTTTTCCGGATTTCCACCGGTAGAGATGACGACACTAAGTGTCCGTTCTGAATTTTAGACCATCTGAAAGCATTTACACCCACATTATTTCCGACCCTCCCCACTTTTTCTCTTCCCCAGCCGACAGCAACTGTGAAAACTTCCGGGTGAGTTCCGGGTTGAATATGGACCGGAATTTCTTGAGTCACTTCGTTGACGGTTAAACTTACCACATCTGATTCTTGTAGCCCCAGTTCTGCGGCAGTTCGGGGAGCGATATTGACACAATTATCCCAGGCAATTTTGGAAACCGGGTCCGGCGTTTCCAATAACCAGCTGTTGTTATTGCTGCTACCATCCAACTGCATGGCCGGAGCGTAAAGAGCCAAAGCATATTTCGAATCAACTTTTTTGATTTTACCGATTCTGGATAAAGCCATGGTTCTAAACTGACGCGGTGAAGATTTTTCAGAGCGGTCAACTGTGTCGAACAACCCTTGACGCAAAGCTGAAATCCAAAAATCCTCAAAACTCGCGACTAAATCATTTTTCAAATAAATTTCTTTATACCAGGTATCCCGCAGGAAGTCATACCAAGAAGAATACTGCTTACCCAAGGCCGTGCCTTTTGATTCCCGCATAAGGGACAAGAGCGAATCCTCGAAGCTGCGATTATCGTGCAGAGGAGAAATAGTCGGTTGCATCAAACTATACAAACCACGTTGCGGCTCCGCATCTCCCCAGGATTCCAGGAAATGCAGAGAGGGTAATACAAAGTCGCACAGTGACCCGGTTTCATCAACTCTATCCCCTAAATAAACCTTGGTTTTTACTTTTGCAAGAGCTTCTTCGAATCCTGCCGATTTAGGCAAACTATAGGCCGGATTATTTCCATAAATCAAAACCGCCTCTATTTTCCCGGCCTTCATATCTGAAATTAAACGCCTAAGTTCAGAATAAGAGCCCTGTGATTGTTGACTGACACTCTGAACACCATCAACAGCGTTCCCTTCATTTTCCAAAACCGAGTTTAGGAGATTGGTTACTATATGCAGAGCTAATGCAGAATTATCTCTGACAGTCAGCCCTCCGGTATAGACCAAACCTCTCCCTCTAACCGACCACAAATCCGCCGCTACCGATTTGATAGTCCCTTCCGGCAGACCCACTTCAGTTTCAACTTTTTTAGCTGAATAATCTTTTAAAATATTTTGGACCGAAAGGTCGGAAGCAAATCTGGACTTATTTTCCGCTATGATTAATTGATGCGCCAGAGCCAGGCCGACCTTGATTAATTCCTGGGGCTTGACCAGATAGTGTAAATCCGCATTTTGACCGGTCAGGGAGAAAGCCGGTTCGAAAGAAATGACTTTGGACATCTGTCCTTTCCTAATCTTTCTCTGGTGACCGAAACCGTAAGCAAATTCTGTCTTGGAATGTCCGCTGGCCAAGGGGTCGGCACCTAAAAATACCAGGACTTCGGCTCTGTCGAAGCGATAACGGGGCAAAACTCTATTGCCGTAACATAACTCTTGGGCTTCAAGAATTTCTTCTTCGGAGAGAGCATCGAAGGTGATATGTTCGGCATTGGAAAAAGTAGAGAGAAACTCTCTGATTAATTTTTTTCGGGCCGGGCCGTGAATTGTTCCGGTCAGAAGCACAACTTTTCCTCTGGAAGATTTCAAAGCTTTGGCAATTTCAGAATCTGCAGATTTCCAGTCTGATTTCAAAACCTGTCCGGCAGAGATTTTGGCCGGATGTCGCAAACGGTCCGAGTCGTATAAATCTAAAATTGCGGCTTGGTCTCTGGCGGATAAAGTCCCTTTGTTTATAGGATGGTCCGGGTTTCCTTCCAATTTTATGGGGCGCCCTTCACGGGTCTTGACTAAAATTCCACATCCGTCTGAACTCCCGCTGGTGGAAGAATACCAAACCGCTTTTCCGGGGATTATTTCTTCGGCCGGGTCCAGATAAGGGACAATTTTTTCTGCCGGTCGTCTGGCACAGGCCGCTGCCGCAAATACGGCCGCTGCCCCGGCCAATTTCAGGATGTCTCGGCGGCTGAAAGTTAAATCATTATTGCCTTTGGAATCAAAAAATGCCTGGGGCTTGGACAGAAACTCCTCTTTTTGAAGTTTCTTGAACTCGGCATCCTCGTGAAACTCCGACAGGGTGCTCCAGTATTTTTTATGCGGATTTTCTGTTTTATCCATTTTCATCAGTATCTAGAATTTCTCCACTTCGTAGGTCGGGATCCTTTCCCGACCGTTTATGACGGGGAATGGATCCCCGTCTACGGATATTTCTCCATTTTCATCTCAATTATGACAGGTATTACATTGAATGGAAGCCTTGTTTTCTCTGTGACAGGTAACACAATCCCCCATATTTAATCTTCTGAATTGATAAACAACCTCCATCTGCTCCACTGGTCCGTGACAGGTCTGACAGGCAACCCCTTTGGCGATGTGCATGGAGTGGTTGAAATAAACAAAATCAGGCAGACTGTGGACTCGAGTCCATTCAATAACTCTTTTTTCAGTATAAGCTTTGCGCAGTTCAATGACATTCGGCTTACCGGTCGCTACCATATTGTGGCAACCCATACAGGTAGACATGGCCGGGACTGTGGCGGCAGTTGACCTTTCCGCGTTGCTGTGGCAGTATAAGCAGGGGATTTTATTGTCTCCGGCATGAATTTTGTGACTGAAAGGCAAGGGCTGAAGAGGAGCATAACCGCGGTTGTCGTTCATCTGCGTGAAAACATTCCAGGTCAGGTACAAAAATATGGCCGCTAATATCAGGAGAACTTTAGTCTTGCCGCTCACCTTAACTCAAGCTCCTTTTTCTAATAAATGCTTGCACCTTTTTTCACAAGCAAAACCCTAAAAAATTTCCCTCTCTTTTCATCCTTGACATCATCCAAAATTTGAATTTTAGTATAATCAATAGGAATTTTTTGTCAAGAATAATTCTCATTCTCAATAAGATTTAATCGGGGACCGTTTCATCATTTGTTTTACATCAACTTGTGGCGCGAATCGGGGAACTTAGCTTTATTTTTTTTAACTACCCACTTACCACTCTCCACTAACCACTATTTTAATGGAGGCGGCTTCCGGATTCGAACCGGAGAATAAAGGTTTTGCAGACCTCTGCCTTACCACTTGGCTAAGCCGCCAAAACTTCGTTTTTTCTATCCCTAATCCTTAATCCCTAGTCCCTGTTTTAAAGAGAGCGGGAAACGGGATTCGAACCCGCGACATTCACCTTGGCAAGGTGACGCTCTACCAACTGAGCTATTCCCGCAAAAGTCCCTCATTTAGGATACGGCAAAACGACTCTAAATAAAAATAGAGTAAAAGCAGTTTTTGTCAAGCTGATTTTGGGACTGACCCCTCCCTAGCCCTCCCTTCAGGGTGAGTCCCTTCAGGATGAACCCCTCAAAGGAGAGGGGATTATACCGCCTGAAGATGAAACGGATCATTTAAACAACCAGGCCCCCAAACTCAAGAGGAAGATTAAAAAAAATAATAAAAGCATGACCGGTTCGGTGAAGCCGGATTGCAAAAAAGTGTAAATTAAACCCAGAAGGGAAAAAATGCTTATACAGAATAAGACAAAATTGAAGGAAAAGGATTTTTCTTGAGCCATGTCAGGTCATTCCCTTAACCTTGTTCATTTTTGGAGAAATTGAAGTTTTAATTCTTACCAGTAAAGGAGGAGACCGGCTCCTCCCTTACTAGGTAATAGACTTGATAATTATTTACCTACTAACTTCACAAATTCCGGGTCGTTGCGCAGATTGTCAAAGACCTTGGAACCTCTGGCGGTATCAACATACGACCGGTCCATTTCAATCGCCTTTTTGAGATTTCTTAGAGTTTCACTTTTGCGGTTCAGTTTGGAATTACAGCTGGCAATATGGTAATAGGCATCTGCGGCCGGCTTGATTGAATTGGCCTGATAAAATTTATCAATGGCCTCGTCATAGCGGGCTAATTTCTCCAGAGCCCAGCCCCAATTATAGTAGGAATTGTCATGTCGCGGGTTAATTGAGGTGGCTTTCTGATATTTCTCAATGGCTTCGGTATACCGGCCTAAGTCACCCAGAGCTACGCCCCAGTTGTAATAGGCCGAAGTATATTGGGGGTCAAGCTCCGTAGCTTTTTTGTATTTTTCGACCGACTCGGTGTATCTTCCTAAGCGGTCCAGAGTCCAGCCCCAATTGTAATGAGCATCGGCATAGCCGGGCCTGAGTTCCACGCTCTTTCTGTATTTCTCCAGGGCCTCTTCATATCTTCCCAGACTCCCTAAATTCCAGCCCCAGTTATAGTAGGACTGGGCATCATAGGGGTCAAGCTCAGTCGCTTTTTTGAGTTTCTCAACGGCTTCTTCATACCGGCCCAATTCACCCAAAGACCAGCCCCAGTTGCTGTAAGCTAAGGCATAGGAGGGGTCAATTTCCGTAGCTCTTCGCAACTTTTGAATGGCATCCTCGTGTCGCCCTAATTCTCCCAAGCTCCAACCCCAATTGTTGAACGCTTTGGAATCGTAGGGGTCCAGCTCGGTGGCTCTGCGGCAGTAATCAATGGCTTCGGTGTGCCGGCCCAATTCTCCCAAGGACCAGCCCAAATTGGTGTAAGCCAGAGTGTAGTTTTTGTCAATATCGATGGCTTTTTTTAGCTTTTCAATGGCTTCTTCGTGCCGGTCCAGTTCACCCAATACCCAGCCCCAGTTGTTGAATGCATCGGCGTAGTTGGGATTGAGCTCGGTCGCTCTTCTGTATTTATCTAGGGCCTCCTCATAACGACCGGTCTGACTTAAGGACCAGCCCCAGTTGTAATAGGCGTCTGACTGCGGGTCAAGCTCGGCCGACCTTTTGTATTTGTCGACGGCTTCGGTGTAGCGTGCCAATTTGCCCAAAGCCCAGCCCCAGTTGTAATAAGCGTCTGAATAACTGGGTCTTAGCTCAATTGCTCTGCGGTACTTTTCTATGGCTTCTTCATATCGTCCCAAGTCTCCTAAGGCTACTCCCCAGTCGTAATATGCGCCGGCGTCGTTGGGATTGTCCTGGGCTATTCTTTTGTAATCTTCTAAGCTAGTTTGAGCGGAACCGGTGAGCGGTAAAGCCAGAGTAAATACTAAAAGCGCTGTAAAAACTGTCAACGGGTACTTCCAGTTTACTTTCATTCTACTCCCCCTTCGGTTTGAGTTGATTTGGTAGTTTTGTCGTTTTCATTTTACAATATCGTCATTTGAAAGCTAATCTGCAACTAATTTTTCAAATTCTGGGTCATGGCGGAGGTTGTCAAAAGCTTTGTCAGTTTTGGCTTTTTCTTTCCATTTTGGGTCAAGTTCAATAGCTTTCTTCAAATTTTTAATGGCTTCATCTTTTTGGTTCAAGATTGAATTCAACATAGCAAGAACTAAGTATGCCTCTGAGAAGTTAGGATTAATCTCAACTGCTTTCTTATATTTTTCTAGCGCCTCCTCATTCCTGCCTAAACTCACTAAAGCGATTCCCCAATTGTAATAAGCATCCGCATACTTAGGATTAATCTCCACTGCCTTCTTAAACTTCTCTATCGCCTCCTCATTCCGGCCTAAGTCCACTAAATCCATTCCCCAATTCACTAAAGCCACTACCCAATTGTTATAAGCCTTTGCATACTTAGGATTAATCTCCACCGCCTTCTTAAACTTCTCTATCGCCTCTTCATTCCGACCTAAATTACCTAAAGCCGCTCCCCAATTAGAACAAGCCTCTGCAAACTCAGGATTAATCTCCACCGCCTTCTTAAATTTCTCTATCGCCTCCTCATTCCTACCTAAATTCATTAAGGCCACTCCCCAATTGTAATAAGCCTCTGCATTAATAGTATTAATCTCCGCCGCCTTTTGAAACTTCTCTATCGCCTCCTTATTCCTACCTAAGTTAACTAAAGCCACTCCCCAATTAGAATAAGCGTCTCCATACTTAGCATACTTAGGATTAATCTCCACCGCCTTCTCAAATTTCTCTATCGCCTCCTTATTCCGACCTAACTTCACTAAAGCCACTCCCCAATTAGAATAAGCCCCTCCATATTTAGGATCAATCTTCACCGCCTTCTGAAATTTCTCTATCGCCTCCTCATACCGACCTAAATTCAATAAAGCCGCACCCCAATTGTTGTAAGCCCAGGAACTGTCCCCGCTTTCGGTTGCAATAGATAATACTTTTCTCACCTCACCAATAGTTTCTTCATATCTTTCTTGCAAGTAATAATTATATGCCATCACCTTATACACATCCATTCCAAAAATTTGATTTTGTAATTTTTCATAAAGCTCAATAGACTTTTTAGCATCAGATTTTGTAATCTCTTTTACTTGTTTTTCAAAATCTTCTGGTACAAATCCTTTTTGCTTATCTATCTGATTTCTAAATGTAACTACTATATCCTTATATTCGATTTTCTCAATTTTATTTAATAGTACCAAAACGAACAACAAAGCAATTACCAAAAATATTGCTCCCCACTTTAGCAGCAATCCTTTATTCCTCATCTGCTTATAAACTCTTAAGATTTCCTCGCCAATCTAAACACTTCAATATACTTCTCCGCCGCTTTTCTCCAGGAAAAATCCTTCTCCATCCCCCTTTTCATTAACCCCTCCCAAACTTTCTTATTCTTATAGGTCTCCACCGCCCACCTCACCGCCTCCAGAAACTCCAGAGGGTCATAATGCATGAACCCAAACCCGGTCCCGCTATTTTTCTTCGGGTCGAAATTTTCAATCGTATCCGCCAGACCGCCGGTAAAACGCACCACCGGCACGGTCCCGTATTTCAGAGAATACATCTGGTTCAAACCGCAGGGTTCGTAGCGGGAAGGCATCAGATAAATATCTGAGCCGGCTTCTATCAGATGAGCCATTTTATCATCAAAAGTAAAAAAACATTTAAACTTCTTGGAATATTTTTTCTCCAGATCCGCCAGGGCCTTTTCATGCTTTTTATCCCCGGTACCCAGCAAAACTAACTTAACGTCCATAGCGAACAAATCTTCTGCAATCTCTTCCAATAAATCCAGCCCTTTCTGTTCCACCAGGCGGGAAATGATTCCCAAAACCGGAATCTCTAAGTTCAACGGCACAAATCCGCATTTCTCCCACAAGCGTTGCTTGTTTTTCATTTTGCCGGATAAATCATTTTTGCTGAAATTAGCGGGAATCAGAGGGTCGGTCTCCGGGGACCACTCGGACTCATCCACACCGTTTAAAATTCCGTATAGATCCAAATTTCTCTGCCTCGCCACATCCTCTAAGCCATAGCCGAAATCACGAGTCGACTGAATTTCCACCGCATAGGTTTCCGAAACCGTGGTCAAGGCATCCGCATACAGAATCCCGGCTTTGAGGAAGGACAGTTTCCCCTTATGTTCAAATTTAGTTTTTTCCGAAGCCAGCTCTGCCGGAAGTCCCAGCTTGGCAAAGCTTTCTTTCGGATAATTTCCCTGATAGGCGATGTTTTGAATGGTAAAAACCGAAACTGCCGGCTTGAAAAAGGAATCCTTCCGATAAATGGTTTTTAAAAAAGCCGGCACCAAAGCTGATTGATATTCATGGGAATTTATCACATCCGGCTGGAAGCCCACGGCTTTCAAAACCTCTAAAGCAGCTCTGGAGAATAAAATGAACCGTTCATCATTATCCGTATAATCCAGACCGGTGGTTGGGTCCTGGTACATCCCCTCCCGGGCAAAATATTTGTCGCAGGAGATTAAGAGACATTCCACCGTGCTGTCCGGCAGCTGGCAGGATTTTACTTCAATTATTTCAACTTGAGAACCTAAATCTATCTTAAGGGTCGGGGTTTTTACTGCAGTCAAATTATATATACCCTCATCTATGTTTTTATATTTAGGCAAGATGACTTTGACCTGGTGTCCCAAGCGGGCTAAATTTTTGGCCAGAGCCGAGCAGACATCCGCCAGCCCTCCGGTTTTCGCCAGAGGGAAAATCTCCGGGGTGATAAGGGCAATTTTCAGATTCTCATTCTTCAAGACACCCTCCTTTTTAACTGGATTTTGACAACAACATAATTTTTTCCGAATAAAAAAGCGGGGAATAAACCCCGCCTTTGATACTCGGTATCATCTGAATATTTCAAAACGTTTAGCATGGCTCCATCAATTTAGAACATTTTAATCCTGTTCTCCATCCAATTTTTTGGAGATCTGCTCCAAGAGAGTTCCTCTGTTTTCCGGGGTGACCGTCACCAATTCTACATCTTTTCTTTTTTTAAGCTTATCCAGCTGGGGATGTTCGGTGTAAAGAACGGTTGCCAGAACTTTATTCTTGGAATCCAGGGCTTTGCCGACTACTTCTAAAAACCTGGGGGAAAGCAGTTCCATCTTGCCGATTTCATCAATCACAATGATTTTATCCGAACAGATGGCTTCTTCGATTTCCCGGATTCCTATTTCTTCGAAGTCCCGCAGGTTGACTTTGTATTTGCCGATTTTGTGGACCGAGGGGAAATTTTGGTGAGCCAGTATGGCTGATTTACCGGAAAAAGTAATCAGAGAAAAGCCGACCCGGTCCCCGTTTTGCATTATCTGGGAAGTGAAAAATCCGCCTATAGGGGACTTCAGCTCAAAGGCGATATTTTTAATCAAAGTGGTTTTACCGGACTTGGGTAACCCGGTCAAGAGAATGTTCACGCCTGTAAAATATATAATTTTTTCTATAAAGCAAGTATTTCAAAAAAGTTTTCTGACTTCACCTTATATTTTTCCCATATATTGCAGAAGCTGATTTCTGTTTGCTAATTAGCTTTTGTTTTTTATATTACTTCAAATTCAGGAGGATAAATGGAGCAAGACTCAAAAAAGAACTCTCGCAGCAATTTAATCGGCGGCATAATTCTGATTGGAATAGGTTTTTTATTTCTATTGTCCAATCTGGGCCTAGTCCCGCACATTGGAATCATGTGGCCCATGTTTTTGATTATAGTCGGAATCGCCATCATAGTGGGCGGGAGCAGAAGAAAGAAAAAGGATTCTGCTGCGGGTTAGAGGTTAAATCATCAAATACTCTTCAACTGAATCATTTTTTATTTAATGATGGATGAAATACACCCCCCGGTCGAAACTACTTCTCAAGAAAGAAGGCCAACCCCCAGAATTACTTATTTCACGGTCTTCTTCCTCTTGCTTGGCTGGCCTTTGATTTCGCTGGTCTTTATGGGGGATTATTCACCGCAAGATTTGAGTTTCCAGGATTTGGCCTATCAGGTTTATCTCCCCACTATCATAATTGAAGGGCTTTTATTCTTACTGGTTCTTCTGACAATTAAAAAGGAAGAAGGTAAATTTTCTCTGTCAGGCATAGGTTTCAATCAGTTCAATCTCAAAAATCTATTCCTGGGTTTTGCTTTTGTAATTGTTTCCAATATCGTTTTGGTGGGAGTGGCCCTGGTAATGAAGGGAGTAGGGATTTTACCGCAAAAAGATATAAGCTTTTTAATGCCCCAGTCAGTGACAGAGAAGCTTCTGTGGATTTTAATGTCCTTTTCAGCTGCGGTCAGCGAAGAAGTTTCTTTCAGAGGGTATCTTTTGACCAAACTGAATTTATGGATAAAAAATGTCTGGGTTATAGCGATTTTATCCAGTTTTGCCTTCGGGATGGGGCATATCTATCAGGGAGTAGGAGGAGTGATTTTGACCGCACTTTATGGATTTTTTTTCGCTATGTTATTTTTGTGGAAAAGAACCTTGGCACCATGTATTTTCGCCCATTTTATTCAGGATGCCGCTGTGGTCTTTTACCAGTGGCAGGTATAATATTGACCCCTCCCTTTTTATGGTGAGCCCGCCAAAGTCGGGAACCAACTCTCCCCCTAAAGGAGAGGGTGATATTACTTTAATACTTCCTGATAAACCTGATAAGTTTCTTCCACTGTCTTTTCCCAGGGAAATTTTTGGGCCTGCTTGAAAGCATTTGAAGACGCATCTTGATATAATTTTTGTTCAGACAGAAGTTTTAGAATTTTTTCAGCTATTTCCTGCGGGTTATCCGGATTAAATAGCAGTTCTTTATCTTCTACGATTTCTGGCAAAGAGGTCCGATTTGCCGCAAGGGCCGGTGTCCCACAAGCCATAGCTTCCAGAGGTGGCAGACCGAACCCTTCATAATAAGAGGGGAAAACAAATACATTTGCGGCATTGTAGAATACCGCTAAATCTTCTTCTTTAGGAAGATTGGAAAAGTATAACACTTTGTCTCTAATTTTTAGCTCGGAAATCAACTGGGCAATCTCCGGAGTTTTGTAGCCAATCCTGACTAAGATAGTTTCAGGCATTTTCTGATTCACTAAGGCAAAGGCCTTTACCAGATTGGGAACATTCTTTCTCCATTTCTCAATGGCCACATTCAGGATAATTTTTTTATTCAGAGGCAGTCCGAGCTTTGCTCTGCAGGCATTTTTATCTTGCGGTTTGAAAATATCAAAATTGACTCCTAAATGGACGACTTTGATTTTCTCCGGAGGTATTTTGAAAGTTTTAATCAAATCATTTTTGGTGCTGTGCGAATCAGACAGAATTTTTCTGGCTTTTCTGATTCCAGAATAAAGATACATTCTGCCCCATCTTTGAATGATAGAAGTCGGAATAAAAAGAGGAGCTAAATCGTGGACCGTGATGATAAAGGGCTTGTCGGTCAAAAGAAAAGAAAGGTTCTGGCTGACGATATGGTATAAGTCATAACCAGGAATTTTCTTTTTAATCCTCATCCAGAAAAAAGGTTTATTATCTGCCAGAAGTGAATCTGTTCTGGCTATAACTTCTCTCTCGTTCCCCGGATTTCTTACCAAAGTTCTGTTTAAAAAATCTAAATAAAGATAGTCTGTGGGAAATTTGTCTTTTAAAAATTCATACAAATACTGTCCATATTTCCCAATCCCTTCGTTGACATCCAGGTCTGTGATTAGAGTAATTTTTGGTTTGTCAATCATTGGTTATAAGGTTAATCCAATCATTTCCCAGTGGCGGAAGCCACTGGGTTACCCATCACATAGTTTCTGTCATCCTGAGCGCAGCGAAGGATCTCCTAATTTGAAACCGCTTTTTCGTAAACATTTTTCAATTGTTTTATGATTCTATCCCACCCGAATTTTTCCTTTACGTGAATATAACCCTCTTCTCCTAATCTTGTTGCCAGATTTGTATCTGATAAAATTTTTTTCAAAGCCGTTGCCAGTTCCTCTGAATTTTTCTCTGGCACCAGCAGCCCGGTTTTACCGTCAATTACAATATCTGTAATTCCGCCCACCTTGGAAGCAATCACCGGCTTTTTATAGCTTAAAGCTTCAATCAAAACCACCCCTAGCCCTTCGGTATCCCCTTTTTCGTCGGTAATAGCCGGCAAAACAAATACCGAACAGTTTTGATAATAACTTTTCAAGCTTTTATCGTCCACAAATCCGGCGAATATTATTTTATCGTTTAAATTTTTCTCTTTGGCCAATCTTTGCAATTTTTCTTTTTCTGGTCCTTGACCAACGATTACTAACTGTGCTTGGGTATCTTTAACGATTCTGCCGAATGCCTCAATCAAGTACTGTACTCCTTTCCTCTCCACCAATCTTCCCACAAAAAGAATGCTACTTGGCTTAGCCAAACTTTTCTCTACAGCCAAATCTTTTTCAGACAAACTGACTCCGTAGGGGATGATTTCAGCATCTCTTTTAAATAAATCCACCATTTCTTTATAGGTATGCCGTGAAATGGCGATGATTTTATTTGAACTTTTAATTGACCGTTTTAAAAATGGCTTAAAAATGGAAACCTTAGTTTTTACCCATCTTAGTTCCACCCCGTAAAAGGTGGAAACAATCGGGGCTTTTGAGACTAATCTGGCCAGAAAGCCGAACCAGAAATGAGGAACCACCCAGTGGACATGGATTACATCAAATTTCTCCTTGAGGCAGAGTTTGATAATAGAAAAGCTGCCAAATAAAAGATAAAAAAAAACTAAAAGTTTAGGCAAAAAACCTTTGGCCACTCTGTCGGGCGCGGTCTCCTCATGGGTTAGATTTTCCCATTTAGAAAAGAAATAGCGGAAACGTTTGACCGGGATTCCATAAATTTGGTGAGATTTCAACCCTTTATAAGAAGGGGAAAAGACGGTTACCTCAACCCCTTCCCTTTTTAACCTTTTGATGGTTTCAACCATCCAAGGAGTGATGACATCACCTTCATAGCGGGGAAAAGCGGTAACGATGTAAAGAACTTTCATGTTAACTTATAACGTAAATCCCCTCTCCTAAGAGGGGAGGGTTAGGGTGGGGTGGTTAATCATAGTTTTTTTTTAATCTCATCATAGATTTTTTCCACAACTGCATTAGGATTCTTCAAAAATTCAACATTATTGAATCGCAGTACTTCTAATCCCCGGGCTTCTAAAAAGTCTTTTCGTTGAGTATCGTATCCCCTAACTTTTCTGTCTAAATGCTGGCTCTCGTCTAGTTCTATAACCAAGTTTGCCTTAGATGCTAGGAAATCTAAGATATGGGGACCGACCACAACCTGCCTTCTGAAATGCACGTTCATCTGATGGTTCCGCAACCTCGACCAAAACTTTTTTTCTGCCTCAGTCATCTCTTTCCTCAATTTTCTGGCTCTGTCTACGGAAGCGACTGTAGTCTTAAGCAGTATTTTCTCATGCCTGTACCACCCCTCCCTTTCCCTCTCCTCAAAGGGGAGGAAAATCATAGACCAGAAGGCAAGGTGAGAGTTTATTTTTTAATAGTTTTTTTCAGCTCATCCACTTTTTCGGAAACATTGGCGATGGCCTCTGCCAGAAACCCCAAGATGAAAAACAGAATACCGGATATGACCAAAAGCATCACCAGAGTCAAAAGGGGTCTGAATCCGGTCTGAAAGAAAATTCTTAGAACCAGGGCAACCAAACCGGCTAAAATTCCCAGAAAAGTTAAAATCAGCCCGATGGACCCGAACAAGAGCATCGGTTTCTGCATAAAGGTCAACTGAAATTTAACCGCGAATAAATCCAACACCCCGATTAGAATTCTGCCCCAGCCGGAGTATTTTGATTTTCCAAATCTGCGGGGATACAGGTTAACTTTGATTTCGGAAACCTTATAACCCTGCTGGGCCGCCAAGACCACTAAATATCTGTGCCAGTCTTTTCTCAAAGTGATGTTATCGATAATCTCCTTTTTAAAGGCTTTAATGGAATTCAAATCATGAATGGGTGTCTTAAACAATCTCTGCGATAAACGGTTATAAACTTTGGAGACCAATTTCTTTTCGTATTTCCCCTGTTTCCAGCCGGTAACGATATCTGAACCGTTCTGGATCTCCGCCACCATACGGGGAACGTCATAAGGATCAAATTGCAGGTCTGCGTCAAATATAATGTAAATATCCCCTTCCGCTATGGCAAAACCGGTTACCAGGGCTTGGGTCTTCCCCAGATTCTGTGAATGGGAAGCAACTTTAATGAAGGGAAACTGTTTCTTGAACTCCAGAGCTTTCTGAAGGGTTTTATCCGAACTTCCGTCGTCAACAATCACCAGTTCTCCGGAATTCCCGGACTTCTGAAAAATCTCCTGAAATTTTTCAGCCAGAAGAGAAATGTTCTCTTCTTCATTGTAGGCCGGTACAATCACGGAGTATAAGATTTTTTGTGACATGGTAATTTAATCGGCTTATTTATTTTATCTAATATTAACATATTTGCCATAATTGTCAACCTGACATCTATATCTTTGGGGGCAACTTTCCTTTCGGGTTTGAGAATTACCGGAATCAAAACACACCCTGATATTGTAATTAAAAATCCTTGACAATTTGTTTCCGAGCTTTAGCTTAAAAGCCAGGGATAAACGTACACACCGAAAGATTAGATGCCGGAACACCATCAAGCCAAACGGATTATCAAAACCTTAACCGGTCCCTGGGAAATGCGCCATTTACCCAAAATGGCGGCGGCCCTGCCCAGATGGGTTACTCCTGACCACCTTACTGCCTTAGGGATTGTGGCTGCTTTTGTAATTGGGTTGGGCTATGCCTTAACCCGTTATTCCCCCCGGTGGCTGTGGCTTTCTAATTTTGGTCTTTTTCTGCATTGGTACGCGGACAGCTTGGACGGCACCTTGGCCCGAGTCCGACATATCGAAAGAGAAAGATACGGTTATTTTGTTGACCATATTACGGATGCCTTTTCTGTATTTATAATCTGTCTGGGGCTGGGGGCTTCACCCCTGATGGATCTCCGGGTAGCTATGCTTCTGGCAGTTGGATATTTGTTGCTCAATGTCTATGTCCATGTGGCGGCTTATACCAGAGAACTATTCATCTTATCCTACGCTAAAATCGGGCCGACCGAAGTCAGAATTTTCATATTTCTGGCCAACCTGGTCTTGATGTTCTGGAACCCGGTGGCGGGTGAGATTTTCAATGTCAGCTTGACTGTTGTGGATTCGGCCGGTCTGGTTATAACCGTAATTTTCATCTCGCTTTTCATCATATTAGGCATTAAAGATGCCCTAAAACTTGACCGCTTGGATAGAAGCAAGAGCAAGAATATTTGAAATTAAAAACCTCAGTCAAATTCAACTGAGGTAAAAAGAAAGGAGTGGATACCTACAGTATACTTATTTCAACAAGGTCATCTTTCCGAAATCAGATTCATTCTGGGTAACCAATTGATAAAAATAGACCCCGCTGGCAGCCTCCTGGCCGGAGTCATCTTTTCCATCCCAAAAAATTATTTTTTCCCCTTTGGACTGTCTTTCGTTCACCAGAACTCTGACTTTTTTACCCAGAAGATTGTAGACCGTTAATTCTACCTGGCCGTCTTTTGATAAATGATATCTAATCTGAGTAAGCGCGTTGAAAGGATTGGGGAAATTGCCGAAAAGCTTGAAATTTTTAGGTAGTCTGCGGGAGTCCGGATCTTCCACAAAAGTTCGCTTGCAACCCGTAATAAAAATCTTGGCCTTCCCTTCAAATTCCAGACCAGTCTCCAATTTTCCGCTGA